>Ga0181606_10000266_pt1 | contig 42565 bp, 42 predicted proteins | sample 041ome_10_FD_132994 | JGI IMG/M metagenome (GOLD analysis project Ga0181606, IMG submission 132994) | Coastal salt marsh microbial communities from the Groves Creek Marsh, Skidaway Island, Georgia - 041412US metaG (megahit assembly) | ecosystem: Environmental > Aquatic > Marine > Intertidal... | reverse complement strand
GGCCTTGAAGAGGCGCGGTTTGCGCGCTTAGGCGGCCTGCACCGAAACACGTTCCTCAATAGCCCTTCCCTTCTCACGCCCGACCTCGCTTTGAAAGCGCGGCCCCAAATTCGGTTTGCCGGTCAAATTACGGGTGTCGAGGGCTATGTCGAAAGTACGGCCATTGGCTGGTTGGCCGCGCATTTTACGATTCAGCAGATAAGGCAGCAAAAGCCGCAGTTTCCGCCGAGCAATACGGCCTTTGGAGCATTGCTCGCGCACATAACCGTGAATGCAGAGCAAGATAGTTTCCAACCGATGAATATTAATTTCGGCCTCATGGCCGAACTTCATGCAAATGAGATCGAGAAAACAGTCCCCTCCCGCCCGAATATGCGACGCGCCCAGATGCGGAAGGAAAATCGTCAGCGGGCCTATACGCGGCGCGCGCAGGCCGAATTCGAACCATGGTTGAACGCAATTAGTGCCAGATAGAACATCGCACCAAACGGATCATCTCCGCTAAGCCACTGTGGTGGCGCGGCCCCAGACAGTGAAGCAAGGCCACCGATTTAGACATGGCACTGCCGCCCCGTTCACCATTGCCAGCCGTCGCAAGCGCATAACGACGGTGCATCCATGCGCTGCTCCATGAGGTGAGCTGATCAGGAGATGATGGGTTGGTCCCATCCAGCTGTTCAACCAGACGAAACAGCGCCGCTCCGGCCCCACTAAACTCTTGAAATTCCCAGCCATCAACAAAACGTTCGAGCAGCTGATCGAGCAAGGTAAAATCAACCGATGCGGTGAAAATTGGCTCTTGGGGTAATCCATGCCCTCCCTGGGGCTGATGATAAATATCCGTTAGCCAATCTCGCCACCACTGCAGACGAATGGGTACGAGTAACGACTCATGCGGGTTTTCAACAATTCGAATTAAACTCGTAAATAAGTGGAGCACCGCGACATATGCCGCTCGCTTACGGTCCGGCACGAACAACGTCATCCGATATAAGCCGCGATCCCATTGTTTGAGATCAGTATCGAGATCAAATAGATCCAAAAGAAACCACCATAAAAAAGGGCCGCAGAGCGGCCCTTTTCAATACAATATTGCTAACCATTAATAAATATTTTGTGCCGATACCATGGCAAACAGCATCGGGATCGACAGCATGGTGTTGGTCCGTGAGAACAACATAGCCGTGCGGGCCGATGCCGCTTTTGTTTCCGCATCAGCTTCAACAAGACCCAGGGCGCGTTTTTGGTTTGGCCAAATGACAAACCACACATTGAAACCCATAATAATGCCGAGCCACATGCCGATACCAATGGCGATGTTCTTAGGAACTTGGAAATCATTCATCATGCCCAAGCTCATGGCGTCGTGAATATATCCGTTGAGATATCCAAGAATGAGCCCTGTCACAATGGTCGCAAGCGCTGCCCAGCGGAACCAGAACAGCGCCGCTGGCGCAATCACCTTGCTGATCGCAGGCTTTTGCTCATCAGGAATGTTCGGCATGTTGGGAATTTGCACGAAGTTGAAATAGTACAACAGACCAATCCACATCACGCCGCTGAGAACGTGAAGCCACCGAAACAAAAAGGCATAAAAATTTGTATCAAATGCCCCGCCATTATTCAGATACATAAGCTCCAGTAAGAATGCGAGAATAAAACCCACAATCACTGTGTTACGCAAAGACGTTAAGATAGAAGCCATTGCTTACCTCCCCCTTTCCAGGAACGAATCAATTTACCAAATGAGTTTAACGTTTCCGGCGACTGCTTCAAGTTGCATCCGCTGTTTTCACCTCGGACCAATCGCGTTTCACGCCGAAAATTAACAAAATGGGTGCCGCGACAAAAATCGATGAATAGGTTCCAACAATCACGCCCCAAATCATAGCAAACGTAAAGCCTTCGATGACCTCGCCCCCGAGTAAGTACAGAGAGAATAAAGCAATTAAGGTCGTAAAGGACGTCATGACCGTTCGCGACAGCGTATTATTGACCGATTGGTCGAGCAGGTCTCCCAAGGGTACTTTTTTATACTTCCTCAGATTTTCGCGCACACGGTCATAAACCACAACCGTGTCATTCATCGAATACCCAACAATCGTCAAAATCGCCGCTAGAATAGAGATATTAAACTCGAGTTGGAGGATCGAAAAAATCCCCAATGTGGCGATCACATCATGGATCAGCGCAAGAACCGCTCCCACGCTGAACTGCCATTCAAACCGAAACCAAATATAAATCAACATGGCCACGACCGCGAGAACAACAGCTAAAATGCCGGCCTTGATGAGCTCGTCGCTGATTTGAGGACCAACAATCTCAACCCGACGAATTTCAAACTCACCTACGATCTCGCCACGAATTTGCTCAACAGCAGAGAGATCATTGCTTGTGTCACTGGCTCCGGCTTGTTCAGGAATTCGAATGAGAACGGTTTGTGGGTTTCCAAACTCTTGAATTTGAACATCGCCGAGGTTTAAGCCGTTCAATCGGCTGCGCAGGCTTCCAATATCAATGGCATTGTCTTGTTTGGCCTCGATCAGCGTTCCGCCTTTAAAGTCGATCCCAAAATTCAACCCCTGTGTCGCCAGGCTAAAGGCCGAGGCGATGATCAACGACAGGCTGAATAAAAATGCGACAAACCGATATTTAATAAACTTTATTGCGGTTTCAGCCGGCACCAATCGTAACTTAAGCATTTATTTTCTCCTCACACCGGCAAGGTGATATCACGACGATGATTGCGCACCCAGAGGGCGATAAATAAGCGTGTGAGCACAAAGGCCGTGAAGACGGATGACACAATGCCGATAGCCAGCGTAACGGCGAAACCCCGAATTGGGCCTGAGCCCAACTGGAACAAAATAAGGGCGGCCAAAAGCGTCGTAATGTTAGCGTCCATAATTGTACTCAGCGCCTGGCCGTACCCCCGCTCAATCGCAATTAAAGGCCCGCGCCCTTCTGCCATTTCTTCCCGTATACGCTCAAAAATCAGAACATTGGCGTCAACGGCCATACCAACGGTTAGGACGATCCCCGCAATACCCGGAAGCGTCAGCGTCGCCTGCAGAGCCGATAACGCCCCCATGATCAGAATTAAGTTTGCGACCAGCGCCACATTGGCGAACACGCCGAACAGGCTGTAGCTCAATATCATAAATATCACGACGGCCGCGAAACCAATCGCCAGAGCCTTTTCACCCGCTTCAATCGAGTCCGCGCCAAGACCCGGCCCGACTGTTCGCTCTTCAAGAATATACATTGGTGCAGGCAAGGCACCGGCCCGAAGCAAAATGGCAAGATCATTTGCTTCTTGCACGGAGAAATTGCCGGTAATCCGACCCGATCCACCCAATATCGCAGTTTGAATGACCGGCGCGGAAATAACCTTACCATCGAGAACGATCGCAAAGGGACGCCCAACATTGGCTTTGGTCACTTCACCAAAACGTTTTGCGCCTACAGTGTCGAAGCGGAAAAGAACTTCGGGCGATCCGGTGCTCGGATCAAACCCCATGCTCGCGTCAACTAAACGCTCCCCACTGACCATTGCCCGGCGCTGGATGAGATAGGGTATGGCCGGCTCGGACTCGGAGAACACGATCATGGTACCGGGAGGCATGCGACGTGTTTGCTGAGCCTCGTAAGCGGAGACATTGGGATCGACGAGATGAAAATTGAGCTTCGCCGTTTGCCCCAAAAGCGCCTTGAGACGTTCGGGATCATCCAAGCCAGGGACCTGCACGACAATGCGATTATCGCCCTGCCGCTGGATCACCGGCTCGGTGGTTCCCAACTCGTCTACCCGGCGCCGAATAATTTCGATCGATTGTTGCACCGTTCGCGCGAGCCGCGCCTGCACGGCTTCGGGAGAAAACGACACGCGTAAACCGCGCTCACCCGCCTGCTCGATCACCAGCTCGCTCGCGGTTACGCCCGCAGCAAACAAATTTCCAAACACAGGCTGATCAAGCTCCTTGAGCGCTTCTCTCGCTGCCTCCATTTGATCGCTGTCACGCAAAGTCAATTCGACCGCGTTATTTTTGAGACCCAGCCCGGTATAGCCGACAGACGCCGTTCGCAGCTCGACCCGAATATCCGAGACCAGAGATTCGAGGCGCTCGGTTTCAACACTATTTGTGTCGACCTCGAGCAGCAAATGCGAGCCTCCGCGCAAATCCAGACCGAGGTTCAACGTGTTACTGGGCAAAAAACCAGAAACACTCTCCCGCATAGATTGGCTCATAAAATTTGGCGCCGAGAACAAAATGCCGAGCGCAACCACGCCCAACACGCCAATCATTTTGTAGGATGAAAAATTCAGCATGGTTTATTCCGATTTAGCGGGTTCGCTCTTACTATTTACTGAAACAACCATGTTTTTGATCACATGTACGCGCACACCATCAGAAATTTCGATCTCGAGCTCATCGTCATGGACTTTGCTCACTTTTCCAATAATGCCGCCTTGCGTGACCACACGGTCGCCGCGCCGCAGCGCTTCAATCATTTGAGCATGTTCTTTTTGTCGCTTTTGTTGCGGCCGCAAGATCATGAAATAAATAATGGCAAACACCAAAATAAGCGGAAAAAACAGCTCAAAAAGGCTGCCGCCCGTGGTTGCCGCTTGAGCGTAGGCTGGAGTGATGAACATAAAATTCCCCTATTTAGAAACTCATGCGACTATAGATGAATCACTTGCTTTTTCAATCCTTTGGACAAGGGTTTATGGGTGTAAAACATCATAAAGTGAAAAGCCCACCATCAATACCGGTCGCGATGCCTGAAATGGTGTTTACAATACGGATCGGGGATCAACGGCCTGCGTTCCACGACGAATTTCAAAATGCAGTTGAGGCGTATCCACATTCCCCGATTGCCCGACCCGCCCAACAATATCACCTTGCTTGACTTGCTGCCCCGGTTTAACCGCAAATGATTGAACATGCGCATAGGCAGACACCCAGCCATCTTTGTGGCGGACCAGCACCAAATTTCCATAGCCGCGCAACTCGTTTCCCGCATAAACCACGACGCCATTCTCGACAGCCTTCACCGGCGTACCCACGGGGGCGGCAATATTGATACCATCATTATGGAGGCCACCAGCTTTCGGCCCAAAGTTTGAAATCACGCGTCCATTGACGGGTTGAATAAAGCGCCCCTTGCGCGGCGGAGCGGCGGCGCGAATGGCTGGCGGACGCGATGTATTTCGAGCTGAAGCGGTTGACGACGCAGACGAACGTGCCTCGGCGATCGAGCCCGGAAGAGCCAATTTCATTCCGACGCGCAAATCCTTGGGGTCAAGATTGCCGTTAAGCTGAACCAATTCCGACAACCGCACTTGATAGGTTTGAGCGAGACTGTAAAGCGTATCTCCCCGCCGCACAGTATGAAAGGAGGGCTTGGGGAGCCGCACCTCTTGCCCTTCCCGCAACTTAAACGGTGGTTTGGCATTATTCGCGGCCATTAATGCGGGCATCGAAACCCGATACCGTTGAGCGATGGTATAGTAGCTATCGCCACGGCGAACACGCACCACCCCTTTTTTGGGGGGTTGTGCGGTTTGCGTCGAGCGCTCCGCTGAAGAACGAGCGGCGAGGCGTTCAAAGAAATTAGGTTTGGCGCCTTTTTGAGTGTCATACCATTCGCCTGAGCGCACCGCGCATGAAGCGAGTACCGAGAGGCTCAGCAACAGGGGGAGATGCGCTAGTGGGAAATAACGCCGTCTCATTTTCCCGTTGAAAAAGCCTCTGATAGGCGGCGATGGATCGCCGTATCCGTATGGTCCATTTTAAGCGGCGTGATCGAAATCATGCCGGAATAGACCGCATCCATGTCAGAGCCCGCAACCGTCTTTTGAATACGACGGTCAAAGTCATACCAAAAATAAGGAACACCCCGAGGATCTTCGCGCTCCAGTAATTTAAGAAGATGGGTATCGCGCCGACCCTGCTTCGTTATCCGCACGTCGCATTTATCATGCGGGTCGACATCTGGAAAATTAATATTCATTAAGGTGCCCCGCGGCCATCCCATCTCAACAAGCTTTTTGATAATGTTCGGTGCGTGTTTCTCTGCGACTGCAAAACGCGGCTTGCGCGTGCCGTCGAGGCGAATTGCTTGGCTCAGCGCGATCGACGGAATGCCCATCACCGTGCCTTCTTTGGCGCCGGCCACCGTGCCTGAATAGCTCACATCCTCGGCAAGATTTTGTCCAAAATTAACGCCCGACAAAACAAGATCGGGAAGCGCATCGCGGAGCAATGAACGCGTGGCCACCATCACACAATCGGTCGGCGTTCCGGTGACGGCATAAATTTTTGGCGCTCTGCGGTAGAGGCGCAAAGGTCGGGTGAGGCTCAGCGAATGGCTGGCCCCACTATGCTCTTCACGCGGCGCGACCACCCAGACATCATCCGATAAGGCCGCCGCAATTTTGCGCGCTGTTTTGAGCCCGGGCGCATCGATACCGTCATCATTGGTGACTAAAATACGGCCAATTGGCTTTTTCATATTGCACTCTTTTCTATCTTTGTTTGTCCGCCAAAATAAGGATGCAGAGCCTCAGGGATAAGAACAGAACCATCCTCTTGCAGATAATTTTCTAAGATAGCCACCATGGTTCGCCCCACTGCCAAGCCAGACCCATTTAAGGTGTGCGCAAAGTGCGTTTGTTTATCGCCCTTAAACCGGTAACGCGCATTCATGCGCCGCGCCTGGAAATCTCCGCAATAGCTGCAGCTCGAAATCTCGCGATAGGCTTTTTGCCCAGGCAGCCAGACCTCTAGATCATAGGTTTTGCGCGCAGAAAAGCCCATGTCACCCGTCGACAGCGCCATTACACGATAGCTGAGGTCGAGACGTTGCAAAATGGTCTCCGCGCAGTGCGTCATGCGCTCCAATTCGGACAATCCATCCGCTTCTTCGACGACACTGACAAGTTCAACTTTAGAGAATTGATGCTGGCGGATCATCCCACGGGTGTCGCGGCCCGCCGCCCCCGCTTCAGAACGGAAACACGGTGTATAGGCGGTCACACGAAGAGGTAAGTTCTCGGCTTCCAAAATGGTCTCGCGCACCAAATTGGTGAGCGGCACTTCCGCCGTCGGGATCAGCCATCGCCCATCGGTTGTCTTAAATTGATCATCGGCAAATTTAGGCAATTGTCCGGTACCAAATAAACTTTCATCTCTCACAAGCAATGGCGGTACAATTTCGGTGTAACCGAATTCTTGTGTGTGAACATCCAGCATAAAATTGCCAAGCGCTCGCTCCAAACGGGCCAGCCCGCCACGCAAGACAACAAAGCGGGAGCCAGCGATTTGACCCGCACTATTGAAATCCATGAGCCCCAAGGCTTCCCCAATCTCAAAATGCTGCTCAATATCGCCGCGATCGGTGATCGTGCCAATTTTTCGGATCTCAACATTATCGGCCTCATCCGACCCGACCGGAACATCGTCAAGCGGCAGATTAGGGATCGGCGCAAGCGCCGCCCGCAACGCCTCATCGGCAAGCCTTTCGCCCTCTTCCGCTTCCTGCAAAGCCTGTTTGAGGTCAGCCACCTCAGCCATGAGCCGCTGTGCCTCGGCCTCGTCGCCACTTGCTTTAGCCGCACCAATGCCTTTAGAGGCGGCATTGCGCGCCGACTGAAGATCTTGCGCATGGGTAACGGCGGCACGCCGCGCTTGGTCGAGGGCCAGAATATCCGACGAAACTGGTGCATGCCCTCGCCGCGCTAATAAGGCATCGACCAGATCTGCATTTTCGCGAATGAAATGAATATCAAGCATGGACAGAAAATAACGTGAGTCGGAACCTCACACCCTCTTAGTTCAGTTTACTGAGTTCATACGATTTCCGAGCCCGACGCATCAATCGCTTAGCTCTGCATCAATCGTTTCTTGCCGTTTTTTTTCTAGCAGAGCAACCGCAAATATCGATAATTCGTACAATATGAGCGTCGGGATCGCGAGGCCAATTTGGCTGATCAGATCGGGCGGCGTTAAAAGAGCGGCAACCGCAAAGGTGATGACAATTGCGTAACGTCTTTTGCTTCGTAACCCATCGGCTGACACGATGCCTATCCGACCTAACACAATCAGGATGATGGGCAGCTGGAAACATAAGCCAAAGGCCAGCATGAGAACCATTGTAAAGGACAAATATTCACTCACGCGATTGAGCATTCGAATATCTGCGCCAGAGGAATCGACCTGTTGCATATTCAAGAAAAAATCGAGCGCAAGTGGCATGATCACGAAGAAAACAAGCCCCGCGCCCAGACAAAACAAAACCGGCGCCCCAATCAAAAACGGCACCAGCATGCGTCGCTCACTTCGATACAAGCCCGGGGCTATAAACCGGTAAATTTGATATGCATAGGCAGGAAAGCCAACAAAAATGGCGCCGAACATTGCGAGCTTAATTTGCGTAAAGAAAAACTCATGCGGCGCGGTGTAGATGAGCTCAAGTTTGTTGGTTGTCCCAGCGGCCCGTTCATAGGGAATGAGGAGCAGGCGAAAAATATCATCCGCGAAAGATAAACAGCCAATTAAGGCGACCAGAAAAATCGCCAATATCCATAATATACGTGTCCGAAGCTCAACCAAATGCTCGATCAAAGGCGCCTCTGAGCGTGCAATCTCCGCTTCATCATCTGACGCGTGCATCAGGAGCCCTCGTTTTTTTCTTTAGAGGCGACCCGTGATGTTTTTTTAGGGCCCTTGCCAGAGCGGCTTGCTGATCGTTTTTCTGACCCTGATATAGGATCCGATAGCGCATCGGAAATGTCCGACATTGAGGCAAATAGATCACCCTCCAAAGGGCTTTGATCCGTCTCGGTTTTGGAGGGCGCAGCTGTGCGCTGGCCAGAACCGGCCGCGGGGCCGTCCGATCGATTTTTGGGGGGGTGGCTATCTGCAAACGGATCGCCCGAGGTCAGATGATCCATTGATGCTAAATTGCGTTGAAATTCGAGCGCGACACGGCGTATTTGCCCAGTGATCCGTCCGATCCATCGCAACACGGTCGGGATTTCGCTGGGGCCGAGCACAATCAAAATTACGAGACCCAAGACGACCAATTCGGTCCAGCCAATATCAAACATGGTGCGACCTAGCTTTGCACCTTACTTTGTTTTCGTCGTGTCTTGCTTGGGCTTATGATCAACAATAGGGGGATCATCCTGCACGATATCGGCGTCGATATCTTCTCGCAGGCCTGCTTTGAAACTTTTAATGCCGCGCGCCACGTCGCCCATCAGAGACGAAATTCTTCCGCGCCCAAAAAGCAGAACCAGCAAAACAACGACAACTAAAATTTGTACCCAGCTAATGCCCATAATAAAATCCTAAAAAAGTCGATTAGTTGTTTTTAGTTGTCGTCGAAAAAGACGACACGGTCAACCGGGATCATCAATTCATGGCGGCCTGTCTGTGGCGGAATTCCGTACCAATCCATCCGCCATGTTTGACCAGACGGCAGTGCCAAGGTGCATTGCGCATAGCTGCCCATTTGCCGAAGGATTGCGACATCAGCAGAGAAATTCAGTAAATCTTTTGGATGGGCAGAATGCTCTGGCGCCGAACCCGCCATAGGGTTTGGTAGGATATCCGCAAACCGCACAGCCATTGACCGAGCGGATGCGGGCGCTCTCGACGGTATCTCGGGAAATAATTGAGACGCCTCATCAAGTGAGAGTTCATTAAACCCACCAAATATGTGCGCAATGGTTCGGTTCAGTGGCTGATAATAAAGCGACTGAGGGGTTCCGGATTGTACTATTTTTCCGTCAATCATGACCGCAATTCGATCTGCGAGCGCCATGGCATCATCCGCATCATGGGTGACGATCACAGAGCCCATTCCCCCCTCACCCAGCATCGACTTGATCATCACACGCATATCAGAACGCAATTGCGGATCGAGACTTGAAAAAGGCTCATCCATGAGCATCAATTTGGGTCGCGCTGCTAATGCCCGCGCTAGCGCCACCCGTTGTTGCTCGCCACCCGACAAACTGTTTGGATAGGCGTTTTTCAAATGAGCCAGACCAATGCGCTCGATGAGCGCATTCACCCGAATACGGCGCTCGGATGCCGCTAAAGCCGCAAGACCGAAGGCGACATTTTGCTCGAGCGTTAAATGCGGAAACAGCGCATATTCTTGAAATAAATAGCCAAGACCGCGATGCTCTGGCGCGACACTCGTCTGCCCTGCCTGCTCCACAACAACATCATCAATGAGAATGCGTCCCGTATGCGCACGTTCGAGACCCGCAATCAGCCTTAGCGTCGTCGATTTACCGCACCCCGATGGCCCCAGCAGACAAACGGTTTCCTCTGTCGCAACCGTTAACGACAAATCATTGACAACAAGATTGCCGCCCAGTTGGCACGACAAATCTTGAATAGTCAGAAGATGGGGCATGGAGTGGCTCACTCCGTCTCTTCGAGATCCATTTCGAGCGGCTCCAACCCATCGTCATCAAGATCGAGCGGATCTTCTTCTGGATCATTATCCGGATCCGGCTCTGGGATTGAAAATCCGGGAGGTAGTCGCCCATCGAGAAGACCTGCCGATCGTAACTCCTCAAGCCCTGGGAGGTCTTTAACAGAGGCGAGATCGAAATAAGCGAGGAAATAATCGGTGGTGCCATATGTAACCGGCCGACCCGGAACGCGCCGACGGCCACGGATTTTGACCCATTCGCTTTCCAACAGAACATCGATCGTGCCCTTAGACACGGCCACCCCGCGAATATCCTCAATTTCAGCGCGGGTAACTGGCTGGTGATACGCAATAATGGCAAGTGTCTCGAGGGCGGCCCGCGACAGACGACGCTGCTGGCTCACTTCTTTTTGCAGCGCAGATGACAAATCGGGTGCGGTTCGAAAAGCATATTTCCCAGCCAATTCGACCAAATGAAAGCCACCATCCGCATATTTTTCCATAATCGCCGCAAGCAAGGCCTCGATCGGCGCGCCATCCGGCAGACGGTCTCGTACACTCCCCAAATCAAGGGGCTCACTCGCGGCAAATAAAATCGCTTCGGCCATGCGTAAATGGCGCGGGTCTATCTCAATCGCCTCATGAACTTCGGCTGGAGCGTTTTGCTCAGGATCTGGTTGCTCGCTCATTGGCCCTCCGCCAGTCGCGGCCGCGCCCGCCGCAACCGAATTTCACCAAAATTCTGATCTTGCTGTAACTCAATTCGACCTTCCCGCGCAAATTCGAGGGCCGCACTAAAACCGCTCGCAATATGTGTTCTGCGCTTCGCCGGGTTGCGAATTTCTGACAATAAAATCGCGTCTAGTTTTTCCCAATCGCCTAAAGCGCCGAGCATGCGTTCGAGCCGCATGCGGGCGCGTTCAATACTGAGGACATCAAGATCAGGGGGCGACCACTCCGTGTAATAGCTTCGAATACGATGCGTTGAATAAGAGGATAATAGCTCAAACAGGCTCGCTTCATAAATGCTATTGCGCTTCACGCGAATGCCATCCGGCATACCGCGCATAAACACATCGCGCCCCAACAGATTGCGGGTCATCAAACGTGCCGCACAATCCCGCATGGCATCGAGACGTTGCAGACGGAACATCAAGCGCGCCGCCATTTCCTCAGCCGACGCTTCCTCTTCATTCTCTTCACGCGGCAATAAAAGGCGCGACTTGAGATAGGCAAGCCAGCTTGCCATCACCAGATAATCTGCTGCCAGTTCCAATTTCAGTTTTTGGGCGTCGCGAATAAAGACAAGATATTGCTCGGCCAAATGCAAAATCGAAATCTGGCGCAAATCAACTTTTTGGGTTCGCGCAAGTGCCAGCAAGACATCTAAGGGCCCTTCGAACCCCTCGACATCCACGCGCCAGTTTTCTCGATCTCCAGCAGTGAACACTGCGCTCGAGAGACCAAATTCAGCAGAATCATTTGCCACTTCATTCATGAGCGGAACTATACCCTTTTCAATCGGCCTTCCAAACCGATGAAACAAGTTCTCCCCAGAGAAGCTCATCCACCACGGTCGATCTTTTGGGCGCACTCAATATGTCGGAAATTGCTTGGGTCTGCCGCTGGGCGGTATCGGATAATTCGGGCGCAATCGTGGCCAAATCCTGCATTTCCGAGAAACGTCCATTGCAATGCAAAATCAGATCGCACCCCGCCGCCATCGCCGCTTGCCCACGCTCACGCAGCGTACCGGAGAGCGCCTCCATTGAAATATCGTCACTCATGAGTAAACCCGAAAAGCCAATTTCGTCGCGGATCACTTTTTGGATGATGGTGGGTGAACAAGTGCTCACCTGATCCGCGTCGAGGGCGGTGTACATGAGATGCCCGGTCATTGCGAGAGGTGCGTCGCGACACATTGAAAAAGGCTTAAAATCAACCCGCCGCAATGCGTCGAGGTCATCTGAGATAATCGGCAGGGCTAAATGGCTATCGCATTGCGCGCGGCCATGCCCTGGAATGTGCTTGATAACGGGCAAGACACCCCCCGCTTGCAACCCCTCGATAAAAGCCCGCCCCAGCACTCCGACGCACTCGGCATCATCGCTGAACGCGCGATCGCCAATTATGGCATCCGCATCGGGTTGCAGCACATCCAAACAGGGCGCACAGTTGATATTAATGCCGTAACGGATGAGATCCTCGGCAAGTCTTTGGGCGCCCAAAAAACACGCATGGCGCGCCTGCTCGGGGTCATGACGATAGAGCGCACCATATATGGCAGCTGGTGGATGCGGCCGAGCCAAGGGGGGCCGAAGCCGCGCAACACGTCCCCCTTCTTGATCAATCAAAATCGGCGCATGCGCGTCGCCCAACTGCTCTTGGACATCGGAAACGAGAGCCTGAATTTGCTCCACTGTCTCGAGATTACGGGCAAATAAAATCACCCCCCAAGGGCGAACCTCCCGAAGAAACTGTCGCTCCTCTGGTGTGAGCTGGCTTCCCGCCAAACCAATAATTAAGGCGCGCGACATGACCATAAAGTGCGGCCTAATTCGGTTCAATCTTCACGAGGCACGATCCGCCGGCAGCGGCGAGCTCATCGCAGAAACGCTTGGCGTTTTCACGGGTTGAAAATCCGGACACATTGACCCGATAAAAAATGCCTTTGCTTCCCAGATCAGCGCGCAGGATCAGCGGGTCACGCCGTCCCAAGAGGTCAGGAAATTTTTTGGCTTGGTCAGCAAAGGTTTTGCGGGCCAATGCACGACTCCGGGTCGCTGCAATTTGAACCATATAGCGCGACGTGGCAGGCGTCGCTTCCTGTCGTGTTGGTTTAGGAGATGGCTCGGGAGCAGCCTGAGGCGATGCAGGAGCAGCGACACTTGGCTCTTGCTTTACCTCTTGCTTTACCTCTTGTTTTACCTCTTCAGCAGGGCGCACAGGGGCAATGGCGGTTGGCTGAACATCGGTTGGAGGGGTTGGGTTTTCCCCTCGAGGCTCGGGCGCGCTTGCCTCGGCCTCTTGCGGCACCGCATTCGAGCCCACAAGTAAACTCTCGGGACGCCCATCATTCATGTCAGGCTCGGGCACAGCTTCCGAAGTGCCTTGAATGACCCGATGAATATTAAGGTCTTCAACCGGCTCTGGTGCCTCACCCGCAATCTCGGGCGACACGCGCATCGGCTCTGGATTTGCGGCAATCACTGGTGGCATCTCGCGCTGTCCATCCTCCAGCCCGCGTTGATAAGCGTAGAAATACAACCCCGCGGCCAGGGATGAGAAAATCACAATGGCAATGACAAAAAGTGACGTTCGGAAAACCGAACCCGAGCGTGCATAGGAGGTCGCATCGTAAGATGGCCGCGCCATCTCCAAGTCATCCATCTCAGCATCGGCATCAAATGGCTTATCATGAAGTGGATTTCTAATCATTTTTCTTTCCTTCACTCATCGGCGGTTATGAGGGGAGATTATCGCATTTCGTCTTGCGGTTCTACGCCCATCAAGCGCAAACAATTTCCGAGCGTAATCTGAACGCACCGAGCCAGCGCGAGGCGAGCCTGCGTCCGCGCGGTATCATCTTGCAAAAATCGAGCGCTTGGATCTTCCTTGCCCAAATTCCAAACCGAGTGAAAAGCCGCCGCCATTTCTTGCGCAAAAAAGGCGAGCCGATGGGGTTCGCGCGTTTCCGCCGCGGCATCAATCACCTTTGGGTAATGGGCCACAAGCCTCAGCAAATCCACATCATGCGGCTGATCAAGCGCCGACAAATCGGCCGCTGCTAGCGCGGTCGTTATTAATTGGTCGGGCGACCAGCCTGCCTCTGCGGCATTGCGAAAAATGGAACAAATTCGCGCATAGGCATATTGAACGTAAAACACTGGATTATCGCGGGATTTCTCCTTCACCAGGTTAAAATCAAAATCAAGCGGTGCATCATTTTTCCGCGTCAGCATCATAAACCGAACGACGTCGCGCCCCACCTCGTCGACAACTTCACGCAATGTAATGAATTCTCCTGCGCGCTTCGACATTTTGACCGGCTGACCATCGCGTTGCAGTTTCACCATTTGACAGACCTTGACCTCGAGCTGCGCCTGATGATCGGAAATCGCAGTTACGGCCGAGACCATACGCTTAATGTAACCCGCGTGATCGGCCCCCCAAATATTAATCATGTCGCTAAAGCCACGCTCATATTTATTAAAGTGGCAGGCAATGTCCGGCGCAAAATAGGTCCAACTGCCGTCGGCCTTTTGCAGCGCACGATCTGTATCATCTCCAAAATCAGTCGACCGAAACAGAACTTGTTCTTCAGCTTCCCAATCTTCGGGTGGCTCAATCCCTTTCGGTGGATCAAGTTTACCGCGATACACCAGACCTTTCTGGTCAAGCATCGCAACAACATCCGCCACCGCACCACTATCATGCAAGGATTGCTCGGATAGAAAATGATCATGAGCAACGCCGAGCGAAGCCAGATCATCTTTAATCATCTCCATCATCATCGGCAGAGCGAGCGCTTTAGCGCATGCGAGTTGGTCTGCTTCATCGCGCGAGAACAAGTCCGCCCCATAGGTTGAGGCCAAGGCCTGACCAACCGGCACCAGATAATCTCCCGGATATAACCCCTCGGGTATTTCGCCAATCTCTTCGCCCAACGCCTCACGCATTCGCAAAAGCGCCGAGCGCGCCAGCGTGGTGACCTGGCTTCCCGCATCATTGATATAATATTCTTTGGTTACCGAATAACCGGCCGCGTCGAGCAACGAAGCCAGCACATCGCCAACGACGGCGCCGCGGGCGTGCCCCACATGCATTGGCCCTGTCGGATTGGCCGACACATATTCTAAATTGATGGGCGCCGTCTGCTTCTGCATCGCATGCCCATAAGCGGTATCAGCCGATAAGACTTGGCGTGCGAGATCTTGCCAAAAAGCCGCCGACAATCGCAAATTGATGAACCCTGGCCCAGCAATCTCGGCCGAGATAACGCTCGGGTCTTGTTGAATACCAGCGACCAAAAATTCCGCCATCTGGCGCGGCGGCATGCCGGCCGATTTCGCCAGCACCATAGCCATATTGCTCGCTAAATCGCCATGCCCGGGGTCCCGAGGCAATTCAATTGTGGCGCGGCTGGCATCAAGCCCCTCGGGTACCTTTCCAGCGGCGACGAGCGCCTGTAACTGGTCGTCCATTTTTTGCGCAAAAAGAGAAAAAATATTCATCGATCACTCACACATGAAATAAGGCGCGCAACTGCGCCATAGACCACACCATAGACCACACCGCCTAGGCCAATTCGTCCACAATATCAAATAACCGACGATATTCGGCTATCGCAAAACGGTCTGTCATTCCCGCAACATAGTCGGCAATATGGCGGGCGCGAACATCATCGGGCTGCCCCACTGCTTTTTCCGCCCATTCGCTGGGCATGAGGCTCGGCTCTTCCAAGAACAGGGTGAAGATGCGTTGAACCAAACGCCGCGCCTTACTCATCGACCGATTAACCGTATAATGACGATACATCCGATCGCGCAGAAAAGTTTTTATGATTAAATTCTGCTCATTCAGCTCACTGGAAAAAGAGACAATCGGTTCGGTGAGCCCTCTAATATCCTCGACGGTTTCGGGTCTATGAATGGCCAGCCGACGGCGTGTCTCCGACACCAAATCGGCAATCATGATAGAAATCATCCGGCGAATAGCCTCGTGACGAAGCCGTTTTTGCGAGACCGAGCCATGCTCCTGCCGCAGTTTTTGGATAATATCGCCAATAATTGGTAAGCCCGATACTTCCTCGAGGGACAAAAGACCGGCCCGCAATCCATCATCAATATCATGGTTATTATAAGCGATATCATCGGCCAGCGCGGCGACTTGTGCTTCTGGTCCTGGAAAGCCATCCAATTCAAGGTCTTGATGGTCTGCGTAGGCTTGAATGGCATAAGGCAGCGACGCCAAATCCCGGCTCGGCGTGATCAATGGGCCATTATGCTTTACAATGCCTTCCAAGCTCTCCCAGGTGAGATTGAGGCCGTCAAACGCAATATATCGCTCCTCGAGCGCCGTCACGATGCGCAAGGTTTGCGCATTATGGTCGAAACCACCAAACGGCGCCATCACCGCATGTAAGGCATCCTCGCCCGCATGTCCAAAGGGCGTGTGCCCCAAATCATGCGCGAGAGCCAGCATTTCAGCCAAATCCTCATCGAGCGATAATTCGCGGGCCACGGAACGCGCAATTTGGGCGACCTCCAGAGAATGGGTCAAGCGGGTTCGGTAACTGTCGCCGACATGCGCGACAAAAACTTGTGTTTTATGTTTCAATCGACGAAACGCACTGGAATGCACAATGCGATCACGATCGCGTTGATAGGGAGAGCGGGTCGGACTTTCTGGCTCTTTCACCAAACGTCCGCGTGAGGAGCCAGTGGCGTAGGAAGCTACAGACATGTCTTGAGACATGATCAATCCTTTCAGTGCGGAGCGTTTTGAGCTTGGGCGGCGTGTCCGCTTTTTCAAGACGTCCGGTTTTCGACAGAATTCCGCATAACATTTACGGATCGCCTTGAAAAGGCGCTCAGAAACACCTATTTCTACATTATGAGCACTGTAACCATTAGTGAAACCGCGGCCAACCGCATTCGCCAAATTCTTGCCGATGAAACGGCAGGGTCCATGTTGCGCATTTCGGTTATGGGGGGCGGCTGTTCAGGCTTCCAGTATAGTTTCGCGATTGATGACCAGAAAATGGAGGATGATCTCGTCTTTGAACGCGATGATGTCACCATTTTAATTGATCCGATGTCTATTGGGTACATGGCTGGCGCTGAAATAGACTGGGTTGATGATCTGGTTGGCTCCTCTTTTCGGATCAATAATCCAAACGCGACAGCAGCTTGCGGTTGCGGAACATCCTTCGCTGTATAAGTTCCTGTGCGTATTGTCAGCTGGAATGTTAACTCGGTTAAGGCCCGCTTGCCCCATGTGGTTAGCTATTTAACGGATTATCAACCCGACATCTTATGCCTTCAAGAGCTGAAATGCGTCGACGAAGCGTTTCCGCGCGAAGCCATCGAAGATCTCGGCTACACGGTCGAGACCTTTGGACAAAAGACCTATAATGGCGTCGCGCTCATTTCTCGATTCCCGCTTGAAGATGTGAGGCGGGGCCTGCCCTCTTTTGAAGATGAGCAAAGTCGCTATATCGAAGCCCTCATTATGGCTGGCGAGACGCCGCTGCGTGTGGCCTCAATTTATCTCCCCAATGGAAACCCGGTTGAAGGTGGCACGGGAGAGAAATATCAATATAAATTGCGGTTTATGGAGGCCTTATGTCACCATGCCCAAAGCCTGCTGGACCTCGAGGAAGCAACGGTTCTGTGCGGCGATTATAATATTATTCCCTCTCCAGAGGATTGCTACGACCCGGCCGCGTGGGCCGAAGACGCCTTATTTCGCCTAGAAAGTCGTCAGGCTTTTCGGCGCATTCGTAATCTAGGCTACGCCGATGCGTTCGAGCTGAAACATAACCCCGGCCCCGATGGCTATACGTTTTGGGATTATCAAGGCGGTGCTTTTCCCAAAAACAAGGGCATTCGCATCGACCACCATTTACTCAGCCCGCTCGCAGCCGACCTTTTGGCAGACGTTGAAATTCACAAAGAAGTACGCGCCCAAGAGCGCCCGTCCGACCACACACCCATCGCCATCCGCCTGAAGGTGGATGGGACAGGAATATGATTTTTTACGCTAGAATATTTGTCTAAATATCTGCGTAAGCTCGTTTTTCTTTTTTCCCACCTGGGTGAGTGACGGCGCCATTGCGTGCCGGGCCAACTGTTTGGGCATATTTCCACAATGTACCACTGGCGAAATCCGTCTCACGCGGACGCCAATTGGCGCGACGTCGCGCCAGCTCATCCGCATCAACCATCAGGTCAAGCGTTCCCTTTTCCGCATCGATAATGATGGGGTCGCCATCTTCAATTAGTGCGATCGGCCCCCCTTCGGCGGCTTCCGGGCCAACATGGCCAATGCAAAAGCCGCGCGTGGCGCCCGAAAAACGGCCATCGGTGATCAACGCAACTTTATCGCCATTGCCCTGCCCGTATATGGCTGCCGTTGTTGCTAACATTTCCCGCATGCCAGGGCCGCCTTTTGGCCCTTCATAGCGAATGACCAAAACTTCGCCTTCTTGATAATTTCCGGCCTCAACAGCGGCAAAGGCATCTTCCTCGCGATCAAAACAGCGGGCTTTGCCCTCGAAGCGCAAGCGCGTCATGCCCGCGACTTTCACAATCGCGCCATCCGGCGCCAAGGAGCCCGTTAACCCCACAACGCCGCCTGTGGGCGAGAGCGGATTGGTAACGGGATAAATGACTTTTTGATCGGGATTAAATGTGATGTCTGCCAAATTATCGGCCAATGATTGTCCCGTGACGGTTAAACAGTCTCCGTGCAAATAGCCACCATCGAGCAAGGTTTTGAGCAGCATGGGCACACCCCCTGCCTCATACATATCTTTGGCAACATACTGGCCGCCCGGTTTTAAATCAGCGATATAAGGAGTGCGCTTAAACACCTCCGCCACTTCCATCAGATCAAAATCGATACCCGCTTCATGCGCGATCGCCGGCAGGTGAAGGCCCCCATTTGTCGAGCCGCCGGTTGCCGCCACAACCACAGCCGCATTTTCAAGAGATTTGCGCGTGACAATATCGCGGGGGCGAATATTTTTCGCAATTAAATCCATCACCGCCCGCCCCGACGCTTCAGCATAGGCATCGCGGCTCTCATAAGGCGCAGGTGCGCCAGCCGAATTGGGCAAGGCAAGGCCAATGGCCTCGGAGACGCAAGCCATCGTATTGGCCGTGAATTGACCACCGCAGGCGCCCGCACTTGGGCAGGCAACACATTCCAACGCATGCAGTTCTTCGTCGGGCAAATTACCGGCCGCATGTTGGCCCACAGCTTCAAAAACATCCATCACGGTGACGTCTTTGCCCTTGAATTCACCAGGCATAATGGAGCCACCATACATAAATACGCTCGGCACATTAAGACGCACCATCGCCATCATCAGGCCGGGTAAAGACTTATCACATCCGGCAAGGCCGACCAGCGCATCATAGCAATGCCCCCGCATGGTCAGCTCCACACTATCCGCAATAACCTCACGCGACACTAAGGACGATTTCATGCCCTCATGCCCCATGGCAATACCATCTGTCACCGTAATCGTGCAAAACTCGCGCGGAGTGCCCTCGGCGGCTTTCACACCCAGCTTGACAGCCTGAGCCTGACGCATCAGAGCAATATTACATGGCGCGGCCTCATTCCAGCATGAGACAACCCCCACAAAAGGTTGTTGAATTTCGGCTTCGGTCATGCCCATGGCATAATAGTAAGACCGATGAGGTGCCCGCTCGGGCCCAACACTCACATAGCGACTTGGAAGTTTAGATTTATCAAAACGGCTCATTGATCAGTCCTCAGAAAGAAATTTGACCGTATGTAGCATAAGCACAGGTTGATCGCGAGTTTTTATCCATCAAAAAATCGCTTAAGGTCTCCCTCAAACAGAGCATATCGACCATGGAACCGACGGATCTTATTATTTTTTTGGCAGGGCTCATTGGCGGGCTCATGAATAGCCTTGCGGGAGGCGGTAGCACCGTCACCATTGCCGTGCTCGCGGCAAGCGGCGTCCCGCCGCTCATTGCCAACAGCACGAATACATTAGCGGCCATGATGGGCTATGGCGTTGGCGTGTACCGATTGAGGCACGAAATCTCGGTGCGTGAAGCACTGCCATATCTGGGCTATGCCGTGATTGGGGGCGTTGCGGGCGCCTTCGCCTTGCGCTTAACGCCGGAGGGCGTGTTTAGAGAAATCGTCCCCTATCTTCTATTGGGCGCAACGGCTCTATTTGCGGTGAACGCCAAAACCGAGCACTGGTCGGTGCGCTTGGCGCCACTTGCGATGCCCTTGCTGCTGATCGCGTCTGTTTATGGCGGCTATTTTCAGGCCGGTTTAGGCATTATTTTACTGGCCTGTTTGAGCCAAATCACGCCGCAGCTCGACCTCGTGCGCCTAACCGCGTTGAAGTTGCTCATCTCATTGGCGAATGCTGCAGCGGCATCGATCATTCTCATTCAAGCGGATCTGATTAATTGGCGGATCTGTCTGATCTTGATGCTCGGTCTGGCGCTGGGCGGCGATTTGGGAGCCCGCTCGACCATGTCCCTGCCGCCCCGGTTTTTGAAACCGATTATTCTGGCGATTTGCCTAGGGGTCACCCTGCCTTTATTTTTTTAATAGGTTGGCATTTTTAAACAGTCGCTATTTTACGAGATGGCCTTACTGCAAATCAGATAATCGTGCGAGCGCCGTGTGCAACTTAGCCACCAAAGCCTCCGCCTCGGCAAGGCGCTCTTGATTTTCTGCAACCACCGCCTCGGGGGCTTTGCTCAAAAAGCCCTCATTCGACAACTTGCCCTTAAGCTTCCGACATTCCACTTCCGATTTTTCAATATCCCGCGCTAAGCGCTGACGCTCCGCCGCAAGGTCTATGACACCGGCCAAAGGCAATGCAAAACTCTGTCCTGCATAAACAAATTGCACAGACCCCTCAGGAATATCCGAGCCCACCGAGAGGTTCTCAAGACGTGCCAATCGTAGCACCAAGTCGCGCTGGGTAGCGATATAGTCGGACACATGCGGTGCGGGATCAATCGCCATAATATTGAGCTTCGCACTCGCCGGTAAGTTCATCTCTGCTCGAATGGAACGAATTTCCGTAATCAGGCCGATCACCCAATTCAACTGCTCATCTGCTTTTTCATCGATCAATGAAAGGTCGAAGCTCGGCCAGTCACTGCGCATAATATGATCCGCGCCGATCCCCGTTTTTTGCCAAAGCTCATCGGTCACGAACGGCATAATCGGATGTAAAAGTTTCAGCGCCTGCCCTAAGCCCCAACGCGCGGCCCCGCGCACTTCATCCGCGGTTGCACGATCCCCTTGCAAAGCAGGCTTAGCCAACTCGACAAACCAGTCACAAAAGCTGTGCCAAATAAAATGATAAATGGCATGGGCGGCATCATTAAATCGGAAATTTTCGAGCGCCCGCGTGACATCATTTTGAGCACGCACCACCTCTCCCACCAGCCATTTCACCAAAGGCAATTGAGCTGAGGCGGGATCAAACTCCCGAACCTCAAAACAGCCATTCATCTCGCAAAACCGAGCCGCATTCCATAATTTTGTTCCAAAATTGCGGTAGCCTTCAATGCGTGCTTCTGACAATTTGACGTCTCGTCACATGGCCGCTTGGGCTGTGAGGGTAAACCGCAAAGAGTCAGCCCCAAACCGTTCGATAATATCGAGCGGGTCGATCACATTGCCTTTCGACTTCGACATTTTGGCGCCTTTTTCATCGCGCACCAAAGCGTGAATATAGACCGTCTTAAACGGAACCTCATCCATCACAAACAGGCCGGCCATCATCATGCGGGCGACCCAAAAGAAAATAATATCGAAACCCGTCACCAGCACATCAGTGGGATAATATCGCGCCAGCGCCTCATCTTGATTTTGTGGCCATCCAAGCGTTGAAAACGGCCATAATTGCGACGAAAACCAGGTATCCAATACATCAGGGTCGCGGCTCAGCGTCACCGGGTGCCCGTAATGCTGTTCGGCTTGCGCCAACGCACCCGCCTCGTCTACCGCTACAAAAACGGTGCCGTCCTCGCCATACCAAGCTGGAATCTGGTGACCCCACCATAATTGACGCGAGATACACCACGGTTGGATATTACGCATCCATTCAAAATAAGTTTTCGCCCAATTCTCGGGAACGAATGTCGTGCGTCCTGTCTCAACAGCCTGAATGGCCGGCTTGGCGAGCGTTGCCGCGTCGACATACCATTGGTCTGTCAGCCAAGGCTCAATAACCTTATCCGACCGATCGCCATACGGAACCATATGGGTGTGATCATCGATTTTCACCAACAACCCTAATTCTTGGAGCGTATCAACCACGCGATCACGCGCTTGCGTGCGGTCCAGCCCGTGCCACGCCTCCTTATTGGGCATGGTGTCAAATGCGGGATCGGATAAATCAACGCAGCCATGCCGATCCAGCATATTGATGGCGGCGAGCCCACAGCGTTTCCCCACCTCAAAATCATTAAAGTCATGCGCCGGAGTAATTTTCACAGCGCCTGATCCTTGTTCCGGATCAGCATAGCTATCCGCCACAATGGGAATTTCGCGACCAACAATCGGCAATTTCACCATTTTCCCGATCAGATCTGCATATCGCGGATCCTCGGGGTGAACGGCGACACCTGTATCGCCGAGCATGGACTCGGGACGCGTCGTCGCGACCGTGATCTGGCCGGAGCCATCGGCCAATGGATAGGAGAAATGCCAAAGATGCCCAGCCACTTCTTTGGGAACCACCTCGAGATCAGAAATAGCGGTGAGGAGACCCGGATCCCAATTGACGAGACGCTTGTCTTTATAGATCAGCCCCGCTTGGTAGAGGGATACAAAAATATTAGTAACCGCTTCAGACAAGCCCTCATCCATCGTAAAGCGCTCGCGCTCCCAATCACATGACGCTCCTAGACGGCGCAATTGATGGGTAATGGTTGATCCGCTCTCTTCTTTCCACTGCCAGACGCGTTCGATAAACGCATCACGCCCCATTTCTTGCCGCGATGGCGCACCCATGCTCAAAAGCTGGCGCTCGACAACCATTTGCGTGGCTATGCCCGCATGATCTGTGCCGGGTTGCCACAACACATCACGCCCGCGCATCCGCTCGAAACGGCACAGAATATCTTGCAATGTATTATTTAGCGCATGCCCCATGTGCAAACTGCCGGTTACATTGGGGGGCGGAATAACAATCGTATAGGGCTCCGCATCGGGTTTCTGGCCAGATTTGAAACAGCCCGAGCTTTCCCACGCCGCATATAAGCGGGCTTCAATTTCTGCGGGGTCATAGGTTTTATTAAGTGACTGGTCTGACATAAAAAGCCTCAGCGTCAGGATCTACAACAGCTTTCGCGACCAATCAAGCACTGCCAGTGCACGGCGCGGCGTCGCGATAGGGGATAATTGAGCAAACGGGTCAACGGGAAAGATCGTCATTCCGGCGCGAAATCCGGACGACCTCCTCCCGCACAATGCGCTCGACGATGTGAGGAAGATGGCGATCCAACCAAGCGGCGACCAAAGGCTCAACGGTTTCCATAATGGTGCGCTCCAGCAAAGTCACTTTTTTATCGCCCGGCGCAGGATTGGGGTCGGTTACATGGGCCTCGACATGGGCCTCGACATGGGCCTCGCCCGAGGCATGTGGTGATACACCAATTGCAAGGGGGTCTTCGGTCGAAGCCGATGTGGCTTGCGATCGTCCGTCCAGATCGCCCAAAGCGCGGACCACCGCGGAACGGATTTCCTCCATGCGCGCAGTCACCTGCTCATCGGGGCGCTGATCAAATATCTTCATCTCTTAAGTCTAACGTTATTCGCGAGATGAGCGCTACTCATTCAATTGTTTTCCGCAACAAATAATGCGCCCGTTAATTCACCGAGGCTCGCCAACAAACCATAGGCGGATACAAACTGGTCGCGTTGCGCGCGGATAAGATTAACGCGCGCATCTAGATAATCTTGCTCAGCGTCCAAGACATCCAATGTCGTTCGTGTGCCTAGAGAATTCTCGAGGCGCACGCCTTCGAGAGCGATCTGAGAGGCCTTGATCTGTTCCTCGCGAGCCCCAATAACCGCACCGGCCGCCAAATTACGGTGCCACGCCACAACAATGGATTCGTCCACAGAACTGGCCGTTGCATGGACGGATTTCGCAAGCGCATCTGACGCATGGCGTGCGGCCAGAACCGTTGCCAAATTCTTGCCTCCCGTAAACAGCGGCACCGTCACGGTGGCGCTGAGTTCATAAATTTCGCCCTCTTCAAGTTTGCCAAGGGCAGGGTTCGGCGTTTGGTCATCATAGCGCGTATAGGTTCCAGCAACCCGCAATTGAGGCATGGCCGCCCCGACAGCGCTATAGGCCGATAAGGCACTCGATCGTGCATTCTCGCGCGCGGCGTTCAGCAGCGGATTACGCGACCGCCCCACATCTAACGCGTCATCAATTGTTTCGGGCAAGCTGGGCAAACTGGCCTGCTCCGCTAAATTTTCAGGAGGAACGCCGATCGTGCGCTGGTAAAAAGCGCGCGAGGCTTGCAAACTGGTTTGCGCAGCAATGAGTTCCGATCGCGCCGCGGCAAGACGGGCCTGGGATTGCGCGACATCGGTTCGGGTGACGACGCCCACCTCGAAACGATCTTTTACGGCCTGTAATTGCTGAGATAAAATATCGACATTCTTCTCATTTAACTGATAAACCGCTTCATCGCGCACGACATCAAAATGAGAGGTAATCGCGTCCAGCAAAACATTTTGCTCAACAGCCAAACGATCTTGATTTTGTTTGCGAACGTCCGCGCGGGCGCTGCGATAGGCGTTTAAGTTTTTACCGCTGGTAAATACGTCATATGAAATAGACAGCCCGAAAGCGTCATCATCATATTCGTCATAGTCGAAGCCCGGATCTTGTTCGCCAATCTTGTGATAATTATAGCGTGCAAAGGCACTCACCTGCGGCAGCATGGTCGACAGCGAGACGAATTGTTTCCGATGAACCGCTAAATACTGCGACTTGGCTGCTGCCAATTCAGAGTTATTGGTCAGAGCAAAACCCAATGTTTCGAGTAAACTCCGTTTTTCATTACCGTCAGAGGTTGCCGCAATAATCTCACTCACTTGATGGCTTGGCCCCTCCCCCGTCTCCGGGGGTGCTTCTTGAGCCAATGCTGAAACGGAAATTCCGCAGGCCATCATCGTCACAAAAAGGCTTTGCTTATGCGTTAATTTCATCATCTGATCTCCCCGACAGTCGCCATAGGTAAAAGGCCTCCCCGCGGCTATTGCTTATGAGCCACATTCTCTCGATCGTTAATCGGCTTCATTATCTTTCTCTGCGCCGCCAAACCTGACCCCGCTTCCCTCATGATCGAGGAGCGAAAAAGGGGTTCACCAAGGCCTATATAACGTTTTTAAAACGAAAATTCCGGCACACGGTCAAACGCGTGTAGCCGCGGAACCGATATCACCGGGCCATAACGTCGGGCAAACACATCGTCGATCCGCCGAATAACCGTGAGCTGCGCCGCACCATCATGGGGCGACACACAAACCAAACGTCCCTCAGGCGCTAATTGCGCCAGTAAGGCATCAGGAATTTGCTCGATAAAACCATTGATAAAAATAACATCGAAGGGAGCCTGTTTGCTTAACCCTTCGGCAAGCGGCCCGGTTACGGACACACAATTATCAATGGCCAATGAAGACCAGATTTCAGTGCATTTTTGAGAAAATTCGTCATCACACTCAAGCGCGAGAACGGTTGCGCCCAATTGCGACAAAACGGCAGCAGCGTAACCCGAGCCACCTGCAATATCCAAAATTACATCTTCAGGCTGGATTTGAGCGCTTTCAACCATTAATCCAAAACTATGCGGCATGGCCATTTGCCGCCTGTTCGTGTCGCCAACCATATCAACCGCGCAATCAGCATAGGCGATATCGCGTTGCGACGGAGTGGCAAAAACTTCGCGCGGAATAGCCCCCATGGCGCGGCATACGGCAGTATCGCGCACACCACCCGGCTTCACTTGACACTCGATCATATTCATTCGCGCTTGCGCGAACCCTTCACTGGAATTTTGTAACTGCGCCTTCATCGCTACCTCCTGAACACACGTTATATACGCTGACCTGTTTCCAATGACAAATTGAATCAGCCGCAGAATTTGGTTGATAACGGGCTGAGGTCAAGCATAACCAGACAAAATAACTGGCGCGAAGCCCGCAAAAATGATTGCAGCCAAAGCTGCGCCCTGTTATATCCGCTGAGCCTATGGGGCCACGTGGCGGAGTGGTTACGCAGCGGCCTGCAAAGCCGTGGACCCCGGTTCGATTCCGGGCGTGGCCTCCAAATGGACTTGGCAAGTCTCTGGGGCACTGTTATAAGGTGCCCCTGCGCTAGATGATCCTCGGTAGCTCAGTGGTAGAGCAAACGGCTGTTAACCGTTCGGTCGCTGGTTCGAATCCGGCCCGGGGAGCCATCCAGCAGAGGCGACGCTAATCCCGCCTGGTTTAATCTTGTCTTGCAGATTAACCGACCCGTTTTCGGCTGAAAATTTGTCTGCAAACTGGTGGATCAACCGATTTGGATTAGCGCCTTTGCGCTGGGCTATTGCGCGCTACGGCTTAAAACAATAGTCATTACATCGGAATAATTCGCCATTGTTTCATTGTCAGAACATCTGTGCGCCCTATATATTTTGTTACATCCTCTGATCAATTGTGAAGATATCTCTTATGCCTGCACCCATCATTGTTTGGTTCCGACAAGAATTACGTCTCGATGACCATGCCGCTCTCTCTGCGGCCGTGAAATCAGGTTCACCTATCGTGCCTGTCTTTATCGATGATCCCGACGCACCAAGGCGCATCGGCGAGGCTTCAATTTGGTGGCGCAACCAGTCACTGCGCGCGCTCGACGAAGCCTTGCGCAAAAAAGGCAGCCGTCTGATCTTTAGAAGCGGCGCTGCGCAGGGCGTGCTAGAGAATCTCATAGCTGAAACCGGTGCGCGCGGCGTTTATTGGCTGAGAAATTATGATCCTCTGAGCGTGGCTCGCGATACCGCGCTCAAAGCTGAATTAAGCCAATCTGGATTAGATGTTCAAAGTTTCTCTGGAAATCTTTTATTTGAACCTTGGGATATTACGAATAAAACAGGGCTTCCGTTCAAAGTGTTTACACCATTTTGGAAAGCCTGCTTGGCGCACGGATTGAGGCATCAACCCGCGCCAGAGCCTGACGTGATCCCCGCACCCGATAAATGGCCCAGCGGAGCGTTACCAGAGCCCCAACAGTCGCATCTGAGCGCGCATTGGAAGCCCGGCGAACGCGGCGCTTGGGAACGCTTTGAGCTTTCCCTCGACGCGCTCATTCAAGGCTATGCGGCACATCGTGACGAGCCGACTCGTGAAACCTCGCGTCTCGCACCGCATTTACGATGGGGAGAAATTTCGCCGGCGCGGATCTGGCATGCCGTTACTGACCGGTGCCAAGCGGGTGAGATCCCGCAAAAAGATGCTGACAAATTCTTGAGCGAGATGGGGTGGCGTGAATTTTCCTATCAACTTCTGTTTCAAAACCCCGATTTAGGAACGGTTAATCTGCAATCTAAATTTGACGATTTTCCTTGGCGCGAGGACCCTGAGGGTTTCGCCGCCTGGGCGGAAGCGCGGACCGGTTATCCCATCATCGATGCCGGCATGCGTGAATTACGCCAGACCGGCTTCATCCATAACCGTGTGCGCATGATCGTTGCCTCATTCTTAATCAAGCATTTAATGATTGACTGGAGACAAGGTGAAGCCTTGTTCTGGGATTTATTAGTCGATGCGGACCCAGCGAATAATACAGCAAGTTGGCAGTGGGTGGCCGGGAGTGGCGCCGACGCGGCGCCTTATTTCCGAATTTTTAATCCCATCACACAGGGATTGAAATTTGATGGCGGGGGGGTGTACACGCGTCGCTTCGTTCCTGAGGTTGCGGGTCTCCCCGACAAACTTTTATTCACACCTTGGGAAGCCGCGGCAGAACAACGCGAACAGGCCGGCATAAAATTAGGAGACACCTACCCAACCCCGATGGTCGATCACGCGGCGGCTCGAGCGCGCGCCCTTGCGGCATTTGACAGTCTGAAGAATAACCCGCAGTCTGACGCTTAACCTGCTTCAACTCAACTGTAAGCGTTTTTATGATCCGTTCTGCGTCTGAAAGTCTCGCCTCTCGCCAGACCCCCCTCAAAATCGCCATTATCGGCGCGGGTATCTCCGGCAATATGGCCGCTTACCTGTTGCACCGGCACCATCATATTACGCTTTTTGAGAAAAGAGAGCGGCTCGGGGGCCACAGCGCCACGGTCGATATTTCGACCCCCGACGGAAAATCGGTGCCCGTGGATACAGGCTTTATCGTCTATAATGAATTGAACTATCCTGGCCTGGTGCGCCTATTTAACGAAATAGGTGTCGACACGCAGGCCAGTGATATGAGTTTTGGCTTCTCCGCCGATCAAGGGGGCTTTGAATGGTCTGGACAAAGTCTGCGCCATGTGTTCGCCCAGAAACGCAATGTTCTAAGGCCCCGCTTTTGGCGAATGCTCTCCGATATTGTGCGGTTTAATCGATTGGCCCGCGCAGGCGTTCAGATTGACCCAAGCCTGCCACTGGACCAATGGCTCGCCCAGGAGGGGTTCTCAGAGATTTTCCGCCAAGCCTATTTGTTTCCAATGGCCGCGGCTATTTGGTCCACGCCCTATGACAGTGTCGGAGACTTTCCAGCACAATCTCTTATTCAGTTTTTTCGCAACCACCGATTGGTTGACCAAGACCGACCTGTCTGGCGAACGGTTACAGGGGGCAGCCGGAATTATGTCCAAAAGCTCACGGCACCTTTTCGCGACAGAATTGAATGTAATTCCCAGATTAAAAGTGTCACGCGCAAGTTGAACGGAGCGACGTTGAAGTTTGAAGATGGGTCAATGCGAGAATTCGATGCGGTGATTTTCGCGTGTCACAGTGATCAAGCGCAGGCGCTTTTAGGGGATGCGACCGCGGAGGAGCAAAGACGTCTTGGAGATATTCGTTACCGACCAAATGACGTCTATCTGCATTATGATCGAAGCTTTATGCCGCAACGCACCCATGTCTGGTCGAGCTGGAATTATATGGCGACCGCCAATGCGGAAAATGTCTGCGTCAGCTACTGGATGAACCGGCTCCAACATATTGACCCAAGCCATCCCGTCTTCGTGACCTTAAACCCTGAACGCGCACCCGATCCGCAAAAAACATATGGTCACTTTATCTATGACCATCCGCAATTCGATGGGCCGGCCATTGCCGCGCAAGCCGATATTCGAGCGCATCAAGGCGAACACCATACGTTTTTTTGCGGCGCGTGGCTGGGCTATGGTTTCCATGAAGACGGGCTTCAGTCGACTCTTGACCTGCTGCCCCACTTTGGGCTGACATGGGACACAGCACTTCAGGGAACCGTGAGCGAGGCCGCACAATGAGCCAGGATGCGCAATGACGACCGCCCGCGGAACAGCCTTTGATACTGCGCCTGATACGGCGTCTGATACCGCCATTGACACCGCCATTGACACCGCAATCGACAGCGAGATCGACAGCGAGATCGATACCGATATCAATACGGCGAGCGCTGTTTATCTTGGGGAGGTGCGTCACGCCCGCTATGCCCCAAAGCGACACCGCTTCCGCTATGGTGTTTTTTCAATGCTGCTGGATCTGGATTGCATTGAAGACGAGGCAAAAGATCTTCGGTTTTTCTCGGTTAATCGGTTTAACTGGCTGTCTTTTCACTATCGCGACCATGGTTTTCACAACGGCAGCTCGCCGCGGGTTTTTGTCGATCAGCTCTTGCAGAAACATGGTTTACCTCAGGCCGATCGTGTGTTGCTCATGTGCTACCCGCGCATGCTCGGATATGTGTTTAATCCGCTATCAGTTTACTATGCCCTTCAACACGACCAGCTCACCAGTGTGATCTATGAAGTGCGAAATACATTTGGCGAATCGTACATCTATGTGAGTGATTTAAGGACCAAAGGGGCCCCAAACCATCACACGCATCATAAACAATTTCATGTGTCCCCCTTTATCGGCATGGAGGCCGATTACGTATTTTCGACAGCAAAACCGGACGATGATTTGCGGCTCGTTATTCGTGAGACGGTCGATCACAAGCCACTTCTGATCACGAGTTTTGTCGGTCAGCGCCGGGCCTTCACGTCGCGAACAATCATCAAAGTTTTGTTTCAATATCCTCTGATGACATTGAAAGTGATTGCGGGCATCCACCTTGAGGCATTACGCTTATGGATGAAACGCGTACCGATTTATAAAAAACCCTCAACCGCAGAAAAGGTCTCCCTATGACATCACCTCATAGCTCCTCACGTTCGATGTCATTTAAGGATCGCTTTATTGATCGTGTTTTGGCGCATATCCATATCGGATATCTTACGGTCACCTACCCCAATGGCACGACGCGCCATTACGGGGAAGAAACAGAGACACTGCGCGCGCATTTGATATTTGTAGATGAGAATGCCCTCACCCAGATTATCCGAGGGGGTACGATGGGGTTCGCAGAAGCCTATATGAACGGCGTTGTTCAAAGCGATGATTTATCGGCGCTGCTGACACTGCTGGCCCAAAACCTCGAGGACTTACGCAGCCGGATCGACCGCAACCCGATCTTAACGGCGATGAGCCGGCTGATCCATATTTTAAGACCCAATAGCCGACGCGGCGCCCGGCGCAATATTCAGGCCCATTATGACCTCGGCAATGAGTTTTATGCCGAATGGCTCGACCCCTCCATGACATACTCATCGGCCCGATTCACACGCAAAAATCAGTCGCTCGAAAAAGCACAGGAACAAAAATATGCTGCGATTGCGCGCATTGCAAATCTTGGGGCCGCGCACAATGTCCTTGAAATCGGCTGCGGTTGGGGAGGCTTTGCAGAATATGCAGGGCACCATATTGGCTGCAACTTGGCCGGCATTACAATATCACAGGAGCAATTTGCCTATGCCCAAAATCGGTTGCGCGACAGCGCCGCCGGCAACCACGCCTCCGTTCATTTTCAAGATTACCGAGACGTCACAGAAAAATATGATCGGGTTGTTTCCATTGAAATGTTCGAAGCGGTCGGCCAAAAATACTGGCCCGTTTATTTTTCTAAAATCCGCGATGTGCTGAAACCTGGAGGTAAGGCGGCCCTTCAAATCATTACCATTCACGATCAAGATTTCGACCGATATAGCAAGGGCGCCGATTTTATTCAGCGCTACATTTTTCCAGGAGGCATGTTACCAAGCCTGCCTAAACTACGTGAACAGTTTCATATGGCAGAGCTGCGTGAGTATGCTTGCGAACATTTCGGAGCGGATTATGCGCGCACCCTCGCCCTTTGGAAAAAGCAATTTTTAGAGGCCTGGCCGAAATTAAGTAAAATGGGTTTTGATGAGCGCTTTAAAAATATGTGGTGCTACTATCTCTCATACTGCGAAGCGGGTTTTAACACGGGCAGCATCGATGTCGTGCAAATCGGGCTAGAGCGTCCCCAGTAAAAACAGCCCTAGCGCGACGCAAAATATTGCGCGAGACGAACATAAAGGCCGCGCGGCATCATGCTCATCAGGCGCAGGAAAAAGGTGAACCGGCGCGGGAAGCTGATGCGAAACTGTCGTTTCTCCAAGGCCGTGAAAATGCGCTGTGCCGCGTGATCCGCAGAAACAATAAAGGGCATTGCAAATCGATTGACGTCGGTGGCTGGGGTTTCAACAAACCCCGGGGCAATCACGTGCACATCAACACCCGAGGCTTTAAGCTCGATGGCAAGCGCCTCAGCCATATTCAAAAGTGCTGCCTTCGTCGCCCCATAAGCGGCAGATGTTGGCAGGCCATTATATCCAGCAACCGACGCCATGATTGCAATTTGGCCCTTATGACGCTCCACCATTGCGGGCAAAACCGCATTGAGGCCATTGACCACTCCCCCAACATTCACCGAGAAACTTTGATCGAAGAGCGGTGCATCAAACTGAGGAAGTTCTGTTGGCAAGTAGACGCCCGCATTTAAGATCGCTAACTCGATTGACCCCAAACGCTTTTCAATTGCTGATGCCGCCTCGACCGATGCCCGCCTTTTCGTGACGTCGAGCGGAAAAGCGTGAATATTTGGATGCGCTTTTGCAAGCGCTTTCAACTGATCCGAATTGCGCGCGGAAGCAGCAACGCGCCATCCTTGGTTGGCATAAAGATGCGCTAACGCAAGCCCGATACCCGAGCTCGCGCCGGTGATCCAGACGACGCGCGACTGATTAAGCGAAGAAGTCACGAACGAGGCGACGCAAACCATCCGTTATACGCAAAGGACCGGTGGTCACGGCGAGACAATAACAGTCCTGCGCCCCCTCAGCGATCGGCCGGTGATCCACCTGCGTATTGGCGATCGAAATATCACCCCGCTCGAACAATTCACCCCCATCCCGAAACGCCCCGCGTAAAACGAGTGTCGCTTCGAACCCTTTATGGGTATGCCGAGGAGCGGCCCGCCCCGGTTTAATTTTCAGGAGGCGCACATCTTCATTATCGTCCCCCACCGGCAACCGCACGTGTTGAACCCCCGGATAGGAGAAGCGCCATTTCAATTCGGATAGATCTTGATCAAAAAACGTCTGAAGCGCGCGCGGCAAATCAGAATTGACATGGCCTTGGTCTGACGACAGCGCGCCATTATCATTTAGTTTCGGACTCGCTGCTCCATCGTCTAAGCGCGACAACACGTCATCGAAAGCACTATTGGAGAGCGCGACCGGCTCCATATCATCCAACATCACGCCCTGCACAGCGACCATATTATCATATTCGCGCCGCAAGCCTGAATTATAGGTCAGTAAGCTCGCCATAAGCACGTTCATTCCCGAGCCTAATGATCCGGTTGCATATTGCGCCACAAGCCTCTCTACAACGGCCTCTGGGGGAGAGTGCAAATTCACGACTGTCTTCTCTTCTCTAACCAAGTGATTTATAGTCATAATATAATTTTTCTGGTCCAAAGGGCAAACAACTTTTTACCCCATATGAGGGATGTACTGATGCAGCACGCAACGAGTGTCATTGATGTTATTGGCAACACACCACTTATCCATCTCAAACACGCCTCTGACCTCACGGGATGTACGATTCTCGGCAAGGCCGAATTCATGAATCCCGGTCAATCGGTGAAAGACCGAGCCGCTTTGTCTATTATACGCGCTGCCGAAGCCGCTGGATCACTTCAGCCCGGTGGAACAATTGTCGAGGGCACGGCGGGCAATACGGGCATCGGCATTGCATTGGTGGCCAATGCTTTAGGATATCGTTCGGTGATTGTTATTCCGGATACACAAAGCCAAGAGAAAAAAGATACGTTGCGGCTCATGGGCGCGGAATTAATTGAGGTTCCGGCCGTTCCCTATCGAGATGATAATAATTATGTAAAATATTCCGGTCGATTGGCGGAAAAACTCGCCAAAGAGTCCGAAAACGGTGCGATTTGGGCTAATCAATTTGACAATATTGCCAATCGCCAAGCCCATATTGACACGACGGGCCCCGAAATCTGGCACCAAACCGATGGACGCGTGGATGGGTTTATCTGTGCGGTTGGCACAGGGGGAACATTGGCTGGTACGGGTTTGTTTTTGAAGTCAAAGAACCCGAATATTCAAATTGCCGCGGCCGACCCTATGGGCGCCTCGATTTATCATTGGATCAAACATGGCGAACTGAAAGCTGAGGGCACCTCGATTACGGAGGGCATTGGACAAGGACGCGTGACCGCCAATCTTGAGGGAGCCCCGATCGATAATGCCTTTCAAATTCCCGATGAAGAAGCGCTGCCGATCGTATTTGATTTACTCACGCATGAGGGCATGTGCCTTGGCGGCTCGAGCGGCATTAATGTTGCCGGCGCCATCCGTCTGGCCCAAGAAATGGGCCCTGGTCACACCATTGTAACCATTCTGTGCGATTACGGCACGCGGTATCAAAGCAAGCTGTTTAATCCAGATTTTCTGCGGGAAAAAGGTCTCCCAACCCCTGATTGGCTCTAAGCGCGCTGATGGAGGTTCGGGCCACTGTCACGTTTTTAGAAATGCGAGCCCCTTTCCCACGGGTTGCTCGGCGTGCCATCCCCGATCAGCCAAACCCTAAGCTGCATTTCGAGCCCCACTGTCACTTACCCCTGGCCGACTACCGTGCTCTCTATGCGGATGTCGGAGATGAGTGGTTTTGGGTGAACCGAAAAAATATGTCCGACCGCGACCTGTCGCAAATCATTCATCATCCCAGCACAGAAATCGGGGTTTTATATGACGGTCATCGTGCCATCGGATTTAGTGAAATTAACCGCCTCCATTTTCCAACGATCGAGATTGTGTTCATCGGCCTTGTTCGCGATTATATTGGTCAAGGCCTTGGGCGGTTTTTGCTCACCCAGAGCCTGCGCGACGCCATACATGCAGGCGCTAATCATATCAAAATCCAAACCAGCACGCTTGATCATCCCCATGCGCTGGGATTTTACCAAAAATATGGTTTTGAAGCGTGCAACCGACAACAGGTGATCCTGCGGGGCAACCAATTTTACCAAAACTGAAACCGCGGCCCTCGACAAAAACCTAATGCTTGAGAATTTGGCTCAAGAATAATTTCGTTCGTTCATTCTGAGGATTTGAGAAGAACTGCTCAGGCTCATTTTCTTCAACAATTTCGCCATCATCCATAAAGATAATTCGATCCGCTACCTGCCGTGCGAAGCCCATTTCATGGGTCACGCATAACATCGTCATGCCCTCCTCCGCCACTTCGACCATGACATCGAGCACTTCTTTAATCATCTCGGGATCGAGCGCAGAGGTTGGCTCGTCAAACAACATAATGTCTGGATTCATACACAAGGCGCGCGCAATCGCGACGCGTTGCTGTTGTCCGCCCGACAGCTGGCTTGGGTATTTATGTGCCTGATCGGGGATTTTAACGCGCTCCAAAAACCGAAATGCGGTTTGTTCTGCCTCATGGCGTGGTCGATTTTGAACCCATTGCGGTGCCAAAGTACAGTTTTCCAACACGGTCATATGCGGAAATAAATTGAACTGCTGGAAAACCATCCCAACCCGACCTTTTGCCAATGCTGCATCTGAGCTATCGCCGCCAACCTCTGTTCCATCAATTAAAATGAGACCCGACTCGTGCTTTTCGAGCTGGTTAATACAGCGGATCAGCGTTGACTTGCCCGAACCGGACGGCCCGCAAATGACAATTTTTTCACTTTTTGACACCTGCAACGAGACGTTTTTGAGTGCCTGAAACGCTCCATACCATTTATCGACCTGTTTCAGCTCAACCGCTAGCTGTGTCATCGGGCGCTCCTTATATCTGTTGATCGTAATTTCTCCATGAAGACGGAATAACGTGACATCGCAAAACAAAACACCCAGAAGATAAGCCCGGCAAAGACATAACCCGTCAAAGCGGTTTGCGGGGTGGCCCAACTGCTATCCGTAAAGTTCAATTGAATAATTCCCAAGAGATCAAAAATCCCAACAATCAGGACAAGCGTTGTGTCCTTAAATAAGCCAATGAACGTATTGACAATGCCGGGGATCACAATCGTCAGCGCTTGCGGCAAAATAATCAGACGCATGGACGACCAATAGCCCATACCGAGCGCGCGCGCAGCCTCATATTGCCCCGTTGGGAGGGCCTGCAAGCCGCCCCGAATAACCTCGGCCATATAGGCAGATGCGAAAAGCGAGACGCCAATCAAGCATCGCAGCAGCTTATCAAAATTAACCCCTTCGGGCAGAAACAGCGGCAACATCACACTTGCCATAAACAGCACAGTGATGAGCGGAACCCCTCTAAAAAACTCGATGAAACCGATACACAGCCACCGCACCACCGGCATTTCGGACCGTCGGCCTAAGGCGAGAAGAATGCCAAGTGGTAGCGAGAAGACGATGCCAGTCGTCGCGACGAGGAGCGTAACCATTAAGCCGCCCCACAGGCTGGTCTCCACCTCGACCAACCCCAACACGCCGCCATACAATAAGAGTGTCGCGATGAGCGGGAACCCAAAAATGATGTAAACCATATTGACGGTCTTGAAGGGCGCGGACGGGATCAATAGCGGCAAAATGCCCGCGGCGCCGAGAAAGAAAGTGAGATCAACGCGCCAGCGTTCGATTTCCGGATAGCGGCCATATATGAACTGACTAAATTTGGCGGAGACAAAAGGCCAACATGCCCCTTGCTCGGGTTGCAGGCACGCCGAACGGTCATCGCCCACAAAAGTGGCATGGACAATCGCCCAATCAATAATCGCTGAGCCGACCACCCATATCAACCAAACGCTGATCAGGGTCAGGGCTGAATTCGTCGCGGATGAAAATAAGTTCTGACGCGACCACTGCAGAAGATGCATGAGATTAGGTCTCATTATTTCCCCCTCGCGCCGTCACGCGTTGATTATACATATTCATGATCAACGAGGTCAGCAAACTTAAGCTCAAATAAATCACCATTGTGATGAAAATAATTTCGACAGCTTGGCCCACTTGGTTCAGCGTCGTGCCCGCAAAGACGGACACAATATCTGGATAAGCAATGGCCACCGCCAGGGATGAATTCTTGGTCAAATTTAAATACTGGCTGGTGAGTGGTGGAATTATCACGCGGAGGGCTTGGGGGATGAGGATCAGTCGCATCGTCAAGCCATTCGGAAGGCCTAGCGCGCGGGCCGCCTCTGCCTGCCCACGATCGACCGAGACAATTCCAGCACGTACAATTTCGGCAATAAAAGCGGCCGTATACAGCGACAGCGCCAAACACAAAGCTAGTAATTCGGGAATTAAGGTCACACCGCCCTTAAAATTGAAACCTCCCAGAACGGGTAGATCGAGCGTGAAAGGCACCCCGAATAGCGTGAATAAGCCGCCAAAAACCGCAATGAAAAGGGTCATAACCCATGGCCATAGGCGCACATAATGCCCCGTTTGAATATGGCGACGATGCCGCCACCGCCATGCAAAAATATATCCGACCAAAAATATAATCGCGGCGGTTATATAGATGGTCGAGGCCTCCACCGCCACAGGCCATGGCAAGTTAATACCCCGATTGCTGATGAAAATAATATCATCAAAGGAAATGGCCGCCCTCGGCGCGGGCAAGGTTCGCAACACTCCGAAATACCAAAACATAATCTGCAAAAGTAACGGGACGTTGCGAAATAGCTCAACATAGACAGCGCTGAGCGCCCGGATCAGGATATTTTGAGAAAGGCGCCCGACACCGAGCAAAACCCCTAATACGGACGCAAAAAATATCCCGATAAAGGCCACTAACAAAGTATTCAATATGCCGACCAGCAGCACACGCCCATAGGAGCTATCTTCTGAATACTCAATCAATGTCTGGCTAATGCCAAAGCCTGCGCGATAATCCAAAAAATCAAAGCCCGAAGCCGTCCCTTGCGAAGCCAAATTATGGATCGTGTTCGATGCCAACCAGTAGACAGCGTATAGAACACCGACCAGCACAAGGAACTGGCTGAGGACAACAAACCGATTTGTGAGCATACGCATCATCAATTGAAGAACTGCCTACCGAATGGGGGGCGCGTAATGCAATCCACCCTTTGTCCATAAGGCATTAACGCCGCGGGCAATCCCAAGCGGCGTTTGCACGCCAACATTGCGCTCGAAGCTCTCTTCATAATTACCCACTTGTTTGACGATGTAATAGGCCCAACGGGGTTCAATGTTTAAATTTTGGCCAAAGGTGCCATCAAGACCAACCAGCCGCTTAATATCTGGATTATCGAGATTGGCTTTTTCATCGATATTTTGCGAGGTCACCCCAAGCTCCTCCGCCGCAATCATGGCGTAAAGCGACCAACGAACAATATCGGCCCATTGCGAATCCCCCTGGCGGACGACCGGCCCTAGGGGTTCTTTTGAAATAATTTCAGGCAGAACCATATGCGCGTTAGGGTCTGTTAATTTCAGTCGCTGTGCGTAAAGACCAGACTGGTCTGTCGTGTAGGCGTCACAGCGCCCCGCATTATACGCAGCGACCGTCTCATCCGCCTTTTCAAAGGTAATAATTTCATAGCTCATGCCGCGCGATTTAAAATAGTCGGCTGCATTCAGCTCTGTGGTGGTTCCCAAATTGACACATAAAGACGCGCCATCGAGTTGGTTGACGCTACTGACCCCAAGATCGCGCCGTACCATAAACCCCTGCCCGTCGTAATAGTTAACGCCGGTAAAATCGAGGCCGAGCGCCGTATCGCGATGCATCGACCAGGTTGTATTGCGTGACAATAGATCGACCTCGCCCGATTGAAGCGCGGCAAATCGTTCTTTATTCGATAAGGGCGAATATTTTACTTTGCTGTCATCTGCAAAAATCGCTGCCGCGACGGCACGACACACATCAACATCAATACCACTCCAATTCCCTTTATCATCAGGGTTGGAGAAGCCCGGCAGGCCTTGGCTTACACCGCAGACAACATAGCCACGCGCTTTCACCTGCGAAAGTGTTTCATCTGCGCGCAGCGGCGACCCCAGCGCCATCAAAAACACCATAACACCACAAACACTCAAGAAACGCATACGTTGGAACTCATAGGTTGGAAACGAAAACCCTATCATAAAATGCTCCTTGTGAATGAGAAGATGGCCATGCTAACCCTGTTGGCAGGAGAAGGGAAGAGCCGTGAAAGACGAAACTAAACTATCACATCTCGGACGCGACCATCAGGCGCATTATGGCGCGGTTAATACCCCTGTCTATCGTGCCTCAACGATTATCTATGATACGCTGGATGAGTTAAGAGGGCGTAAACACAAACCTTACACTTATGGTCGCCGCGCAACCCCCACCAGCGCCAGTTTACAAGATGCGATTGCCGAGCTTGAAGGGGGCGCTTACACGGCTCTGTGCCCGTCCGGTGTCAGCGCCATTTCACTCGCCTTTCTGTCAACGCTAAGTGCCGGCGATCATGTTTTAATCGTCGACACAGCCTATGAGCCCACGCGTCACTTGGCGGATGGGCTCTTAAACAAAATGAATATTGAGGTCAGTTATTACGATCCGCGCACGAGCGCAGAGAGTTTTACGCAATTGGTTCGGGAAACGACCCGCTTATGTTTTGCGGAAAGTCCTGGTTCTTTGACCTTTGAAGTTCAAGATATTCCGGCGCTGGCGCAACAGTGCCATCAACATGACATTCTTCTTGCTGTCGACAATACTTGGGCCAGTCCCTATTTTTGTAAGCCGCTTGCCCTCGGGGCAGATATTTCCATTCAGTCCGCGACAAAATATATTGTCGGCCATGCCGACGCACTCCTCGGTACGGTGACCACGCATGAAAAATTAGCGAGCACTGTTAAGAATACGCATGGTCTGTTGGGATTAACCGCAGGGCCCGATGATTGTTATCTCGCATTGCGCGGCATGCGCAGCCTATCGGCCCGTTTGAAACAGCATGAGATCTCCGCCTTGGCGATGGCCGATTGGCTGACACGATTTCCCTTTGTCCGAGATGTTTTATATCCCGCGCGTCCCGACCACCCTGATCACGCTTTATGGCAACGAGATTTTTCGGGCGCATCCGGGTTGTTTAGTGTGATCCTCGACCCCATTTCCGAGGAAGCCCTGGCAAACATGCTTGATCACCTGCAGTTATTTGCGATGGGGTATAGTTGGGGCGGCTATGAGAGCCTAGTCCTCCCCGTCGAGCCACATCGAACGGCAAGCCCTTGGCAAAAAGAAGGACAAATCCTTCGCCTTCACATTGGCCTTGAGAACATTGACGACCTCAAAGCCGACCTGTTGGCTGGGTTTGAGCGCGCGGGGTATTTGAAACCCTGAAAGACGCCCAAATTAAATCAGTTCTTCGCGGCCTTGAACTCGCGCACGCGACGGTCGCCCTCTTGTATCTGCTCTGACGACATATTTTTCTTTAACGATTCAATTGCAGGCTTGGTGAAGGGCGCAAACCCATTGCGCCCCGCGAGAACATAATATTTATAGGCCTCAACAACGTCTTTCTCGACCTCTTCGCCGACTTCAAGCATCGCCGCAATATTAAACATCGCTGCAGGAAAACCCATTTTCGCGGCCGCCGCATATAGCTCAGCAGCTTTTTGTCGATCGGGAGAAACGCCATTACCATAATCATATAGCCCTGCCAAATCCGTAATGCCGCGCGGATCTTGTCCCGCGGCGGATTGCTGCCAATATCGGAGCACGCGCTCAAGATCGCGGTCCACCACTTTGGCATCGAAATATTCCTCGCCGAGCCGGAACGCGGCGCCCGCATCCCCTAACTCTGCGGCTTTCTCCCAATGTTGAATAGCTTCTGGATATAGACCACTGCGATATAATTTATGGCCTTCCTCCTCGTTAAATACGGGGGCAGAAGGTGTTGGCTCTGCCGCGCTCGACTGGGTCACATTCCCAGACCATATGACCAAACTTAATGATGCACTAACTAAGACGCTAAAAACTGATCTGTTCATTTACCTGTCACTCCGCTATGTAGGTAAGTATCGCGTAACGCTCAAACCTTGTTATAAGGTATAACGCGCTCACAATTTGTCCAGTTAGATGATCTGCACATATGACAAAACCCTCTCCCATTGTTGGAATTCTGTGTAACATTCGTCAACATGAGACGGGGATCGGCCACACGGTCAACACCCCCTATTTACAAGCGATCCAGCGCTACACCTCCGCCTGCCCTATTTTGATCCCTAATCTTCTACCTGATCAAGGCCCACAAGATCTGCTGCCAGCCCTATCGCTGATGGATGGATTATTGCTCACGGGCGGGCGCTCGAATATCGATCCGCATCATTATGGTGTGGAACGCACCCCTGCCCATGAGCCTTATGAGCACACCCGAGACCTCACCAGTTTCGCCTTAATTGAGTATGCTTTGGCCAATGATTTACCCTTGCTCGGAATTTGTCGCGGCATGCAGGAATTAAATGTCCATCTTGGTGGGAGCTTGATTGCCGCAGCCCATGAAGGCGCCAATTGTCTTGATCATCGCATGCCCGAGATTGATTGTTTCGACGCGCGACATGCGGCGCGCCATGAAATAACCCTCTCGCATGAAGGACGCCTTCACGAAATACTTCAAAGTCCGACCGCGCAGGTCAATAGCCTGCATCGTCAAGCGGTCGACGCGCTGGGTGCCGGGTTACACGTGGAAGCGCGCGCCCCCGACGGCATTATTGAAGCTCTGTCAGTTCCAAACCATCCATTTGTGATCGGCGTGCAGTGGCACCCCGAACACCAAACGGGTGAGAACCATGTGTCTGAGCCCTTGTTCAGAGCGTTTGATCGCGCCATGCAGGAGCGGCGTCAATGTCGCTGTTAACGCTTCACGCAGGGCCAACCGCCTTGCGTCGTATTCAGACCGAAGGCCTCTCACCTGACATGGTCACCGCAATATTCGGTGCCTCCGGATCGGCCAAATGGCTGGCCATTTCTGGGCTGGATCGATATATTTTCACAAAATGGCTTCCCCAGCGCAAAACCGCCTCGCCCATTACACTTTTCGGCACATCCATTGGCGCCTTTAAGCTCGCCGCCGCCGCACAAGCCGATCCTGGCGCCGCCATTGATCGGCTGGTAACGGCTTACACATCGCAGGCCTATCGCGGCGCCATTACTCCTGAACAAATTTCTGCGTCGACACGCACCTTAATCACCGGTCTTCTGGGTTCCGACAATGCCGGCGCGCGCGAGATTTTGGCCAATCCAGCCTATCGTTTCGCCTGCGGGGCGGTGCGATGCCATGGTCGGCTGAATAGCACCAATATCGGCGCACAAAAACGGGCAATGGCCAGCGGCTTTTTCAAAACACTCCGGCGCCAATATATTGCCGATTATGAACGAACGCTGTTTGTAGATCCGCGCCTTGCTGACAATGTGTTCGAAGCGCAGGACGACTACCCCGCTCGCCTTCAGCCTCTGACAGAAGACAATTTTGCGAAAGCCCTCACCGCTTCCGGCAGTATCCCGGTATATATGGATGGCATCCGCTTTGATGATGATCCGGACCATCTTTATCGCGACGGAGGTTTGCTCGATTATCACCCCGTACCCAGCAGACTCATGCGACCTTCGCAAGATCTCATCCTATATCCGCATTTTTACCCCTATGTGATTGGGCGCTGGTTTGAGAAATTTATGCCCTGGCGCAAATGCGATGGTCGAGCGCTCGACAACACGCTCCTTATTGCCCCCAGCCGCACATTCGTGCGTT
>Ga0181606_10000265_pt1 | contig 42594 bp, 5 predicted proteins | sample 041ome_10_FD_132994 | JGI IMG/M metagenome (GOLD analysis project Ga0181606, IMG submission 132994) | Coastal salt marsh microbial communities from the Groves Creek Marsh, Skidaway Island, Georgia - 041412US metaG (megahit assembly) | ecosystem: Environmental > Aquatic > Marine > Intertidal zone... | reverse complement strand
AGATGTAGAAACCCTAAACAAAATTGCCAGCACACAAAATTTGATTTGTGCGCCTCATAAATCTCGCGCGCATCGAGGCTTAAATAAGAGCTTTATTGCGCTTTACGTAACAAAAGTAAACTAATTTACGAATAGTATTAGTCTATTACGCATAGTTACTGCTCAACGTTAGTTAGGACGCGTTCTCGTTTCAAACAAGACCGCGCAGAAGGTTAAGCAGACGTAGGATTTGAACCGTAATCTTAGCGCGTTCAAACAGCGAGCACGCCGATCTCTCTCTTTCTCTCACTCTCTCGTTCTCTCTCGTCATCGTCTTCGAGGAAAGAGAGAGAGAGAGAGAGAGACGAACGAGGAACGAAGAGTGGAACAACCCAACTCTAAACTCGAAAGGAAGAGGGATCAGATCGCGTCCATCGATAGAAGCGTAATACGCGTAGGAAGAAGGTGTGCATATCTCGCGCGCGCGCGCGTCGTTTTGATTTTTTCTTTTTTTTTGTCTCTCTTGCTCGCGCGATCGACCACAAACGTCTCTCTGTCTCTCTCTAATCCAAATTTATCTCCCCGGAGCGCGCGCCGCTTTCTTTTTGTTTGTTTGTTTTGTTTTTATCGTTTACTAACGCTAATACTTCTCTCTCACTCTCTCTCTCTCTCTCTTTCAGATCGTAACACATCAGATCCGTAAATACTCGGATCGGTCTTCTCTTAGAATTGCGTGTAGGAATAGCAGTAGAAGGACTTTGTTGGACGAACGATACGGTCGATGGAAGCATTTGCGTCATCGGTGAATCGTCGCGCGACGATGAGAACTACTACGACTAAAAGTAGAAATTTTTTTAGCAAGACGAAGAACGCGAAGAAAATGTCGTCGTTCTGCTTCAGCAAAAAGAAGACGCTGTTCTTCTTCGCTCTCATCGCCTTGTGCTCGTCCGTTGCATTTGGAGTGAGCGGTGCGCCATCGCAAAAGGCACACCGCTACGGCTCGGATGATTTGACTCGCGAAGGCTTTTCGGACGCTACGAGAGCTGACAATCGTGAGTCGCTCAGCTCTGACTTGCCGCGCGTGGAAGATTTCAGCGCCGGAGAGGATTCTTCCTCCACGGCGACGTCGGAGGGCGACGTGCACGTCGTCTCTTCGGACGATGTCAAGGTTGTGAGAAGAGGTGCTGGGTCGAGGACGCTCAACGAATTCACGGAAGACGGTCACTTTATCAGTCCGTTGTCTCCTGAAGTCATCGGTTGGGAAGAGGATGCCGTCGATGAAGCGTTGGCGTTTTATTCTCCTCAATTTTACGAGGCGTTTTATTCGTTTTACGACTTTTACTCGTTCTACGACTTTTATGACTTCTACGATCAAAAAGTCGACGCTGAGTTTAAGGAGTTCACCGGCCCAGACGGAGGTATCTTGCAGCTTTGCGAAATAGCGGTTTCTCCGGCGATTGGTTCAGATAAGGGTGGCACAAAAGTCTCTGTTATGTTGTCCGGTCACGTTGCCCGGGACCACAACTCGTTTTACTGTAAGTTTGGCGAACAACCAGTCGAAGCCATGAGCGCTCAGATCATGGAAGAATCAGGTGTCCTTGTCATCGTTTGTGAAGCACCGCCCATGGAAGACGATGAGGACGTCACCTTGCGTATTTCTTTGGATGGATCGTTATATTCGGTCAATGGAGCACAGTTTCATTACCACTCAAAGATGAGCGTCGCGGATGTCAAACCTTCCGCGCCAAAAGTTTCCACCGAGGGTGGTACTGCCATTCGTTTCACGTTAGGTGACTACATGTTCGGTCCAGGTTTTGATCCCAGCTCTGTCACGGTGCCGTCGGCGTGCTACTTTGGTTCCATGAGAGTGGATGGAGAGTTTGACGCCATGAAATCGCAATTGACTTGCCTCGCGCCGTCATTGAAACAAATCACAAAGACGTCATCGAGTGCGAACGTGGAACTTCGAATTTCTTTGGATGGGCAAATCTTTTCAGATGATACTGTCATGGTTCGTTACGGCTCAGGAAAGTCATCTTTGAGTACGATCACGGCGCCGAAGCAGTTCAACAACTGGTTTGATATCATGCAATTCGACTATCTTCCGTTTCACCCAGAATATTGCGTGTTCTTCGAAAATGGCGATTTTGCTTCCTTAGCTGGTATTGCGGTCACTCCTGGCGTCATTGAACCTCCATTTTACTCTGGAACGTTTGAGTACTTTGTCCTGCTGACCGTTGATGACTTACCAGACATGAGAGTCGCTTTGACTCCAGTTGCGACTCAACCAGATGCGACCATTCGCGTAGGTGGATTATACGGGAAGCAAGTGAGATCTGGCGATACTTTTCGAATTGGCGTTAGACTCGGCGAGAATAAAGCGTTGATTGTGGTCACCTCTCCCAATGGATTGTCCACGCGCACTTATATCGTTACGGTGTACGTGTTGATGGACGAAGAGGAAGGTGCCTCGCTTGGCGACATTCAACTCGATCGTGGAGAGCTTGAACCCTCGTTCATGCCGGATGTCTTCAAGTATTCGACTTTCTTGGACTCAACGAATCACAGAATCGGTATTACGCCGCATTCGCTCTCCGGAAACGACGTCAAGATTTGCAGAATCACGACTGGTTCCTCAGAAGAGATGAAAAGAATGTGGGCGAGAAAACGCATCCGTAAAAATTTTTACGACAATGCGTTCGCTTGCGAAACTGTGAACTCTGGTGAAAAAGGCTACATGCGACTCGAAGATGGATTCAACCTGATTCAAATTCGTGCCAAAGATGGCCGAAACACTGCTGTCTACGAACTCCTCGCGTACAAAGAGCCAGGATATGACGACGGATTCTCTTGTGACGGCTTTGCTGAAGCTGGTCTTGTCGATACAATCACTCATTCTTTGAACGTCGATATTGATTACTCGTTGTTCAGTGATCCTACGACTCAATTTTACTCAAATTTCTTGGCAGATTTGATTGACGTGTTGACATGCAACGCGCAGTTGTACCTCGGCGATGCGTCTGTTACTTCGGCATCCTTCACAATTAATTCAGTGACAGCTGATCGCAGCGGATATACCGATATTTCGGTAACTTTCTCTGCTCCCATTGGTGCGTTGACTTCGTCCTACAGAAGTCAGGCGCGCGAAAACTTGCAAGTATTCTTTTCCAACTGCGCTTCAGTTTCGGTTATGAATCTTCAAGCGTACGATTGGTCGACGAATTCCATTTCTATTTCTTGCGAGGAAGGAACAGTTATCATTCCTCTCGATCCTTACAACGCCTTTGCGTTGCCGGATATTCAGGTTAAAGAAGGTTCTCTCGGTTATGCTACGGCAGATACCCGAGAAAGCACGGCTGGTCGCTGTCAAGGTGGTCCGGAACGCTTCGGAGTCATACTTAATCGCACTTCTGGAACGACAGGTTGCGGGATGTGGGAGCGACCGGTGGGAACAATTCTAAACAAGCCAGTATCGAGTACTGGTTTGGCAGAGTTTTACATGGGAGGTGCCGACACGTGTTCTGGCGAAGTTGGCTTCGATTTTGTGACACCAATTTACAAGGCAATTGCGAATCCAGCTGCTTCAATCGAGACGTTGATCAAGAACCCGTCACTTTACAAATCAGGGCCGGGAGTTACTATTTGGTACAGACTTTCCGACGCCGATGGTCGAAGTCAAGTCCAGCTCAGCGGTTTGACTGTTTCTATGACTTTGAATCTGAACGGTGCCACCACGAAGGGCGAGTGTGAAACTCCAAGCGCCGTAACTGGCGCTGGCATTTGTAGAGTGGACCCCGTCACAGAATGGTTTTCCACTACGAACGAGCAAGTTGGACAAGCAACGATTTCATTTCAATACGATTCGGTCACTTACGGAGCGAGCCTCTCCGAGGAGTTCACTTTAAAGAAACACTACGAGCACGAGCCGGTTTCTGAGCCTACTATCATTTTGGAAGCGCCAAAATATCCTGTTTTTGAGGGAGAAGAAAGCATTGTTGAAGTTTTCGTCAACACTGGAGACTACGGCTTGTACGCCGGGGATTTCGAAATTTTGATCAGCGATGCTGGTAACGGAGAACAATGGGATTTAACGACGTTTGAATACGTTGGGTTCACGTCGAGTGGTATTTGGCAAGCGAAGGCGAGTGAATCCATTCCGGGTTACCTCATCTCAGTCGTCTTTTTATCCCCTTCGACAAATGTTCTCGAAGAAGAAACGAAAGGTACAAAGTTGAAGATCGGAGAAATCAGGCTCAAGCAAAAGATCACGTCTTATACGAGCTCATTCGGAACATACGCTTGTGTTGCTGGATCTTCCTGGTCTGACTGTGACCAAGGTTTATTGTCAGCCACCGTTAGACAGATGGCAAACTGGGGCTTGCGCACCTACGTTCCAACGGGAACTGCAAGTGTGGTGAATTCGTACTCTCGCAGTGCCCCTTCGGGTGGTTTAGAACCCGGATTGGTGAAGTCTTCGAAGCAAGTAAAGATGTACTCGGCGATTGGTCAAACGGATTTAGTCAATGTGTACCCCATCACATCGGAAGGAACGTCCACGACCATCGTCACGTACTCTGTGTGGTCGTCGCCAAGCGCCTCGGATGCAGTCCTTCAACCAAGTTCGTGCTCGAGCATCACTGATTCCTCCACTGCATTCACATTGGCTGTCACCTCGACGGGTTGTGATATTACCATCGACGAGTCGCATACCGGACACGGTAACTTTTCGATCACAACTACCAGTGGAAGCTTGAGTTCTTCTGCATCGCTCAATGTGTACTACCCACTTGAGTCTGAAATTGTTGTCACCGATGCTGTCTTGAATCCGATCAATTTGCCGTCGATTACAAATACTATTGCAATTTATAACGAAACGTCGAACACGACGTCTTACGAGACTTCAATTACTTATCCTACATGCTCGCAGAAGCTTTGGCAGTATGCTGATATCAAGGCATACGTGACATTCGGTGGTGATAACTTGGAATCAATTTACAACAACGATGTCACCTGTTACACCTCTTTTCAAGTGGATGATTCTGTATCTGAAGCAGATTTGGTTTCGCTCTCTAGGACACGAATCACAGTGAACGAAGCATATGCATCGACTGTCGAAGAAGTTACAGAAACGGTGGAAGTTTATGACGAATTGACGAACACGACATCCACTGAAACTATCACTGCGTTTCCAGCAGTTGGGAAGGTTACTATTTCGTTTGCGAGTCCCGCCATCTCCAGCGTTCTGAACGCAACGGCTACCGTGACTGTGAGTGCCATTGATGATTACGTTAACGTCACGCAGTTGCTCGGGGCTGTAGTCACTGGTACTGAACTTTTGAGCACTCCTGCCGGCGTTGCCATCGGTGCTGATTCAGAAGTGGCTGTGAGCGTCGAGCTCAAGCATGACTTCAAAAATGAATTAGATCAGGGTCAAATATGGGTTTGGGCACACTTTACAGATGGCACGACTAGGTATATAAGAAAATCCGATGGTTTGGACATTTCTGTCGCAGTAAATTCAACGAATGACTTGTCTGTCGCAGAGAATGTTAATGGTACGTCTGACTTTCAATTAACAATTCCAGTGAGAGCAACTTCTGTTGATTCTCTCGTTGATGGCTCGTTATTGAATCCAACGTGGACAGTGTGCGAGACCCCGTACAATGTTTCCGGAATTATTCCCACCTTGGTTGATCTCGCGGTTCCTATTTCTGTCGAATTTTCCGCAAATACGAACAGAATTACTCGACGAGGTGACGGCGCGAGTGAACAACCTATCGCAGTTCCCGTTGAGGCGGTACTGACCTACACCATCAACTACGACGATGGATCCTCAAAGAATTTCGTGCTTGATGATCGCGCGAATTTCACCATTTCTGCCGGTGAAGATTTGGCTGATGTGATCGATGGTGTGGTCGTTCCTAAAACCGATTCTGACGGGGTCGGGACTATCACGGTCACCGCCTCGTTACCTGAGTATGCTCCAGAACTCGGCACTGCGTCGGTGACTATGACTTTGGTCGTTCTCACGGATGTCAATATTCTCACGAACCCTTATCCAGCTTACTCAGGCTCATCATCGTACGAGACAACAACGCTCCACAAAGTTGCGTGCACGGAGTACTACCAAAGTCTCGAAGCTAGCCTGTCCGCAACCTTGTCCGATGGATCTGTGTATGACGTATCTAAGTATGGTGACTATGCCACCTCTGATATTTCTATCGGTCTTGTGTATGGAGCGGAAAGCACTGTCGGTGGTGCAGGTGTTGGAGCCAATTTTGCGCGCGGCATCTCCGCGGGCACCTTTGCTATGTCATCTCGTTTCGGGAGTGGTGAAAAGGCTTTTGCAGTTTCTCAAACGATCACAGTTACAGATACTCGTATCAGTATCGAATCTATTTCGCACGTCACGCAGTGGAGTTCTGGAAATACATTCCTTGGTTCCTACGGTACCTCAAAAGAAGTTCGGATGAAGGTTGTCTTCAGCGACGGAACGATGTTTGAAGACATTTTAGACCAAGACATTCCCGTTTCCGCGCTTGTTGAGATCACCTCTAGTGAAGAAGAAGTGATCAAGGTGGTGTCTTCATTCGTTGAATTGAAGGCGAATTACTATAAAGCCGTCACTTTGACCGCAACGAGTCTTTGCTCTGCTGCGGTGAACGTGAACAACGAGCATCCAACCGTTACAGGAACCGATGAAGTGCACGCGAATCTTTTAGCGGATTTGTACGATCTCGATATCGGTGCGAACACCGGAATTCCATTGCCGCCGAAATCCGCAGGTGAGTTATTTGAAGTTGCAGTCAGAATCAATACGGGAAATGAAGTCCTTGTTGGCGCTCAGCTCAGAGTTAACTTTGATGACTCGTACATCAAAGCTGTGAGTGCCGTCGTAGGCAGTGACTGGCCATCCTACTTCCAAGAGACAATCAATTATCCTTCGACTTCGGCTTCAATTCTTGTTTCGAACACGGAATCCACCGTTACAGGCACCGCTATTGAAGTGGCAGTCATTACTTTTGAGGTCGTCTCGGATCAGGCTGTTGTCACTGAAGTGGAAGTTGATGTTCAGTCTTTGATTCACAGAAGCGAGTTTGACTCAACTTCTGAACTTCCATTCACTTCTCCGAGAAGTGTGACCCAAATTGCTTTGAATTCCGCAAGTCGTCGACGAACGTTGCTTTCCAACGTCTCGCGCCGTAAGATGCTTCAAACTGCTGACGACTGCATTTCGACTGGTGTTACCGTAAAAAAGGGAACCATCGGTGTCGATTGCTACCCGCGTGTGTTTGGAGACGTGAACGGCGATTGTCTGTTCAACTTGGATGATGCTATCATAATTGAATACCATTTATTGGGCCAAACTGTGAATGGCATTGATTACAAGGATCTCTCCATTTTTTCGCAGTGGCAGCTCATGCAGATGGATGCAACTTTGAACTACCTCGATCCAGATTACGATCGAGAAGCGGGCGGCTGTAAATTGTGGAACGGTGAGAACTCTACCAAAGTCTGTCCCACTGCCGTAGATGGCTCGTATTTGAAGAAGGCGACTGGGATGTACAAATTTCTCGCCATGTTTTCACAGTATGAAATTGTGACTCCAAAACTGAGCAACGAATACTCGTATTTGACAGTGACGGCGAAGGTGTATGACCCAATTTTCGATCCTTTCAACATTGCTGGCTTGAATGGTGATTCTTGCGCTTTGGGTTATTTGCCGTCTACCTCTCGAACGGTTGTTGGCGAATTGGAAAACAGTTTTCTTGGAGACTACACGTATTACGCTTATCAGCCTGCATACGGTGATGAGACCTACGGGGACTCGTACTCCAAAGTTTTCATCGAATATGGACGCACAGATGGTCGGGTGTTCAATAACTCTGACATGACCATCGTAATGGGCGAACGATGGGGAACCCTGTATAATCAGACGTTCGATGATTCGATGGTGAAAAACAATGTCATCACGAAAGCCACGCAAACAAATATTGGGACTTACGTCGTTCAAACGAAAGGGAGTGAAGAGAACAATTATGCATTCAACTACGAATGGAATGAAGATGCTCCCACTGAGAGTGTTGCTGGCGTGACAATCATTATTCAAAATTATGCTGCGGATGGCTCTGACCTTGGGACACATTATCCATTTTATGGTACTTCGGAGTATCCATACAACATTTCTGGTTACGAGTTTGATCCGATCGCCCCAATTTCGATTCAACCCGCGGGAGATGGGCTGTTACTCGCCGATTTTGAAGTTTCTTTGACGACAACTGCGGGCTCTCCGGGATTGCCATCAGGAACGACAAAGCAAAATGAGCCGAAAGGATATTATTCCAGAAGTTTCTTTGCATTCAACAACAGGGTACCGGGGTCTACTGGTAGCTTGAAATTAGCTGTTGGTAGCGACGACGCCTGCTCTGCCGAAACCTTAACGAATATTGACGGTCAAGTGTCTTCCGAATACACCACTGCGCGAGATAGAGCATCTGAAATGTCTGTCATTCTGAAAAACCCGACGGTTGAGATAGGCGAGCCAATTTTTCGATTGCGCTACCAGTTGCGCGATGCCAAGGGACGTCCGCAGATTTTGACATCAGGTATTTCTGTCACCTTCAAACTTACCTCTCCGGATGGCACGGAGGAGGTTTTAACTGCTTGTGGCTTGCCCAGCGCCGTTTCCGGTGGTGGTGACTGCGAGACCACGATCAGCTCCGAATGGTTTCCGGTTTCAAGTTCAAGTGCGTGGAATTCCCCCATAACTTTTGATGTTGAAATGTTGTTGAAGTATTCAGATGAAATAGTCGCGACGTTTGAATCCGTAGGCACTTTGGTTAGACCACCATCTAACGATGATCATCAGGTTACCATGTTGAACAATCCGCACGTTTACATGCAATTGAGATACTCGCCGGTTTACGCTGGTAGAGTGGAGACTTTTGATTTGTATGCTGCCACTGATTCGCAAGCGTTAATTTCATATATGGTTACACTAGAGTGGAACACCACCTACTTGTCTTACAACTACTTCAGCGTGAACTCTGAATTATTCAGCCCTTCTCCCATTGTTCAAGCAGTGGGAACGAACTCAGTTCGTATCGTGTCTGTTGGTTTGAACGTAACAAAGTCGTTCGCTGATACAAGTGGTTCTGATGTTTATTTGGGGACGGTTGGATTCATTGTCGCGGCTGATGCCCCAATTGGGCGAGTAGATAGGCCATTGTGGGGTACCACGAACGCTCTCGTTAACGAAGGTACTCGTGAGTTCGTCGTGAATGAGGAAATGCAATTTGATCACTTGTATGGAACGTCAACGTTTGGTTCGCTTTTTGTTGGAGAAAAGACCCGCACGGGGGTGTATGCCTACATGGATCAAGCGGAAATTCTGAACACGGCCTACTTGACTGGCACGACGCAAGAATATTTCCTCACTGTCATGAATGTTTGGAACGTTGGTTCCGACTCTCAAGTTACCGATATTGTCGATTGCGGATCTAGTGCGTCGTTTGCCGCTCAAGCCATTGATTCAGTCGGCGGCTGCTCTGTTTTGATTCTACCAGGCTCATCTGACGGCTACAAAAATATTCAAGTTTCGGCCAGTGTCGGGGACCACTCAGCCCTTGTTCCTGTGACGGTTTGGTTCCCACTTGATGTCGAAATTATCGTAGCTCAGCCGGTTTTGCACCCTATTTCTGGTGCTTGCTCAGTCTGCAGTTTCACCGATTGCGTCACTCCACTGTACCAAACGTCATCTATTCGTACTCTTGTTACGTATGGCGGTCAATTTCTGGAATCCATTTCTGGTGTTGATGTTACGTGCTCTGTTGTGTACGAATCTTCGAGATCTGAAGTAGCCGCGGCTTCCGGAGCTACGTTGACTGGTATCAATCCAGGATCGAGTATCATAACGCTTTCTAACTCGAGATCTTCGGCCTATGCTGAAGTCACCATAGACTCAAATGAAGTTACCGTGGCAAATTTGGAAGCTTTGCTCCCTACTTTGGCGCAGTGGTCAGCTATAACGGCGCCAGAAGCCCAAATTGACTACAACGTTGATGTTAAAGCAACGTTGGAGCAGTCGCTTACGGCTGCTGGCGAAGGTGGTCCCTTGTATTTCATGGCTACGTTCAGCGACGATTCTACACAATATCTCACGAAAGACATGGGTATTTCAGCCGGTGTTTCTACTGCTGATTGCTATGATAACAATGGCGGAGTAACCAGTTGCTCAGATGCTATGAAAATAGTTACCAATGGGGATGTCTTCAACGCATACGTTGCTCCAAATGCAGTGAGTATCTCGACTGAATCTGCAATCACTGCACAATGGTCGAATATTTGCAATCAAGAAGTGATTTTCTCCGGTGTTGGTAATGTAACGATTACTTTGTCACCAGTTGCTGCTATCTTTGTCAATGCGGACACTAGATACATCACAGACTCTTCTTCTAGTGCTAAAGATCCACCAGCAAGCATCGCAACTTCCATTCAACTCAGTGTTGCTGTCAGATATGAAGATGGAAGTGTGGTGGACTTCACCAGCAATGCGGACCTACCACCATTGTATATTGTTTCTATGGGAACTGATATTGCCGAGGTTTCATCTACTGGTGAAGTCACCGTTTTACCAGATGGTCCCAAACAAGGAATGTTTCAGATTCTCGTGACCATTCCAGGTTACACAGAAGCCGAAGGCGTCCGCGGCTCTGCAACTTTCTTTGCAATTGATATTGCTGATGATGGTTTACAGACAGAACTTGCACCTTGGCCAACATACTCTGGCGCTGCTTCGCTTGGAGATAGCGCTGTGCTCAAGGTCATTCAGTGCAGTGGTAATTATACCGCTGTCTCACTTTCTTCGAAACTTGTGTACACCGATGATAGTTCGATCGATGTTTCTTCTCTTGTTACCGTAAGCTCCAGTGACTCAAGTATTGCTTCAGTAGGACTTGTAGACGGCGAGTACGTTGTGTACGGTAAATCAGTTGGAACTGCTATCATTACCACTACATATGCGGGCAGAACTGATTCAGTTTCTGTGACTGTTTCGTCAGAAATGCTAAGAGTTCAATCCATGGATCTAATCACCGGACTTCCGGCTGATTCTACTTTTAGCGGCGTCATCAAGACAGAAATGCAGCTCTCAGCCAAAATAACTTTTGAAGATGGGACAATAATTCCAGACATAACTGTCCGTCCGGAGTTGCTCGACACATTGTTGCTCTGGTCATCCTCTGTGACTTCGTCGATTGAAGTTACTAATACCGGCAAAGCAATATTGAGTGATAATCATTACGAACCGATCACCCTCGGAATTTCTGTGCAATGCCCATTCAACTTGTCCTCGATTCTCGCGGACACTGATTCCTCTGAAATGGTTTATGCAAACTTGCAACCCGAGATTGGGGATGTCGATATTGGCTATATGTCTGGTGTTGCTTTGCAACCGAGTGTCTTTGGGGATGAGGTTGTCATTCCGATTCGGATCAACACAGGTGAAGCGTCACTCCAGTCTTTTGTGATCGAAATTGAGACCACTGCGACTGACGTCAGTGTAATGGATTGCTCTGTATCCAACGAATGGTCGAAGGAAATTTTTATTTGCAACGTTGATAGTGCGACTGGAAAGATTTCTCTTGTTGGAAGCGCTGTTGCAAAAGAACTCAGTGGGGAAGAAGTTGAGATTGCCTCCATAACATTGTCCACGTTGTCCACTGCGACTACCAGTCTTATCTACACTCAAATTTCATCCATAATCCTCTCTGATGGAGCTACATATTCTAACGAAGCTTCGGTAGCTGGAACGAATTATGTGAAGTTGAACGGTGCCCGGCGTAGATCTTTGCTCTCTGTTGGTGCTCCAAAAGACTGGGTCAACTCAAACATCAAAGTCCCAGCTCAGCACATGGCAGTGGTCCCGGCCGCTATCAAATCTGACGATGAGAAGCGAGCTTCGCACGAATATTTAGCAGCCGAAAAGCGATCTAGAAGTGCGAAACGTACTCTCCTCCAAGATTTCTCGTGCTCGACGAATGTTCAGGGCGATGTTAACGGTGACTGTAAGTTTGATGCGAACGATTATCTCGCCCTTATGCGCTGGATCGCTGGTTCGAATGCATACACGAATCTTACTACTTTGGGTGATGCAGACTCCTTTCGTCGAAAGCAAGTTGATCCAACTATGGACTGGATGCGCGGTGATGAGTTCGACACATCTCGATGTGCAGTGCATGGAGCGAGCGGATCGCCATGCCCAGAACTTAGAGATGCACAGTTCTTATTGAAGGTTCTTGAAGGAGACTACAGGTTCTTGTACGCGACATCAGTAGACGATATCATTGTCCTCCCTGAATCTCCGTACGATTCGCTTACTTTCCAGGCCCAACTCTTCGATTACGCAGGTACAGGCGTCAGCGGAGATTACACCAGAGTCCGCTTCGAATTTACCTCGACTAACGAGACATATTTTGCGAATGCTGCCATGACTTTCGCCGAGGCGGAGTCTTATATTTCAAGCGCAGATGGTGAATTACCAGTGCGCTACGCAGTCGAGGCTCCCATGTCTTCTGCTGGTTTGTTTTCTGTAACTGCCTCTGGCCCAAGTGGTGAATTTGCTAAAGAAAATATCACAGTCGCACTTGTCGTGGAGACGTGCAAATCAAAGTGTGCTTTGAGCTCTGTCGGTTCTACGAGCGCCACGATTTTCCCATACACTGGTGTTTCGCTGGAGCCGCACATGTCAGCGCTCGGGTACACGTACACTCCGGTGCTTACGTTTGAAACCCCGGATCCTATCGCTGGTGCGAACGAAGACTCGTACGTGTCCGCACTTCAACCGCAGATAATTTCCGACGATTATCAAATAACTGGAGATGGTTTTGGCATTGGTTCTACAATCTATGCGTCACTGGGCGTCTTTTCTCGTGAATTTGGTATTTTTGTACCTGGATCAACAACGACCACAAAAAGCGTTTCTGCCAAGCTTATGGCTGATCGATGTGGAGATTCTACACCAACTGGTTTCACAGAAGCATCTTCTACGATCGCAGTCTCTCGCCGGCCGGTGTCCTCGGTCAAGTTGATTGTTCTGACGAGCACGGTCTATCCTGATACAGCCAAGTTGCAGGTGAGGTTTCAATTGATGGACGCCACGACTGCTGGCACGGTGTTGCAAACTGGATTATCGTTACGCTTATCGGCAACATTAACTGAGGACGCAACTTCGGTTGCTTCCATTGGTTGCGCTTTACCTTCGCTCACTACTGGCGTTGGATCGTGTGAACTCGATATTCCGTCTACATGGTTTCAACCCGATGAAGTTGTTGCTATGAGAGCGCAGCTTCTCTTTCGGTACGGTATTGAAGATTCTTCGACATCCTCTATCCTTTCCGTCCAGCTTGCAAACTCTGCCACTTATGTTGCGCTTCCCTCGACTGGAGGTGTTCTCCTTGAGATGCCAAAATCCCCGCGCTTCAGCGAGAACGAAGTTACAGTTCCGGTCACTGCGAACACGGGCGGCTTTCCGCTTGGTGCTTGGAGTGGTAATTTGAAGTACAACACCACTGTTCTTAGATTTGACTCTTTCACCACTTCTACCAAATACAACTCTGCAGCTATTGGATTAGAAAGAAACAGCACGGAAGGAATTGTCTCTGTAGTTGTCACTGGAGCTACTTCGAGCGCTACCCTGGCAGATCTCACAGGAGATGAAGTTGTTTTGGGCTACATCACATTCACCATCAACAACGTACCAGTGGGAACCTATAACAATGTGGCTTCACTTAAAATAGATTCCTTGGTAACAATTGGTGGCTACACGTTCTTAGAAAGCTTTGATGCTTACGTAACGGATGCACGAGGTGGGAGTGTCACTGACGCTCAACTCATCGTTCTTGACACAAACGAGATCATCGGTTCATACAGCATTGTTTCCAAGACTGAAATTGTTAATACCGCAGTTTTGGACACCACCAGAGGAATACAAGAGACTGCAATTATTGGATACGCTGTCTATCGAAACCCAGATAATTACGTTAAGAATGGTGGCGACGAGGTCATGCAAGGTGTCGAATGTTCTATAACTTCCAGTGCTGTACTTTCCGTCGAAACAGGCAACTTAAATATCAATGGTGTTCCTGGTACTCAAAATGCCTGTGTGGCAAAAGTTGGAAAATCTAATGAAGCTGGTTCTGCAGCAGCAGCTGTCAAATTGACCTCTGGAGACGGCGTGCAGTTTGTCGTTTCGTCCATCAGAGTCTGGTTTCCGAAAGTTGTGTCTTTGGAAGCGCAAGATAAAGTATTGGCTCCGGTCGAGGATGTGTACTACGAGGACTGCAGCTCAGTGTATCAATACACCAATGTCTCTGCATTCGCAACTTATGGTGGGAGTGGTTTGACGGACCAAGATGATGTTGACGTCACGTGTATGGTAGATTTGTACTTGAACAATACGGAAGGGGACGCGTTCTCCTTCAGAAATGGAAGCACTACCATAGTGGAAACCAATGGCGTTGGCAAGGCCACAATTACTCTGATCAACTCAAATTTGGCAGTTGAGCCATCCGTGACAATCTCGGCTATCCCCGACCCAATTGGCATCGAGTCGCTTCGTCCTGTCCTTGTTTCCCGCGCTGAATTTACTTCTGAGCAATTCAATTCGCAAACTCCTTCTGATTTGAGTGCAGATACTTACGCCGAAGTGTCTGTGAATATGATTCAGAAGTTGAATCGCAAGGGTGCTCAAGGAGCTATCATGGTTTACGCACGCTTCAAAGATAACAAGGTCAACGAACTTCCTCATCTGCCTGGCTTGACTGTAAGTACCGGTATTCGATATAACGGTTTGAACATTATCAGCACGGCTGGTTCAGAAAACACGGCCGCACCCTACTATGGAGAAATCGGGGAAATGAAAGGTGGTGTGGAAGGCTATGATGTTATACAGGCAAAGTTGCGCACCACGACCTGTAATGGTGCTGTAGGCGGTGAAGACATCATTTACGGTTATGGTGGTGTCGAGGCAGTCATTGCTGATCTCGAGTATGTTAATCTTACGGCAAGTGTAGACAAGCTCACATTTGAGGGTGACATTTCCACGAACGCTCCGATGAACATTGGAAGTGTTGCTAACTTGGAATTCACCGGAACGTACTCAGATGGTGATATTCAGAGCTTCACATCATCAGCCACTTCTGATTTTAAGATTGAGTACTATGATTCGAACAATGTACTCACGTACGCGTCAGAACACTCGTATGCCCGTGTTTCCAGCGATGGTGTGCTTACCATATTTGGCTCTACTGATGACACGAGTATCACAGTTATGGGTATCTGGACTGAAACTGTGCAGACGGCGAAGGTGACAATTGATATTGTCAAGCATGTTAGCACGCGAACAGTAATGACTCCGTATCCGGCTTTCGCTGGAAGCAGCGACATTGAAAAGTTATCACTAAACAAGATTGCTTGCTCAAGTAGTTATCAACAGGCGATCTTGAAATCAATCGTTACTTTATCGGACGACTCAGTCTTCGATGTCACTAGCGAGACAACTTACTCTGCCTCAGACGTATTCATGTTGACAGAATCCTCCACTTCTTCGGAGGTGATCATTGCAACTGATGGATCCACTGCCGGAGTTGCAACGGTTTACAGCACCTTCGCCGAGTCAACCATTGAGACGACTTTCACGCTTACGGATACACCAGTGACGCTGACATCGGTGCTTTTTGCTGAAGATATTTGGGACAGCTCTACTTCTTTCATCGGCTTGGTTGATACAACGAAATTGTTGGATGTTCACATGTATTTCAATGATGGATCTCAAATTTCGAACGCGGTATCTTCGGAAGTCGCACAAGCAATCTTCAACTGGGAAGAAGTCGTCAAATTCGACTCCACTTTGCCTTCTATTATTGAGGTCAGCGGAAACACAGCGACTTTGAAGAATCAGTATTGGACCAGAGTTCTCGTTTCTGCGTCTGCCATTTGCGCAGATGGCAGTGTTGATTACCTCGTATCTGCAACGTCTTCCATTGCCCCAAATCTATTGCCAGCTGTGAATGACGTTTCCTTGGGTGCTTTGACGGGCATTCCTTTTCCTCCAAAGAGTAAGTATGAAACGTTTGACATTGAAGTTCGAATCAATTCCGGATCTGCAAATCTTCGAAGTTTCCAACTCGTTACACAGTTTGACTCAAATATGATTGCAGCAACTGGTTGTGCAGTAGGAGACGACTGGGCTAAATACGATTTTGCTTGTACCAGGAATAACCCGTCTACAGAAGTGCTCATGATTGGTACCGAGCCGCTCTCTACCGTACGTAGCTCCTCAATCCACGTCGCTACGATAACGTTCACTGTGAAAACCTCATTTAAGATTTTGGCGCATATCGAAACTACCGTCCAGGTTTTGACTGTTGAAGGTTCCGATGGAACCGATGCAACGGAGGCTTCCTTTGTTTCTGGCATGACAGGTTCAGGGGATATTGCTCTTAACAGCTACTCTGGAAAGAAACGTCGTCGTCAATTGCTCGAAGATGGTTCTGTCTCCGAAGTTTTGGAGGTTGAAACTGCCGTTCTTCCTTCCCACATGCGATCACTCCTTCAGGATACTGATACAGAAGCGGTTTGCAATGGAGTGGGGACGTGCACAAGTGGTGTTGCGAGTGGATGCAAATATGGGGACGTCAACGGCGATTGTTCCTTCGATGTTTCCGATGTTTTAGCTCTTAAGAGAGCCATTATGGGCAAGAGTTATGATGCTGACTTTGATTTAAGCGTGTATAGCGATTGGCAGAGACAGCAAATGGATCCCAATCTTGACTGGTTGAAGTCTGGAGCTTATGTATCACCAGACGCAGCTGATTCATTGTACTTGCTTCATGCCTTGTCCAAGAAAGCTCGATTCATCGATGTCACCGATGGTTTGACAAGCTATAAAGGCTTTTTGACGTACGAGCCTGGGAATAACACAGATGTACTCCTGGACATGCAAGTAAGAGTGTATGACGAAAGCTCCGAGGCTGCGACGTCAGATGACACAAAGGTACGAATCGAGCTCAGTTTTGATGGTGGGTCGGATCCGAGCAACAACGATGCCATAACTTCCATTGGTGCCAGAACTTCCGATTATTCTTCAGTTGGTACAATCTACGAGGCCAGTGACTTGTGGACCGCAGCAACCGATCAACGTGGCGTATTTAGACTCGTGTTGAAACCTCCTATTTTCAGAGATGGTTCGTCAAATTGGATCGGGGAAACCAATGTCGGTGTTTCGATCATTGTTGATACTTACAATGACTTCGGTAGGGATGATGAGTATGGACAGGGTGGCAGTGGGTCGACCGAAGAAGCTGAGCGAATCAAAGTGTTCTATGGTTCTGCTACGCCACCGCTTGATGTGACGTTCGGAGGTGGTTTTATTCCGTATGTCAGCTTCGATTTGATTGGCGTTGATCCGGTGCAATCCATTTCCCTGAAAGACATCACTATTGGTGGTGGTGAATACAGCCTCGTGTCGTCAGATGGAACTGTGTCTGGATTTTCAACTTCTGTGTTCAACTACAATGTGTACGTGAGTGCTGACACTTCAACTGTACAATTGCTCACGTTCATTGACGATTCTTTGAGTTGCACTGCAGAGCAAATTTCCAGTGGCGATACAGAGAATTGTTTTACAACACAGGCGGTAACTATAGATGGATCTGAAGCTTCTACGTGCAGTTTGCTGACTTGCTCTTACTTTTCCGAAATTTCTCTCAGCGTTGGGTCCAAGACTGTTCGAGTTACGGTATACTCAGCCACATCGGAAACATTTTATTTGGTAACTTTCATTCGGCCTGATGTGCCTACGTTTTCAAGTGTCGCTTTGTCAAAGGGGCAAAATCAGCTCAATTTCTCTCCGAAAACGTTCACGTATTATCTCGAATATTCGTACGACAATAACGGCGAAGGTCTCACTTTTACTCCCGAAGTGAATGAGGACACTACCAGAAGTGCGATCACATTTGTCTCTACTGGTGGGTACGAATCCACTACGTCTTTCCTGAGTGGATCCTCAATTGGTATTGAGCTCTCGACTACAGATACAACAGTGGTAATGACGGTTACATCATTGGATGAGACCGTAAAAAGTACGTACACTTTTTATGTAGATGTGAAGGAAACACCATTCTTGTCATCTCTTGATGTTATTGGCGAGCAAATGGTACCTGCGTTTTCAGCAAGTTCTTACACATACACAGTAAATGTGTTGGCGACAGTCTCTTCCGTTACACTGTCTTCGATTGTTTCTTCGGATGTGGCCCATGTTTCCCTCACAGTTGCGGCACCAGATGGAACTAAGTCCATCACGAGTGAATCTTCATTAACAACTCCAATTGCGATAGGTTACGGTGTCAATGATTTGGTCGTGACTGTTTCTGGTGCGGAGGGCACGACAGTATATTCCATCACAATTACGCGAGCTGATGCTTCATCGCTCACTGCGCTCGAAATCGGCAATTATAAGTGGGAGTCAGATCCTACCACTTCGGATGGCAGTCCATCTGAGAGTCCCTCATTCACCGACCCGACTGCTTTCACCAGCAATACATATGAGTATGCTGTGGATGTGCCGCAATACGTGTATGAGACTTTGATCACAGTCACACCCTCTTCATCTTCTATCCTGTTTGTTGATGGAGTAGAGGTGACGTGCGATCAAGCCGATGTGAGTTGCTCTACTTCTGGTGCCTATGCGGTTCCGGTGCGAATTGAGCAAGGTTTGAGCACGCACACGGTGACGGTTGTTCCTTCAGATGGTTTTGGTCTCTCTTCTGTGACTCTGCAGTCTGTTGCTGAGGGTCAAAACGTAGATGGCGGCTCGACGTATACGCTCACTTTCACGAGACCATATACACCGAAACTCACAAGTATTGCTGTTGTGGACTCGAGCGATGGAGCGATATTGCTTTCGCCGTCGTTCACAACATCCGTTTATGTTTACCGATCCACTGTTGCTGCAACGAAATCTGAAGTAGATATCTCCGTGGCATTCCTCAAAACTGGCGATGTTCCTGTCTCTGGGGCATCTGTACAATATGGCAGTCTTGCACGCATTGCTTTTCCCGAAAATGGGCGTTTGACTGTGCCAGTTGCGGAAGGCACGACAACTGCATTCACAATATCAGTCCAAGGAAGTCTTGAAATAGGTGGAGTCGAGTCTATTTACATGTACTATGTTACTCGTGGCTCGTTGCCAAAGTTGGACTCTTTGACATTTTCCTCATCCAGTGTTACACCGACCTTTTCAACATCTCGTTACAATTATGTTGCTGCACTGGGGAGTGCAGAGAACAGCTTCACCTACATCGTATCCAAAAGTAGTACCAGCTCTACATGTTTAGTCAGTCTGAGTGAAGATTTTTCGACGTGCTTGGCTAGTGGAAACCAGACGTACGACACAACGGGCGTTACGTCAGATATCAAAGCGCTGAAAATTTATGTGCGAGACTTGAGTAATTTGAACGTGGTGAACGTTTACACTGTCACCTTCACGAAAGAGGCACTTCCATCTTTGAAGACTCTCAGTATTTCGAGCTCAACGGGTGCTAAACTGGACCCTTCTTTTGCAGAGTCGACATACTCGTACAGCATGGCAGTTCCGTTTGATGCCTCGTCTGTTTGCTTCTCCATGACATTTGACACGGCTAGCTACACCTCAAGCATGCAGTTGGGTGGTGCTGCGCCACTGGCGGTTGCTAATGGTGTTGCATCTTGCCTCGAAATTCCGTTTGGCAAAATTGATATCACAATTGCGGTGACGTCCAAAACGACTGGATTTTCAGGTTCTTACGTTATCTCATCCACTCGTAGAGTCGCGCCGTACCTCACGTCTCTCAGCTTAACTCCGAGTGGATTCACCCCATCATTCGATGCAACCGTAAACACGTACACTGCCACGGTTGGGTACGATACAACTGAACTCGAGGTCAGAGCGGCTGCTAACTTGGTTGCCAAGGCTGGATCCGTTGTGTATGTATCCTCAGGAACTGGTGCAAAAACGCTGTTGGGCTCCACCGAGAGCTACAAAGTTAATCCCGATGTTGGTAACCAGAACTATGTTGTCGTCTCTGTGCAGTACACCGAAGATGGCGTCACAGTCATCAATACGTACACAATACAGGTTACTCGAAGTCCCCAGAGTTCTGAGGATATCGCCATCTTGTCTTCTATTAACGCTTACGACATCAACGGTACAGTGAATATTGGAGGTGTCGAATACACTGGTAGTGCTGTTACTGAACCACTCTCATTCGATGCTTCAGTACTTGCTTACACCAGAAGTATCCAACATGGCGCGGATGCTGCCACAGTTGAGTGGGAGTTGTACCCAGGGACGTATGTTCGAATCAACGACGTCGTCAAAACCAATGATGCTGGTAATGCAATCCATGGAACAGATACAAGTTATACCGTGTATGACTTAGTACCTGGAACACCGGTTACGGTCAGCATTACAATTCTTCCCAGTAGTACGAGAGATTCACCAGACGTGACGTGCACATCCTCGCTGTGCACCACGTACACTGTGACGCTTACGAGAATGACTGCAGCGGATATGGCGCAGTATTACTCCCTCACTCCGAGTACACCACGATCCACGTCTGTGTACAAGGCATCGTCAACGGACAAAGTTGGTTACACCATTGTGCTCAATACCGAGGCTTTTATGGCCAATTCTGACACAGGATTAATGAAAGTCGGAACGCCGTCTTCTACGTTGAAAACACACTACTTCACCTCAAAAGTTACCCAGTACTCGGGAACTAGTGTGACATGGTCTTCTGTAATTATTGGAACAGATGTTCCAACCGTAGAAATCGACGGTGTTTTAGTCATTGGCACGGATATCACCGCAGCCACAGCTGATTCTGCTTCAGGTGCGAGTTACGATGATAACGCATATTTTACAGTGGAGAGGAAAATTGCCACTCGCTTCAGAGTCGAAGTTTACTTAATGAGCTTGTACGACGAAGCGAATGCCGAAACTTTTGCTCTGCAACATTGGCCGTCAGTGTCTAAATACACCAGTTACGAAGGTTACTATGTGACCAAGGGTACTGGAGACCCGTACGATTCTACCACAGTAGTTGAAGCAAACCTGATTCCGGATTACGAACAGTTCACCGTGACTCCGGGCACGATGTCTGTTGCGCATTCAATTTGGGACTTGCAGTATTCCGACACTACATCTGCTACGGACAATAAAGGAACAGGCCAGTCCAGTTTTACGTTGATTCCGTACGATAGCGTCCTTCCAAACAAAATCACGTCGAAATCTTCGGGATTAGTCTACGGTGAAGATAAGGATTTTGTAGCTCGGATTTGCAAAGTCTCGAGTAGAACTGTGGCCTCTGCAGATCCGGCCGGGTGCGAATCTAACACTGATGTCCCTGTGAGTGCGATACACAATGCTGACGGTTCGTACACTATTTCTTTCGACGCATCGGATCCAGGATTCTACATTGGGATGGTAGTGTACAAGAATTCTGCGGGAAGCTATGTGTTTGGTGGTCAGTCATGGGCTGCTGGTTCAGGTTACGGTGCCATGATTACTTCATTTGAAGTTTCTGAGACCGTTGTTAGTCCACTGTACTCGTACATGTACGGTGTCTGTGATGAAGGATCAGCAGTAGCACCCTTGAACTCAAACGCTGTTGATTGCGTGGAAAGAGATTCGGCAACGGGTGGTAAGGAGAGCTTCACACAAACTGGAATTGTCACTTACACAGTTGTCACACGAGGATGGAAAGCTGGAGATGCTCAAACCGTTGATAATTTGATCGATCTCACCAATGGTGGCCAAAAACTGTTCGTTTCGTTTCTTTGCAAATTCGGCACCGCTGCTGATTTCACGAGCTGCGACTTCCCCTCTGGTCATGAAAGATCGGGCGAGTCCATTGTTATGAGTGCTAGCCTTTCTCAACAGCCTTGGATTGACAATTTCGATGGCACGTATTCAATTTCGCTCTTGATCAAGGCTCCAGTATTGATCGAGTTAGATGTAAGAATTGGAGAAGATCAATATGGCGATCCTATTTCACAGTTTGTCGATAATAAACTTGTCATCGACGTGAGACACGGTTCAATTTCCGAGCAGTCCGTCGCAGCAGACTTCCCGACATCCTTGATTGCTGGTGAGGAGGAAGAGTTCACTCTTGATCCTTTGGATTCTCAAGGCAACCAAGCCACAAATGCTGAAGAACTTCCAAGTTCAGACGGTATTGTATTCACAAGTACTCCTGCGTCCTCCTCCTTCACTGACAGCATCGTGATCACTGCCTTGGATACAGAAGAACCGTATGACATCAAATTCAAGTTCAAAGCTCCACAAGTTGCTGGCTCGTACACCTTCAAGATCTATGTCAACAATGATGAACTCGCGTTGTCGAAGACAGTTGTTGTGAAAGCAAGCACATACATTGACACCTCGTTAACCACGGTTGATTACGGCACTGGGCGTGTTGGAACTCAGAAAATAATTGTATCTATCAAAGATATCTATTCGAACCCGACGTGTGTTATCCGCGATAATTTCAACTGGGAATGGGGTGTCACTGGTGGTGGTTTATCAGAACTTGGTACCTTCACATCATGCGTCTCTGCTGGTAAACATCTTGTTTCGATTCCGTCTGTAAATACAGTTGGAACGTACACATTCACTGCAATGATAAGTAACCTTATGAATGCGGCTACGGAGCAACCATTTGATCGTGAAACTCTCATTACTTCTACCAGTGTCAGTGTAGCTTCTGATGTGCCGAGTACAAAGTCTACGATGACAACGCCGGGCAAGTATATCGAAGTTGGTCAACCAGCTTATTTTTACGTCATAGCTATCGACCGTCTTGGTAATAACATTGCTGTTTCTGGACAATCCTCTGCATTTTCTGTCACTGTGACTGGGAGCATCTCGGGAACTCGAGCTGCTGAAGTCACGAATTCGCTTTCTGATAGAACAGGGTCAGTTGGTTCATACGTTGGATCATTCACTCCTCTGTATGCTGAAACGTACACGCTTACTATCTCAGTAGATGGATACCCACTTGATCAAGGGTCATCCACCCATATTGCATCTGTGTTCTTCACGAACGAGGCAGATTACTTCAAGGTTACCGGCGCACCGGTTTCCGGTGTCGTTGGATCGAGTTTGACATTCATCATCAATCAATGGAATCTGGAATACGACTTAGATATGAACACGGCATCGACGACGTTTCTCTCTAAACTTTCCCGACCCCAAAACCAAGTGTCATTGACTTTATCCCCGCAAGGAACCGGCGCAGGAGATGCAGATATGAATCGTCGTCTTTTTGTAGACAAGTTGTACACGACGAAATCTGGAACTTACACTCTTTCAGTATCCAAAGCTGATGCGGATACTCCTTCGGTCTTTCATGCAGTGAAGGACTCGCCTGTTTCTTTCACTTTAGCTGCTGCTAAAGCAAGTGGCAGTGAGTCCACGATAACAAAACCTACAACTCCTGTAGGTGGCTACGCGCCTGGATCTACGTTGTCGTTGCCTTTGAGTTTGAAAGATTCATACGGGAACTCCATCTCAACGGCTCGATTTTCTGATGATGTAATTGTTCAGATCAAGTCAAAGAACACTGCAATAGTCCAGACTTTGACTGTCAAGTCTAACAGTACCGGAAATGGATTAGTCGCCGAAGGTGTGCTCAAGTTTGCATCCGATCAATACTCCGTGTTGGCATATGCCAGCGGAAAAGCATTGACGATGGTAAATCCAGAGATAGTCATTTCGACGAACAACGTGGTTGCTCCTGCCTTAATTGATGGAACTGCTACATTCGCAGCTTCTGCTGGTTTACCGGCAGAAGGTAGTTCTTCTGCCTTTGTTGCTGGTACTGAATATTCGCTGTACATCTTCCCTGCAGATGTGTACGGAAACGTTGCCGTAAGTGACGTGCTCTTGGTCGTTGTGCTTCGGGCGAACAACATCGTGCTTTCGCAGGGTGTCTGGAATACCAACACCGGTGGTTACAAGGTGTCATACACTTTCACTACGGCAGGCTCCACATCAGTCACAGTTTCTGTGATACCGGCTGGAGCCAGCAAGGCCACGGTCAGAAGCTTCACCGCTGTTGTAAGTCCTGGCGCCGTCGTTGGTAGCACTACGAAGCTCATTTCCATCACGAATGCGACGTCAGTGACCCGTGGAACCTGGGTTGTACGCTTGTACGACAGATATGGGAATGCCTTAACTACTTCTCCAGCTGGATCAGTGGATGTCAAGGCTGAAATGATTTTGCAGTCAACCACGAAATCAAGTACCTTGTTTGGCTCTTTACCTGCAGTTGCTGGCAGCGCTGATGCTATTTCAATTACTCTCGGGTCAGACGGTACCCAAGTCGGTTTGTTGACTCTTCAGTATTTGGGAACGATCACAGGAACATACACTCTGAAATTGTATGTGGACGGTGTTGCTGCAACCGATGTCTCAAACTATAAGGCATACATTACCTCAGGTCCAATCGTAGCGGCGTCTTCCACCGCCTCTGGTACAGGATGGAACTCCGCTACAGCTGGAGTTAAGTCTAGTTTTATCGTCGTTCCACGAGATAAGTACTCGAATAGAGTCTACTCGAGCGCCGCAAGTGCTTCTTCCTCGTTGGTAGTATCGCGTGGCCTTGGTGTTACAAAGGATCTTGTAACAGAGACTGCGCCAGCCTTTGTCTTTGATGCTGCACGTGGTCAGTTCAACGTTTCGTACACTCCATCAGTGGCTGGTACCTCGAGTCTTTCGTTCAAGATAAATGGTATAGCTATCGTGGATTCGCCTCGAGTTTTTACTGTCAAGGCTGGAGCAGCATCTGCATCCAAGTCCTTCCTCAGTGGTGCAGGCGTCCGTGGTACTTTGTTTGGATTTTCGTCGCAAGTAGTCATTCAAGCTGTGGATTCATTTGGGAACTATAAAACGTCAGGGGGAGATACCTTCCGGGCGGCTTTGAACCAAACAGGCTCTACAACAACTGTGACTGACAACAGTGATGGTACATACACTATCACGTATACGCCTGTGGCCGCTGGAGCAGCATTGCTCAAGGTTGAGTATGGCACTGGATTTGTTCAAGTTGGATGTGATTTCATCACCATTCCTTCCTCAGGTTGTTTATTAGATATTAAAACTGCCGATTCTGTTCAGATTTTGGATCCATTGAAGACGACCTACAAAGCCGCGTACTTATCCACCAGTGATGGTGATCTTACGCTTGGCTTAGCGTCTGTGTCGAGCACGGGAAAACCTTCTGGTTCCTTCCGTATCTTAACATTTGATATCGACGGAGTCCAGATGGGTAGAAATGATGTTACCATCCAGGTTTCAATTGGTGGGAATATACTATCTGGATCTGATATTCAAATAACAGCAATTGAAGGTACAACAGGGGAATTCCGTATCGATTACTACTACAGTACGGCCGGAAAATGGCCGTTATCAATTACCGTGAACGGCGTCGAAATTGGCGCTCGCTTGCGTGAGATTGCTTTCGATGAGGCTGGTGCCAGCACCGAACTCGTCGACGAGTTTGGAGGATATTCTGATCTCGTCATCAGACCAGATTTCACTACAGCATCCACCGTTGATGTTGTTATTGCGTCCGGTGTTGAAGGAAGGAACCCGATCGTTGCGACGGCAGGATTTCCTGTCGAGTTCGCGATTTCGGCGAAAGATTCGTACGGCAACGTGCAGTATTATTCTTCGGACTATCCAGGGGATGTCTTCACCGTCACGGCTACCGCTCCACAAGCGGAAACTTTGAATGCTGACTTCACGTCGTTGGCGTGCTTTCCGTCGTCCTCGAGCCATCCAGACTGCAAGATTCCTCCCAACTATGCAGAAGCGTTTCCAGACGGATCCGTATCTGCTAGGGCTTCCTTAACGTTCTCCAATACCGCTGCATACACCATTTCTGTCCTCTTGCAACCAAGATACGCCATGGGTATCTCAACGGCGGACGGAAGTGCACCGGTCTCCGAGGCAGTACAAGTCAAACAATTCAAGGTTACAGTTGTCCCTGGTGTTGTGAATGCGGCAAACTCTATCATGAATGGGGATGGCCTGTCTGGTTCCATCGCGGACGAACGCAAATCTGTGCTCATCTCAGCGTATGATGCCGGCTTTAATGCTCTTTATAAGTTATCAGAAGACGAGAGAGAGTATGCTTTGGCTTCCTGCCGAATCGATTTTGTCGGTACTTCTGAAGGGAACATGGGACAAACGTTTTCCTCAAGCTCAGAGAACTGCTTTGCGCTCGATGGCTGCTTTGGTCTTACGACCGATCAGTGCTTGTTTGAAGTATATTACAACATAACGTATCTCACTGGGACGTTTGACATGTCTGTAAGACTTTGTGCGAGTGGCTCGCCCGATGATTTCGAAGCCAATCCTGATGGCTGTCTTGTTTCTGGAGAGTCGGTTTCCATCACGGTCACCGCTGGGACCCCAAATTCCAAAACTTCAGGGTTGCTCGCTTCACCTCCAAGTAGTGTCACTGCAATGGAAAGTGGAACATTAACATTTGTTGCCCGGGATGAATTCAATAACAAAATTACAACTGGCGGGGACGGAAATCCGCTCGTTGTTTCTGCAATTCAAACAAAGCCATCTGCGGGGTCACTCCTTACCAATGTTGCTTCTTTAACTGACAATGAAGATGGGACTTACACTATTTTTTACACTTTACCAACTGGCGGAAATGGTGTTGAATATCAATTTAACATCACTTACGACGGTGATCATATTATAGGCTCCCCGTATACAATGTCGGTTTCTTCTCCAAATATCTCACCAAAGTACTCGTTTGCATATAGTGAAGCTATGAGTGAGGATGGTACCATCACTGCCAGGGCAGGCGAAGTTGCTTCGTTCACCATTCAGCCCGTTGATGCGTCTGGCAATGTGATCACTAAGATGCCCGGCTCGAATAAATTCAAGGTGGTGTCGAGAAATCTTGAACTTTCGGCCGGAGGTGGACAAGAACCATCTTTCACTACTAATGCGGATGGTTCAATCAAGGTTTCTTTCACAGCTGTGGTAACCTCCCCTGCACAGTTGACGATTTCTGCAATTCGACCAGTTGATGGTGTGAGCACTGAGACTGTCATTGACTCACCTCCCAATGGTATTATCAATGTGAACGTCGATCCTGGGGTTGCGGAAGCTTCAAGTTCCTACACAAGAAATGACCGTACAGTTCCATTGACCCAGGTTGCCGTTGCTGGTGCAGAACACAACTATCAGATCATTGTTGCGGACAAATATTCTAACCAATTGACGTACAATCCGTATGGCACGCCCACGAATCTTACCTTTTCGGCACCGAACAAATACGGGCCTGAAGGTTACAAGTATGTCAGTGGTCCAGCTCCTGCTAAGTATGGTTACGCGCAAGAAATTGGTGCATCCGAACCAGGAAACTGGCGAGTTCGTTGGGCTGCGGAAACAACTGGAACATATGCTCTCAGAGCATATATTTCCGACGGGCTCGTCCTGGACGGCCCTGGTGGGTCTCAGTTACCTTTGAATATGGAAGTCATTGCTGCGGATGCGGATTATTCCAAATTTACGCTGACTGGTGCTGGCATCACAGCTTCAGCAACGGTCAACAGCAAGGTTACATTGACTTTGGAGGCGAGAGATTTGTACGGGAACTTCAAAAAGGATAGCGGCAATCTTGTAAATGACATCATTGATGGTATTTCACAGACCGTGTACTCGGATGCTGCCTTGTTGACGGAAGAATCGTCTATCCAGGAGCACTCCGTGACTTTTGACACTTCTACTGGGAAATACACCATCGAATACACACCATCGGCTATCGGTTATTTAGAGACATCGCTGAATATTCGTGGTGTGGATATAGCCAATTCGCCATTCACGCAGGAAATCGTTGCTGGTACTATCAGCGCAAGTTACACGAGTGCTTCTGGACCTGGCGTTGTTGGAGGCGCTCTTGGCATCCAAACTTACATAGCAATTGATCCCCGTGATTCCTCAAATTTTCTTGTCACAGCAGGGACAAGTGCTTCTTCGTTTGAAGTGACGGTCACCACTACTGCAGGATCAGTTGTTCAAAGCGGGCCAACATGGGACGAATCTGCTCAAGTTTATCGATTTGAGTATATGATCGAGGGTAGTACCGACGCTACGGTCGCCGTCGACATTACTTACGAGGGTGAAGCTATTGCGGGTTCTCCGTTCTCAAACATTCCTATTTCCTCGTCAGTAAGCACTGATGTGGACGAGAAAAGGTGCGTTATCTCAGGTCCCGGGATAACGTATGGAGTTGCGGGTGAATTGACTGCAATTGCCATCACACTTTACGACAGTGATGGCATATTGGCAGTACCATCCGTAGCGCCTTCTTTGGTGCTCACTGTCGAGAATGGGAACAACGATAATTTCGTTGAGTACACAGATTTTCAACCATTTGATTCCTCGGTGCTTTCTGGTCTGGGCCTGGATCCAACGGCTTTCGGCTATGTCAATGAAGATGCGGGTGGAACATACTTTGTCACTTTTACGAAGACTAGTGTAGCTGAAGCGCCCTTCAAGCTCACGGTTGCTGTTAACGGTTATGTCACTGGTTCCGTCGAATACGATAATCCAGGGGAGTTCACGTACGAACTTGTGTCCGGTGTCACGTCAAGTTCCACTTCCTATGTGCAACTCGGGAGCACAGATGGTGGCATCATTGCAGGCGATAGCGTACCTGTTTACATTTACCCCAGAGATGCATATTACAACGGCCAGGATTACAAGGATTCTGTGAGTAGAGAAGAAACCTTCTCTATTGCCCTCACTGGTCCTGCCGCTTACACGGTCACGTACACTGGCGCTGCAAGTGATGGCACAATGAAGCTGGTCAAGGATACAGAAAATGACTCGTACTATTATTATGGTTTCATCAAACCTGTCAAGGCTGGTGTGTACAAAGGCACTGCGCAACTCGTCCAGAATGGTGTGACATCGAGTGTTCTTACTCTCGCTCAAACTGCGCTTTCTCTCGATGTCAGTGCTGGTCCCCTCGATATTTCGAACTCAGTGGTGTCTGGGCAAGGTGTTTTCTCGAGCAAAGTTTTGGCTAAGGGTGCTGTGAAAGTACAATTTCGTGACGCAGTCTCAAACATCTTGACAGATGATATCGTTCAATCCTCGCTCAGCTCAGTGAAATTTAACTTGAAGAGGCGCGATGTAGAAGAATATGCGTTCGCAAATGATATTGAACTCGTGTATGTCAGTGCTCAATCTGCTTTTGTTGGTGAGTATATATCTACTGTTGCAGGTACACTTGACATGCAAGTAAGCGCATGTGATACTAATGGTGTTTGTGAAGACTTAGCCATCTCTGGATACACTGGTACAGTTATCTCCCCTGGTAGTTTCCTCTCAGCGATGGCTGAAGTCGTCGGTGCTGATACTACTTCTGAGTTCAAAGTTGCTGAAGACTCTCTTGTGTATGTTTTTGGGCGTGACTCTCAAGGAAATGCTTTGAGCACAGGTGGTGAAATTCTGAGTGCTAAGTTAGTCCCGATGCTCACCAGTGGTCAAAGTGAACTTCGCATCTCTCCTTCGAAAATCATCGATAACGGCGATGGAATGTACACTATTACAGTGCATCCAAAGCAATCCGGTGATTTCAAATTATTGATAACGAGATCTGGAGCAGTTGTTGGCACAACAGATGAGACGGGCTTCCTTATCACTGTTGAACCAGGAGTTGCTTCTACCGCATCAACTGTTTCAGGAACTGGATTTGGATTGCAAACAACTGGCTATATCGTCGCTGGTAACGAAGCTAAACTTACTTTGATAGCGAGAGACGCTTTTGGAAATGCAATTATGTCGAATGCGGACGAGTTCACGTATGAAGTTTCTGCAGGCGGCTCTGTAGTTGAGTTTGGTCAGTTTGCCTATGTAGAAGGTTCTGATGGCACATACGAAGCCAGCTACACGGTGGAAAAGTCTGGCGACTTGGTTGTCGAAGTTAAATTACGCGGTGACTCCCTCCTTTCTATTCCATCAGGTGGGAAGGTGCTTCCCTCGACTGTATCCTTGAAGGATTGCTTGTTGTATGGAGATGCTTTGACTGCGGGAGTTGAGGCGGGTGTGCTCTCAACGTTATCTTTGATCGCAAAAGATCAATACGGAAACGTCGTAACTGACTTGGAAAACAGCGGTTTGTTTGAACTTAAAATTGATACACTCAACAATCCTGGCTTTTTGCCGTTCGAAATCTCGGATGCATCCATTGGCTTGTTGACAGTTGACTTTACTCTCCCATCTGTTGAATCTACTCCAGGTTTAGTGACTGTCGTATATGACAACGACTTGGCCTTAAATCTTTATAAAAACTACGACACAAAAGAACAATTTACCGTTCAAGTTCACACCGGACAACCATCTGCTTCCACTACAACTCTTGTTGGAATTTCACCCACGATTCCGTTTCAGACAGACGTAGCTGCGACAGTTGAATTGTACGTTCGTGATGCGAACGGCAACGTCATCGGTGAAAGCAATGAGTTAACTTCAGTTCTTGATTCTTTGGCCTTAAACGTCTTCACAGTTCGAGGTACAACTTACGCTGTGGACATTACGTTCACGTCAAGTATCGCCGTGAATGGTGATTACATCACTATCCTAAACTTTTCGCCTCCTGCCGCGGGGTCTTTGCGTCTCTCTCTTTACATTGATGGTTCTGAGGTGATTGACCCCACAACGGAGAAGGACTACGAGTGCACGGTGTTACCTGGTGCAATTGGTGCCCCGTACTCAACTTACTCAGGAGCGGGTATCTTTTCTGGTGCTATTGCTGGAGTAGCATCTACAATTTACGTTCAAGCTGCGGATAGAACTGGTGGTATCATTACAACAGATAAAAGCACTGAGGCTACAGCATTCACGCTAGAGTTTGAGATTCTTTCCAATTCTGGCATATCTAATGCAACTGATAAGGCGAGCGCCATCTCTGGTGTTGAAATTATTGGGCCGACGTACACTGGCGCTGGCACGTACATGTTCAAGTACATTCCTTTTGACTTGGGGTATCCATATTCCATGTACGCTAAAATCGCGACTGGAAACGATCCGATCGGTACTTCAAATGGTCTCTCTGGTGGTGAAACTGTTCAAGTCTATGAGGCTGCCTCAACACGTGATTCCAGCGCAGAAAAGTCTGCAGCTTTGTTGGCTATTGATTCAAATGGTAATCTTGTGCCGGGTTCGCAGATTCCAGTTGCTGGCTCGATCTTTTTTGAGACGGTAGCGGGTGAAGCAATCACCTTTTTCATTCAAGAACGGGATGTGAATGGATTGGATGTCACTTTGAACAGTGCGATTGCTCCATCTGTGCAAGTATCTTCTGGCTTTGTGCCAACTGCTCCAACTGTCGTTAACGATGGATCTGGTGTATGGAAAGTCACTGTCACGCCCGAAAAGTCTGGCGAAGTTCCGATCTATGTTGCTTTTGATGGTGTTGAGATTGAGAACTCTCAAATGATTTTGAATGTAATCCCAGCAGCAACTTCAGCTCTGACCTCGACCATTGAAGGCACAGATCTCCAGCCAGATGAAATTAATTTGGTTCGTGCAGGCCTTCCGTCAACATTTTCCATCATAGCGAGAGATGCTTTTGGAAATTACGCCGAGTACGACGACGTAGCTGGGAACGACGAGTTCCATGTTGAAATAGCTTCCTTGGAAGAGTCTGAGACTATCGTTGTTGAAGGCATCATCACCAAGACTGACGGGAATGGGTATGAATATGAAGTTGAATTCGTTCCGCGTTACGTTGGCACAAACATTGTGAGTGTCTTCCTCGGACCTGTTGGGGGCAAGGTACTCGTCACCACTGCATCTGTTGAGGTTACGAACGGTGTGGTGAATGTGCAGGCCACGGAAGCGAGTGTTACAACTGAAGAACTTTCGGGTACCACTGTGAGTGCAGGTGAAAGATTTGAGTTCAGTATTTACGCCAAAGATATTTATGGGTACGACCACGCTACTCCAGCGCTACTCTGGGATGTGGAATTGATTCCGAGCGATGCGTTGAAAGCAACTGGTGCCACGTCAAGGACTGGAACTGTCACTGGATATTCTGGAACGAAAGAAAGCGGTGGTTACTCCGTAACGTTCACGCTGTTCAAGGAAGGAACTTGGTTCTTGTCCTTGACTGAAAGAGACGAGTCTGGTGGGTCAATGGTATCTTCCTTGTACGTTCCAATCACGGTCGTCGGCGGCACTGCGAACGTCTACAAAACGACGTTGTCTGGTGGTATCGCATCTGGTCTTGTTGCTTCTTCAACAGACCGAACAGTGTACATAACTACACGCGACGTGTACGGAAACCTTGCATTCAGTTCTGGATTGCATCCATCTAGCCTGGACGATGACTTGAACGACTTTGAGATTACCATTGATCTCGATGAAATCGTACCGGAAGGTGCGGAGATTCAAGGATATGATTACACCAATAATGGCGCTGAGTATGTTTCGCCAGGTGTTTTCAAGTTCACATATTCAACACTTTTGCCGGGTACTTACTACATCCAAGTAATTCAAAAGAAAGAAGCGATTGGTGATGGTTCGAATAAAGTTATCACAGTAAAACCAGTTCCTGCACCTGTTGTCACAGAGGTGCGATTTGCAAATTCTCTGTCAACGATTCAAGTCGTGTTTGACGTTGAGACAGATGAAGCCATGCAAGTGGGTGCATCTGACTGTTCGAACGTCCTCGACACAGCTACAATCAGTCTGTTGGGCACAAACCCATTGTGTAAGTGGACTAACATTCCGACTGATGATGGTACTGGCTCGAAAAGCCACAACTATTTGCAAATCACGCTCGGATCAAATCCTACGGTGAAGCCTCAAACGTCGCTGAATGCAGCGTCGTTTATCACCTTAAAGCAACAAACCATCCGCACGAAGGATAGAAATTCTTACTTTGCCGTTGCATCAACGGGTGTCCTCGGACCTCTTGTGTATCCAACTGTGAAAGCCTCCATCACTGGTGTTGTCAGTGTTGGTACGTGTACCCCACTCAACTTTGATGCGCTGAGATCGACCGGTGGTGGTGGTAGAGCCCTCACATACGTTTGGAGAATTACAAGTACGCAAGATGTATCTAATATAGATATTTGCGAAGTTGACACGGCTAACAATATCAATACTTGTACTGACAGTCTCTTCATTCCGTACGCGGACCTCGTGCCTGGCGGAACGTACACTGCTGAGTTACAAGTTACAAACTTTTTAGGAACAACTTCAACTGCATCTTTCGATACATCAGTTGCTGCTGTTCCTTTGCCCAAGATTGCAACTCCAGAAGAAGTAACCATTTACGCTTCTGATCGCTTAACAATTATTTCATATGTCTCTTCTCCGGACACGTCTTGCATGGACTATCCTGAGAATTTGAACGCTCTTGAGTACTATTGGGAATTCACAACGGGATCCCTGCAAGTTGAATCTTCCGATTGGATAAATACGCGAGCGACTCCGGAACTTACACTTCCTCCAAATTCTTTCGAACCGGGAGAATCATATGAATTGTTGGTCACAGCAACAATTGCTTCTTCTGGCAATACCGCTCAAGCAATAACATCAAGTACCAAAGTGAATGTTGCTTATCGTGAAATCATCGTAGAGGATAGGCTTGGTGGAGATAGAATTGTTTCACCGTACGTGGCCAACTCACTCACTGCATCTCCGTTCGATCCAGAAGACTCGCGCGATGAGGCTGGTGTGGCGTATCCGTGGAGTTACTACTGGTTCTGTACGAAAGCATGCGAAATTCCTGAAGGCGAATCGACTTGTGAACCAGTTGAACTTGCGGAAGGCGCTGATTGTTTCACTGATGCGAGCGCCTTATTTGCGACAGATACTAACACTATTACCATTCCTGGGAGTGAAGCACTCCAATATCTTGGAACAAATAACGTGTACGAGATAGGCTGCACCATTTCAAAGGGAGTACGTGGTCAATCATCGCTCTCTGGAAGAACAAAGACTGCATATGTCACGTGGACAAGTATCACGTCCGTTTCTGTTACTATCGGGGACGACGAAGAAGATTTCTTTCAGGGCGAATGGTCGCCAACCAGAGGCGGTACGCTCACGTGTGAGTCACCTTCCGCAACGGCTGCTGTTGGCTCTGGCGAAAAGGTCACTTATCAATGGGAACTCGTGTCAGGTTCGGTAGGATTCGCAGGAGGCAGCTTGGAATCGTTAGTCTCTACTTCCTACGGCGTAGAACCATCTGAAGCTGTCAAGCAAAGCTCTCTGACTATTGCACCAAATACTCTCCTAGCTGGTTCGGAGTACACATTTAAATGTACCGTGATTTTAGAAGCTACCGGAACTACTGGTGAAGCGAGTCAAACTGTCACGGTTGGAACACCGCCTTCTGGCGGCTTCTTGGAAGTTAGATACAATCAAATGACTTCGACGGTATTGTGTCCGTCAGCCATAGATGGTTGCGAATGCGGAGAAGATTCGTACAAGTCCGTACCTGTTGCTGAAAGTATCATTGATGACGCTACTTCACAGGAAGTCTTGATTGTGGATTACGGCTTCGAGGATGGTCAAACTGAATTTGAGCTTGTTGCAAAACAATGGTTGGATGGAACAACTGATTGTTCTACATCTTGTTTGTATCAGTTTGCTTACGCCCTGAGAGGTCAAGAAAGCGACGAAACAGCCATTTCGGGTAAGGAAACGACAAACACGAAAATTTCGGGCTTCTCATTGCCCTCAGCTGGTGATGGCGTGAACAGCGCTGATATCATTTTGATTGTTTATGTTTATGATGAACAAGGAATGGCAACGAGGTACGCGACAGACTACTATTTGAGAATCAATCCTCTTGCGGCTGCCATTGTCGACGAGGATACTACTCAGCAAGTTTCCTGTAACTTGGTCAGAAAGTTGACTGAAGACGCGGAGCAAACTTCCACAGCTGCAATTTTTGGCGACTCGACCTCGAGCTCATCCTCAACTCGCCGGCGCATGTTGGGAGAGAACTGGAGATCGATTGCAATGTCAGGTACCAAAGCTGAGCGCAGAGCTAAGTTTGATGCCGAATCTATCAAAATCATTCAGCGCATATCTAACATGGATATCGCAGATGCGAAAGACCCGGAAAGGACCGCGAAGGGAAGAAGGGTTCGGGCTTCTGGCCGCAGCTGGTATGCTGCGTCAGCAGAAGTGGCACAGACTTTGATCAACACTGATTTCAATGCCTACGTTGGGGCGAAAGATACAGCTCGTGCTTTATCATTCATCAATGTATGGGGTAAGACTTGGGGCGTACCACCGGCTACCATCAGCGATCAACCAACTCCGGCACTTGCGTGCAACTCTGTCGAGACGGAGTTCTTGGCGATGAAGACTCAACTCATTGAGGAGTTCGCTCCGTTGGATCTTTCTTCTTCTGTTGACAATGACTATCTTGAGAAGTATATTTGCTCCATGAATACTATCTTATGGAAACCAGGAGAGATTTCAAACGAAGCGTTCGATGTGCTGTTCAGTTCGGGGGCGACGTCGAAGATAAAGGCTGCGGTGTTCCAACACAGACTCTTTGTCGACGGTTCACTGAATGTGGACTTACAGTTGACGGACGCTGCAAAAGTTTGTGCCGCTGAGTTTCTGAGTAACATGTTAGTGCAGGCTTACGTAGGCTGCCATAACAGTCCAATCATTAGAGATCAAGACAAAATGAACGATGTGATTACCGCGACTACGTGGCTTGGACAGGCTATTGCGGATACCTTGGTTCCTGGAGAAGACCCGGAATCTGTTGAGGCGTTCTATTTCACAGTGACTGGCTTTGCCGGTCAAAGGCGTTCGGCTACTCAGATTCTTCGAAACGAACGTTCGACTGATTTGATGTTGACAGTACCGCAAATAACTAGCGACGTCACTGATATTTCGGGTCCGCTGTTATCGATGAATATTGACATTGATGACGATGGACCGTGCTTTTCTGAGCTTGCTGGATTTACATGCGGTAAGGACGTGACATCCAAGGACATCATTCGTGTCTCGTCGACGGTCTTTACGAAAACAACTTACTCCTTGAGTGCTATGGATACGATCAATCCATTTTCTGCGAAAGTCTTAATCGACGGTGGCGAGGAGCAATACGGTTACACGGCTATTGTCGTGCCACAGTTTGTGAAAGCTGGAAATGGACACTTTGCGGAGCAAATAAAAGCGTTCAATTCTCAACTCGGCGAGAATGCTCTGACAGCGATGATTGCTTCTACACCTACTGCAATGTTGGACTACAAGATTGCCACGGATAACTTTGCATACGCTGCGAGAATCCCCGCCAATGCTTCTTACTTCGACTTCACGATGCACAAGACGTGGGATCAAATTTTTGATGGTCAATCGAAAGATCAAGAAGATTATCAAACCGAAATTCGACAGTGGCCGTTGGGTGATGATGGATTTGGTGACTTTGTGACAGTGTGGTCAGACTTGCCGAGGAAATGGAGCCCGGATAACTTTAACGTTACCGACTCTACTTCTATCAGAGGATTCTCTACTTCGTTATATTCCGCACTCACATTTGGACCGTATTACGTTGAGAAAGTTTACTTCCCTCCACCACCGACTATTTACTCACCACCGCCGCCTGCGCCGCCGCTTTCGCCGCCGATGCCAGTGTATGTGGAATACGTCGAGGGTGACTTAGATAGATCGGTTGTGATTGTCCCCTCACTTGCTGTATTGACTGTATTTGCTTGGATGTTGTGGATGTTCTTCAAACGCCGACGCAACTTGCAGATGATGCACATTGATTTCATTGATGAGGACTACGACGGAGCGTTGGACGATTTTGATTCGAGCTCGAGCGATGACGATTCAGACAACGAAGGATCTGCCAACACTGGAAGCGGCGGTGGCCTCTTCGGATTTGGTCGTCAAAGACCACAAGTGCAAGAGAGGTATAACCGCTCTCAGCGCATCAGAGCTCTCGAGGAACGACTGCAACAAACTCAATCTCAATAAGTGATATGATTTTTCACACGAGATAATCTTGTTTGAAGAAAGCCTTTTATTAGGAGTCTTCATAGGATATAATAGCTGTGTACTTTTTTTCTTGTTGTATTAACGGAATACTCTGTTTGATGTACTCATTGCTATCACACAGAATGACTTTTTACCCGACGCAGTTTTTCTTTTTCGCCAGATCCCCCGCGTTTCTTGTCCCCCAAACCCACAAAGCTCAAAAAACACCAGAAAAAATAATTCTCTTTTATTTTCTCATATCACTTACTCACAAATCACAATACCATGCCTGACGACGATGACGATACCAAGACCCAACCCACCCCTTCGACTCGTTTTCTAGACTCGGACGACGACGACGACGATGAACGGTTGGGCGGAAATGGGAGGGAAGAAAACGATGACGACGCTTTTCTCGCGAGGTATGATTCCGACGGCTACGGCGATGAGGCCGATCGCGCTCGCTTGATGCAAATGAACGAATTAGATCGCGAAGAAGAGTTGGCGAAGAGGAGCGCAAAGCTGAAAATTTTGAAAGATCGCAGGCGGATTTTAGAGAAAGCGAAGGAAAGAGAGGAGAAGGAAAGGAAGAGAGGGATACAGCAACAAGGGAGGGAAAGGTTGAGACAAGGCGAGGACGAGAAATCGAAGAAAGCTTTGGAAGAAATTGGAAAGAAAGTGAAAAAGAAAATGGACAAAGCTGGGTCGTCTTCCGACGACGACGATTTGTCCTCTTCTTCGGGTTTATCCTACGATGACGAAGATAAGTTAGATTCAGAAGATGAAGAAGAAATGTTGGAAAGGAAAAAGAGAGGACGAACTTCAACGACGATGAAAGGGCGAAGAACAAAACAGAAGAAACCTTCCTCGAGAAGAAGAAGAGGCGCCTATTCAGACAACGAATCGAGCAGCAGCGATGAATTTGGATACGGCGATGAGATGGATACTTTCGAAGAAGCCACCGCAAAAGATGTGAGAGCGATCACGCTTCCAAGATCTAAGCTAGAGAAGTGGATCTCTGAGCCCTTTTATGAGAGTGCGGTGGAGGGTGCGTTTGTTCGAGTCAACATTGGCTTGGATAAAAACAAAGAAAGTCGTTATAGATTGTGTCAAATCGCCGGAATCGCGGACGGTTTATATCAAGGAACGACGCAAACGTACAACTTGAAAGCGTATGAATATAACGATGGCTCGAATACAAAAAAATCCACAAAAAAGTGGTTAATTTTACGTTGGGGTACTCACGAGAAGACGTTCCGAATTTCAGAAACATCAAATCGCATAGAGGATGCTTTTGCTAGGGGTAACGATGAGAGCAACGCAAGTGCAGGTGTGGGTAGTCTCATTCTTGATCATGACGATGAACGGTTCAAAGGTTCAGAGTTCGGAAAATGGTACGAGCACGTTAAGAAAACGGCGAAAAAATATCTTCCCTCAGTGGACGACTGCGATATCATCTCAAAGAAATTAACCAGCGCGGACGAATATCGATACACCGCCGAGGATGTCCAGAAAATGCTCGAGCTGAACAAGCAAAAACGAGGTGGAATCTCGACGAACTTTATCTTTGAAAAAGAGCAGATGAAGATACAATTGGCAAAAGCCCGCGAGGAAGGAGACGTCGAACAACAAGAAAAGTTGGAACTAGCCATCGAAGAATTGAAGGTGAAAATCGAAGATAAAATAAACAAACGAGGCGGTAATCAAAAGGTTATGGCGGATATTAACAAGAAAAATGAGTTTTCAAACGCAATTAAATTGTCTCAAGCGGCGGTAAAACACATCAAGAAAGTGAAGGAGGGTAAAGATATATCCGAAGATGATCCATTTTCGAGACGTCCGACGCGAGTGACGACGTATTGGTCCATGAAAACAGACGGCGAGAACAACGCAAAAGCTGTAGCAGAGAAAGCTGCGAGAGCCGCCGCAGTGAATGCAGCAGCGGCTACGGCAGGAAAAGAACACGGAAAAGAAGAGGAGGATGAAGAAGATGCGTTTGTTAACTACAAAACGATGAAGGAGAAACTTCGTGAGTCTTTGTATCACATTTCAAAATTGCACCAACTTGCGCAAAGTAAACTCCTCGACAATAATAGCAGTGAGATGAAACCATCTTTAACACACGCTAAAAGAGCAACGGAGCGCGATCCAGTTCTCGTCAGGCAGAGATTCGCTGCGGGAAGAATTACTTCAGCCTCCTCGAGCGGAGGATCAAAAAAAGCACCGGCTGGAAACTCGTTATCTGTGAAGGAATACCTCGCGAGACAAGAGGCAAAAGGTGAAGCGTAACAGTAGCAGGTACATTCAAACACTTAGACTTTTTAGTACTGTTTTCATGAAAATATCTTTTTTTATCTCTATGGATGTTACACGCTATGATAATGAATGCTGCTATGTATGGTACTGTAGTATGTGTGCTTCCACGAACACGCAACGCACACACACGTTTACTGCCCTTTTTCTTACGAGCGAATTTCGTGGGGCGATATCAGCGTCACCGCGTCACCTCTCACGAACAAATACGGGACGTTTCTCTTGTTGCTCTTGATAATCTCTTCGTACGTCTCCTCGTCCACCTCCCGAATCGTCGTGATTTCTTCAACTTCTCCCAACAACATGTTCAAGTGTTGATCGTACGAGTGCAATTTTCCTCTCAATTCTCGATCGTTTCTTAGTTTCACGTACACTCTTTCGTCTAAGGATAATCGAACTAAGTCTAAAGGTTCCTTCACCGTCGATTCGTCTATGTTCGTTTGCTGATAGGCTAATGCATTCGCTTGGTCTTCGTTGCTGTTATTATTATCATTAGCTCCACCGGAGGACGGCATTTTTTCTTCGCGGCGGCACTTTTCCACGCACGCACGCAGACGCACAGAGAAAAAGTAACGAGTCTTGGATGCTCGAGTGTAAATTTTTTTTACGCGTATGCGTGTGCGGAAGGGGTTCTGTGGCGTTCTCTTCAAATTTCTCTAACAATAATTTAATAATACCACCACGGTACTACTGGTAATAATAATAATAATAATAATAATAATATTACATCGAAGTTTGCACGACGCGCGAGGAACTCCTCTCTTTGCTCCTCTCGTCGTCGGCGCTCGGCAAAGAAAAAAGTTTCTCGCTTATGAAATTCTTTGAAAACCACTCTCTCGAGGTGAGGTCGTTGATATCAGACATGATTCGACATTTACCACCTCGTTCGGGAGTGTGACGCATACGATTTTCATCTTCATCTTGACCAACCTGCAATTCCCACCTCATCGAAGAGGACGAGAAGTTTTCCTTGGACAAGGCCTGAGGAAAGTATGGAGATAATCGAACGGCGTCTCCAATAAACAATAGCGTCGGCGACTGTAGCTGCGCATCAACGACAGCTTCATCGATATACTCTAACGTGGAGAATACACGACGTTCCTTCAAAGTCGTTCCATTTTCGACGGCTAGACACGGCGTCCGTTTGTCTAGTGCACCCTCTTGTAATAGCTTCTTCTTCGTCTTTGGTAACGTACCTAAACCCATATAAATAATAAGCGTCGTGTCTGAATCTGCCGCCGTGACGGCAAAATCAACAGCGCCTTCTTCTTCTTTTTCTTCTTCTTTTTTCAAATCTGCCGGTGACTCCGACGACAACGCCACGTTCTCCCCCGCATCCATTTTTTTCTTCTCTTTCTTCATGAGATGACCAGTTAATAGTCTCGCCGAAGTTGCCACGCCTCTGTGCGTCAACGGTACGCCGGCACTCGATCCTACTCCACTCGCCGCTGTAATTCCTGGAATAACTTTAACGTCAAATCCTTTCTCTCTCAAGAATTCGCACTCTTCTCCGCCTCTACCAAACACCAAAGGATCTCCACCCTTCAATCTCACGACCGTCGCTCCAGCGTTGGCAAATTCCAATATCAAGTCGTGAATCTCGTCTTGAGTTCGGGTGTGAAAACCTGACCTTTTACCGACGAAAAGCATCAAACCTTTTCCTTCGCTGCTATTGTTTTTGTTGTCGTAGCTGTCGTTAATACTATCACTATTTGTGGTAGCACTAGCTGCGTACTCTAAAATCTCCGGAGAAACGAGTCTATCGTACAGAATAACATCCGCGGTGACTATCAAGTGGTACGCTTTCAGCGTGAGTAACCCGGGGTCTCCTGGACCACACCCGACTAAATACACTTTCGTTTCTTTACTCTTACGCGTTTCCTCTCGATCAATACCGTTGCTATTCATATTCTTGCTCTCTCTGCGACGGATTTTCTCTAGCATGATATCCACCAACGCATCGTTTCTTGCCATGACTTCGTCGTAAAAATCCATAGACGACGACGACGACGACGACGACGAAGAAGAAGAAGAAGAAGAAGAAGATTCACCACCACCGGCTGAAGAAGCTCCTACTGAGCGCAATCGCGTTGTTGTCGCTGTTGTTGTTCTTGTCGTTCTTCTTCTTATTCTCAGCGCCTGTTGTTGAGAATTCTTACTCACCAAACGATGATGATGACGGTACATGTGGTGGTTGTGCGCCTGCTCGACCTTCTCCTCTTCCTCTTCCTCCGAGTTGTTGCGACGGCTAAAAATCGTCGCGTGCCGGAAAGACCGCGAAACCGGCCGTCGTCGTCCAAAACATTGTCGCGCAAAAGAAGAAGAAGAAGAATTACTCGAGAAGACGCGGAGAAACGACGACGACGAGGACGGCGATGGTGTCGTCGTCATGATCTTCCTCTTTGAACGCCAAAAGCGCGCTTTTTCTTTTTTGAATGTCGTGTCGCGTCCGTCTTTTGGTCGCGCAAAAAAATTCTTTCTTTTCTCCTTATCTTTTATTACACACTAACACAATATACAAAAAATCAAACCTCTCTTTCCAGTCGATGAATCAATATCAATCAATCAATCAATCAATCGTCGTCCTCGTGTATGGAGACGGTCGGGACTAACCCGGCGTTACCGCTCGAGAAGACCGAGCAGAAAGCGCGCTCGGTGAGACCGGGCAACACCGGCGACGACGCGCCGGCGTCCATGCTATCGCTATTACTGTTATTCTTCTTTTTGTTGTTACTATCGCTAATACTACTGGTGTTTTTGTCGATGTCTAAGATTTCATTCATCGCTTTCTGTACCAGCGCGTCGATTTTTTCCTCGCTCAGAGTCGATCCGACCAACTGTCTCAGAATGATTTCCAAGTCGTTTCTGGATACGATCCCGTCGGCGTCGACGTCGTATACGCGAAACATGAATAAGATTTTAGCCTTCTCGTCGGCATTCTTTGAGAGCAGAGAGAGTAAGCGACAAAACTCTTTAAAGTTCACGTTCACGAACAGCTGGACTATTCTCGGCGCTAAAGGGTTAATCGCCAACTCTGGAATGTTCAACAGCTCGTCCTCGCTGATGTATCCTTTGTGCTTTTTATCGAGTTGTTGGAATCTTTTGTATAACGTTTGAATCTCGGCGGACGTGAAGACGTTGGAACAATACGAAGAAATCTCTGCGCGCGCGCACGTTTGTGTGTGTGTGTGTGTGTGTGTGTGTGT
>Ga0181606_10000263_pt1 | contig 42653 bp, 36 predicted proteins | sample 041ome_10_FD_132994 | JGI IMG/M metagenome (GOLD analysis project Ga0181606, IMG submission 132994) | Coastal salt marsh microbial communities from the Groves Creek Marsh, Skidaway Island, Georgia - 041412US metaG (megahit assembly) | ecosystem: Environmental > Aquatic > Marine > Intertidal... | reverse complement strand
TAAGCTTTCATAATTTGGAATGTGGGCGAGGAGGGACTCGAACCCCCGACCCCCTCGGTGTAAACGAGGTGCTGTGAACCAACTGAGCTAATCGCCCGAATCATATCAGGGCATCAAATATAAGACCTTTCACACTACGGACAAAGATTTTTTTCACCAAGATGAAAATATACCCTGCATTCTCTCACTCCTAATTTGTACCGCGTTTCAGGCTTCCCTATCTTTGTACAATATTAACCATTAGTATTTTAGTTTATGATTAGTTCCACATTCTTTTTGATGGCAGGTAACCCTCAAGACCCCAACGCAGGTATTATAAATCTGGTCTTTCTTGGCGCCATATTTTTAGTGTTTTATTTCTTCATCATTCGCCCACAAAGCAAAGCCCAAAAAGAAATAAAAGAAAAAGTAGAAAACATGAAAAAAGGAGACAAAATCGTCACCTCTTCCGGAATTATTGGAGTGCTACACACCATTGATGATGACAGTGTATTAGTAGAAGTAGGCAGCAATGTTAAAATACGTTTTCTTAAATCCGCTATTAGCGATGTGAATCCAAATAAATCAAAGTAAGCAGACGTTTTTATCGAACTAATTCACTAATAGGTTCGTTTTGTTCTAAAATAACAGACTTTTACGAGTAGAGCGCTCATAAACCATGCAAGAAATCCACTTTAACACCATACCCGAAGCTATACGTGACATACGGGAAGGTAAAATGATCATCGTTGTAGATGATGAGGATCGTGAGAATGAGGGAGATTTTTTGATGGCAGGTGAGATGGTCACCACCGAAGCTATTAACTTTATGGTCACCCATGGCCGCGGGCTCGTATGTGCTCCTGTTAACAAAGAAGTAGCAAAACGCTTTAAACTTAACCACATGGTGGTTGATGGCGCAGACCCAGACGAAGCTAATTTTACTATATCAATTGATCATAAACGATTAACCACAACCGGTATTTCTGCGGCAGATAGAGCCAATACGATTCGAGAACTCACCAACCCTGACTCTAAACCCACCGACTTTCGCAGACCAGGCCATATTTTTCCACTTCTTGGGGTGGAAGGTGGGGTCTTAAGAAGAGCAGGACATACCGAAGCCGCTCTTGATCTAGCCAAGCTTGCTGGGCTTCAACCCGTCGGGATTATTTGCGAAATTATGCGAGAGGACGGGGAAATGGCACGAGTTCCTGAACTAGCTAAAATGGCAAAAGATTTCGGGATGACCTTCATAACCATAAAGGATTTAATTGCTTACCGCAATGAAACTGAGAGTTTGGTTCGTAGGGTAATGCAAATGGAAATGCCTACGGTATACGGTGATTTCACCCTTCATGCCTTTGAAGAGTCCATGACAGGAGATATTCACTTAGCCCTAACCAAAGGCACATGGAATGTTGGGGAGCCTATTCTAACCCGGGTCCACTCATCAGATTTAATTGGCGACATTTTTGGCAGCCGTAGTAAACAATCCGGCGATGTACTTCATAGTGCTATGGCCCAAGTTGAAGAGGAGGGTCAGGGAGTTGTGCTCTACATGAACCGTAATCAACGCGGATCTATTTTAATGAGCCAACTACAAACCCTTAAAGCCATGCAAGAGGGACCCCTACAGGATTCAGAATTAGAGATAGATAATAATCCGAAAAAGAGCGATGCCCGAGATTACGGAATCGGGGCGCAAATTTTACAAGCCCTGGATGTAACTAAACTCCGTTTGTTAACAAATAATCCAGTTAAGCGCATTGGTATTAGAAGTTTTGGACTAGAAATTGTAGAGCAAGTACCCATTCATTCTGAAAAAGCCTTATCTCAGAACTAGAGGATTGTTCTAGCTCACTTTCCTGTAAAAACCATACCCAACAGATTGGACTTGTTAGACAAGTTTTTAGTTTACTCCTTAACAGTGCTTTCTTTTTCTGTGAGGTCTAGCGGCTCAGCCTTCGGTTCTTCGGGTAATAAATATTTACCAAAAATGAGCAAGGTGATGATAGAGACCGATATCGCAATATCCGCCACATTGAAAATGTATGGAAATACGATCCAGTCATTAATTCGAAGACTAAAATAAATAAAGTCTACTACATGTCCATCTAGAAGACCACCATAGCCTTCAATGTATCCCATAATCAAGCGATCGGTGATATTACCCAAAGCCCCACCTAGTACCAATCCCATAAAAAATAAATACCCTAAACCTGCATATTTCAACGTCCAAAGTAGATAGGCAAATATGCCAATCGTGGCCGCAATTGAAATCATACTGATAATGTGGGTTGGTAGGATATCAATACCCATGGCCATACCTGAATTTTGCGTATAGTAAAACTCCAACCACCCTTCAACAATTTCCCATCGGTGTAATTCTGGTGACGTGCGTACCAGCCATTTTGTATACTGATCTAGGGCTATTACTACGGCAGCAGGCAATAGAAGCGTAAGTAATTTTATGTTCGTGGATTTTGACAAATCGTGTAACTGGCGGTTTTACTGGCAAACCCAGTAGGGCTAAATAAAGTTATTTCGGATTATTTAATTAACGTCGTTTCAACTTTGCATCAATGCTTAACTGTGTGTGAGGTACCGCTTCTAAACGACCTTTAGCTATTTTTTTACCTGTTACTTTACAAACCCCGTAAGTTTTGTTGTCTATGCGCTTCATGGCATCGTCCAAATATTTAATGAACTTACGAGTTCGATTGAAGAGCATGTAGGTTTTCTCCCTTTCCTGGGCATCAGTACCCGCATCCGCCATATGAAAGGAATACGCAGATTCATCTGAGCTGTTCTCCATATTATCTCTAAGCGTCTTCTGCAGAGCTTCAAACTCTTCTTCTGCTGCGTCTCGCTTTTTTAGAATAATGCCTCTAAAGTATTCCAATTCCTCATCCGTATACGGAGAGATACGCGCTTCACTGTTGGTCTCTTTTTTTGCCATGTTATTAGGTTGTTTAAGTTCTTCGAATAGAGATGATACACTCCTCATCTCCAATCTCCCATGTTTTTACATAATCTGAAACCTTTAATTCTTCCTGCTCTAGGCTCTCTGATAGGGTTTCTTGTTGAATATATTCCGCCATATAGCTTATAGCGGCAGCTATCTTTTCATTCGCTTGCACTCCGGTTGCTATCCGGTCAGTCACATCAAAGTTAGCTTCTTTTCTCATATTTTGCACTCTATTTACGAATTCTCGTGCTAAACCTTCTTTTTGAAGTTCTTCACTTAGTTCCGTATCAACTGCAACACTAAGGCCTGCTTCACTTTCCACTTGCCATCCTTCAAGTCCCGTACGAATGATATCGATTTCCTTTTCTAGTAGAACGATCTGAGTACCATTATCCAGACGGACAGTTACCTGTCCCAACCGTTCAAACTCGGAAATTTGTTCGGTGCTAAATGATTGTACTTGACTAGCCACTGCCTTCATATTGGGCCCTAATTTTTTACCTAACAATGGGTAATTAGGTTTGGCTGTTTTGTGAACAATACCTGAATCATCATCCACAAATTGGATTTCTTTTACGTTTACTTCTTCTAGAATGATGTGCTGCACAGATAGTATTGCATCTCGTTCTACCTCATCTTTGATGGGTAGGATAATTCTTGCTAGTGGCTGACGAACATTCAAATCAATTTGATTTCGAATACGTAATACAATAGCCGAGATGAGTCTAGCCCGCTCCATTTTATGCTCAAGAGCAGGTATTATTGCAGTTTCTTCCACTGTAGGGAAAAAGGATAAATGTACGGATTCCTCATAACCAGGCACCTCATTAGTCAAATGCTGGTACATCCATTCACTCAGAAAGGGAGCGATAGGACTCATAAGTTGACTCATACTTAGCAAACATTGGTGTAGAGTTTGGTAAGCAGCTGTCTTATCTAATGTAGCCCCTGATTTCCAGAAACGACGTCTATTTCTACGAACATACCAGTTGCTTAGTTCTTCTACAAAGGTTTCCATTTCACGAGCAGCCCTAGTTGGCTCATACTCGTCAAAGTACTGTTCTACCTGTTTAATCGTAGTGTTAAGTCGGGAAATAATCCAACGATCTATCTCTGGTCGGTCGGGTACAGGAATATGTGCTGAATTAGCATTAAACTCGTCAATATTTGCATACATGGCAAAAAAGGAATACGTGTTCACTAAGGTGTTAAAGAACTTTCGTTGGGTTTCCTTAAGTCCATCCTCACTAAATTTTAAGTTATCCCAAGGGGAAGAATTACTCATCATATACCAACGAGTTGTATCTGCACCATAGGTTTTCAAAATCTCAAAAGGGTCTACCGTATTTCCTTTGGACTTACTCATTTTTTCGCCATTCTTGTCTAGAACAAGCCCATTCGATACCACATTTTTATATGCGACCTGATCAAAGAGCATGGTTCCCAGGGCATGTAAGGTATAAAACCAACCACGTGTTTGGTCTACACCTTCAGCTATAAAGTCTGCAGGAAATCGATCTTTAAACTCCGCTTGGGTTTCCATAGGATAATGCCACTGGGCAAAAGGCATAGAACCAGAATCGAACCATACATCTAACAAATCGGGTACGCGTCGCATGGTCCCCCCTCCTGGTGCTGGCCAAGTAAGTTCATCAATGTATGGCCGATGTAAATCAAGCTCGGTATCCTCTGGTATCCCTGCCTTCATTTTTAACTCAGAAACACTTCCAATGCATTCAAATACATCTGGATTTTTATCACTCTGCCAAATAGGTAACGGCGTACCCCAGTATCGCTGTCTGGAAATTGCCCAATCCACATTATTTTCTAGCCAGGTACCAAACCTTCCTGTACCTGTACTACTTGGTTTCCAGTTGATGGTTTTGTTTAGCTCTACCATGCGATCTTTTACCGCGGTGGTTTTAATAAACCAAGATTCAACTGGGTAACTCATTAATGGGGTACCCTTACGCCAGTCAAAGGGATAGTTATGTTCGTAGGTCTCGTGACGGAACATAAGCCCCTTCTCTTTTATTGCTTTAGCTATTCCTTTGTCAGCTTCTTTGAACCACTGTCCATTGAATTGCGGCACCTGTTCTGTAAAGCAACCATCTCGATCAATCGGGTTGAACATAGGTATTTGAGCCTTTGCGCATGCATCATAATCATCTGCGCCATATGCTGGGGCCGTATGTACAATACCCGTACCATCATCGATAGTAACATAACTTGCAGGAATAATCTTCCAAGCCTGCTCTTCATTGAACTCTTGTCGGGCATAGTCAAAAATTGGAAGGTAACTGTTACCGAGTAGCTCTGTACCTTTGAACTCATCCAAAATGATAACTTCCTCACCGAATACCCGCTCAACACATCCCTTAGCAACGATGTAATTTTTATGATGATGAGCTAATTTAACGTAATCCAATTCAGGGTTAATGGTCAATGCCATGTTAGAAATGGTGGTCCAAGGAGTGGTGGTCCATGCCAAATAATACGTCTCCTCCTCATCTGGTTTAGGAAACATGACATAAATACTGGGATCCTGAGTATTTTTGTACCCTAAACTTACCTCATGAGAAGAAAGTACGGTTCCGTTTCCTGGCGAATACCATTGAATCTTATATCCTTTGTATAAAAGTCCCTTTTTATAGAGCTCACTAAGGGCCCACCAAACGGATTCTATATAATCGTTTTCAAATGTAATGTAGGGATTCTCCTGGTCTACCCAATAACCCATTCGATCGGTTAATTCATCCCAAAGATCTTTGTATTTTAATACGCTTGACCTACATTCTGCATTATATTTGGCGATACCATATTCCTCTACCTGAGATCTTCCTGTTAGTCCTAAAGCTTTCTCAACTTCGATTTCTACAGGGAGTCCGTGTGTGTCCCAGCCAGCTTTTCGTTCAACCTTATACCCTTTCAAAGTCTTATAACGGCAGAATAAATCCTTGACAGTCCGCGCCATCACATGGTGGATACCTGGCTTTCCATTGGCAGTTGGTGGTCCCTCATAAAAATTGAACGGGATACCTTCATTACGGCTACTTATGCTTTTTTCAAAAACCTGCTTTTCTTTCCATTCTTTTAGAATGTCTATTTCAGCATTAGGGTAGCTTAGGCTTTTTATTTCTTTGAACAATGGTGACATAAAGACTCTTGGGTTTCGTACTCCTAAAGAAACAACAATATAAGCAATCTATGCCAAATGCTGAGATTTTATTGCTCATTTCATTCCTTTTAAATGAGTGCTATCTTATTTTTAAGCAGATGCTGCCGCAGTAACTTCCATAAATATTATCACAATTACAGTCTGCGTTTCTGTATCCGTTTTTAGTTCTTTAGATCATTTCACTAAATCAACCAAATTGTTATGGCGTTTCAACCCACTAGAAGTATTACTAAGGAAAATCCCTACCGGATTTGTTTTGTTTGTCTAGGCAATATATGTCGTAGTCCAACGGCTGAAGGTATATTTCAACATAAAGTTAAGGAGCGTGGTTTAGGTTCTTATTTTTATGTTGATTCTGCTGGGACTGGCGCCTATCACGTTGGAGAAAAGGCCAACGCAACCTCACGTAGCGTAGCGGAATCTCACGGTGTACCTCTTCTTTCCCGAGCTCGTCAATTTGACTCCGATGATTTTAACGATTTCGACCTTATTTTAGCTATGGATGCAAGTAATTATGCAAATATATTGAGACTAAAGTCAGGAACAACGACGGCTCAAGTTGAAATGATGCGTAGATTCGATCCACAAAGGACTAGTGATGATGTGCCAGATCCATATTATGGCGGATTAAATGGTTTTGAAGATGTGTTCTCCATTTTAGAACGATCTAGTGAAGAGCTTCTCAATCAACTTACTCTTCATATTCTCAACGAATAAATATTGCACACTTATTAGTAAATAAGTAATTTACTTCAAACGCACACAACGTTACAAGTGTACATTTTCTGAATAAATACTTACTTACTACTATATATGTCTACATCAACCCGGGAAAAAATAATTCAATTAGGTGATGATCTATTACGGAAGCAAGGCTTCAATGCGTTTAGTTATGCCGATATTTCTAAGCCATTGCACATAAAAAACGCAGCTGTACATTATCATTTTCCTTCGAAACAGGATTTGGCTGTTGCTATTGCACTGTGGCATAAGGATATCTTTGACCGATTCAGTCAAAAAATGGCCAATAAAGAACCCAAGGATAGACTAAAAACGTTTTTAAATTTCTATCATTCGATTCATCTCAGTGAGAAAGTTGATATAATAGGCGCTTTTGCAACGGATTGGCACTCATTAGAGACTAAGGTGCAAACTGAAGTTCAGGAGTTTACTGAACTGGTGATAAACTGGCTAAGTGATTTAATTCAAGAAGGTTTGGATGTAGGTCAATTCCGAACGACACAAAATGCTCGGACCACTGCCCTGCGGATTTTAAGTTCTATATTTGCCTCCACTCAATTGGTGCGTATCACCGGCGATCATGATTTCACTAGGGTCAAAAATAGTATTCTAGATGAATTAATCAATTGAGTAAGTATGAGTGTACACCAAATTCCAGGGTCAATACAAGCTGAGGTTGAATCCGTATTATTTGCTCCAATTACAAGAGCTACATCGGTACAGGGTGGGGATATTTCGGAGGCTTTAAAAATTGAATTAGAGGATGGACAAGCTTTTTTTCTCAAATTTCACAAAGGGAATTTTAACGCATCTAAATCGATATTTACTCAAGAAGTAAAAGGACTGAATACATTACGGTCTGTTAACACTTCTTTAGTGATACCTGAGGTCATCTCACACAATAACTCCTATTTGTTACTGGAATACCTTGAAGAAGAAAAACAGGGCAATGATTTCCAATTTGGAGTGGATATCGCCAAATTGCATAAAAGTAGTAATGAATTATTCGGCTTTTCAGAAGATAATTACATCGGATCCATCGGACAGTCGAATCGCTATCATGCCGATTGGTTAGAATTCTTCATTAGAGAGCGAATAGAACCGTTGGTCAATAAGGCAATGGAAGGTGGGTTACTTAGTAATAAGTATAGTCGTATTTTTGAGCGTGTGTTTAACTATACCTATGTCATTTTTCCTGATGAACCTCCCGCACTTCTGCACGGAGATCTTTGGTCTGGTAATTATTTATTTACCAAACAGGGGCAAGCGGCCATTTATGATCCAGCAGTATATTACGGGCATAGAGAAATGGAACTTGCAATGACAACCTTATTTGGAGGCTTTAATCCAGCCTTTTACGATGGGTATCAAACGGAGTACCCTTTGCAAACTGGCTGGGAAGAACGCCAAAAGCTATGTCAACTTTATCCTTTACTTGTTCATGCTCTATTGTTTGGCGGAAACTATGTACAGCAATCCAAAGCTCTTCTAGACCGTTTCTTTTAATGTGTACTAAAAAGGTGAGAAAGACCTGAAATACTTACCCATTTCGCCTAAAAATATTTAATTGTAACCAACTAACTCCGTTAAAAAAATCAGTCATGTAAATCTAGCCTAAAGAGTTCAATCATACAAACAATTGCATCAAATCTTTCATGTTCTTTTCAATGCGATTGTTTTCCAAATTTCCCAAACTACCCACAAGGCTGTGATTTAGATCTTTTGGCGGTATAAAGCTTCCATCATCCAGTTCTTTACCCACTTGAACATAGGCATCTCTAAAACTTAAGCCAGACATGACTAAGTCGTTCACTCGCTCAACAGAAAACAAAACGTCGTACTGTGAACCATCTAACAAATTTTGCACCGGTTTTATTTTAGGAATTGCATAGGTACACATATCCAACATGGCTTTTACATCGTCTAAAGCAGGAAAAATAAGATCCTTCAATAACTGAAAATCACGGTGGTAGCCTGAAGTTAAATTTCCTGTGAGCTGTGCAATTGATGCTGGTAGTGCCCTTATAACCGCGCTTTTAGCCCTCATTAATTCAAATACATCCGGATTTTTTTTATGCGGCATAATACTACTACCAGTCGTCAACTCATCCGGCAGGGTGATAAAGCCAAAGTTACCACTGTTATACAAGCAGATATCCGAAGATAATTTATTGATGGTTTGGGCCAACGCAGCCAATGCAAAACTTACACTCTGCTCTACTTTGCCTCGCCCCATTTGTGCATACACAACATTCACGTTCATTCCTTTAAACTCCAGCAATTCAGTGGTATAATCTCTATCTAGCGGAAAGGAAGAACCGTAACCAGCAGCAGACCCCAATGGATTTTGATTGGCTATATTATAACTCGCATAGAGTTGATGTGTGTCATCTACTAAAGCTTCGGCATAAGCCCCAAACCATAATCCAAAGCTAGACGGCATTGCCGCCTGCGTGTGGGTATAGCCCGGTAGTAGCACTTCTTTGTGCTTTTCACTCTGCGCCAAAAGTGCTTCGAACAGAGCTTCAATTTGCCCTGTTAGCTTCACTATTTCATCCCGGAAATACAGTTTCAAATCGACCAGTACTTGGTCATTTCTTGACCTACCCGCATGAATCTTCTTTCCCAACGACCCCAATTTCTCGGTTAACATAAATTCAATTTGGGAGTGAATATCTTCTACTCCATCATTTATAACGAATTGGCCGGTTTCGATATCTTCTTTCAATATTCGTTCTAATTCCGCTACCAGAGTACCGCATTCCTGCTGAGATATTAGCCCCACTTTTGCCAGCATCTTCACATGAGCAATACTTCCTTGTACATCATAAGGAGCAAGACGTAAATCCCATTCATTGTCTTTACCAATAGTAAACGCTTCTATTTTATCATCGATAGGGAGACCTTTGTCCCATAGTTTTTTAGCCATATTCGTATCTATTTATTATCTCTGGGTAATGTAATGGGTTCCATTCTCACTGTATGTTTTCATCCTAGCCTCCAATGGGGAATTTCTAAACCATTTAGTAATTGAGCATAGCCCATTAGACCACGTAGAATTTCATGAATATAAATGAATTCATTCGGAGTATGCGAACGATGAGTGTTACCTGGTCCTATTTTAACACTTGGAAATGGCATATGGGCTTGATCCGACATTGTTTTTGAGGAAACTCTTGGCATGTCAAGCTCTTTTGCTTTCAGCACAACAGGATGATGATCCGCTATTCCAGAAGAATTTAAATGGAGCGATCGGGGCTCCACCAGTCCATCTATATGTTCACGAATAATATCCACTATTTCAGTATTGGTATAACAGTCATTAGGTCTGACGTCCACCACAAAATGGCAACGGTCTGGAACTACGTTATGCTGGGTTCCCGCTTCTATTTGCGTGACGTTCATGCTGACTTTTCCAAGCTGTTCAGAAACCCGTTCAAATTCATAGCTTCTAAACCATTCTATTGCATCCACCGCCTTATATAGTGCATTAACTCCTTCCCCTCGGGCTGCATGTCCAGATTCGCCCAATGTAGTCACATCCAATACAATTAATCCTCGTTCGGTAACAGCCATTTCCATAGAAGTAGGTTCGCCAACTACCGCTAAATCCACCGTCCCCAATGCCTCCAAGGTTACTGGAACCCCATTTGCTCCGGAAGTTTCCTCTTCAGCAGAAGCTAAAAAAAGTAGATTATACGATTGATTGCGTTCGTTAAGCCAATAAAATATATGCAACAAGCAGACCAGTGGAGCCCCCGCATCATTGCTACCCAATCCAAATAATTTTCCATCCAATTCAACCGGTTCAAATGGATCTGTATCCCAATTTGATGTGGCTCGAACCGTATCGTGATGTGAATTGAGTAAAAGAACCGGTGCTCCATCTACCCAATGTTTACCACGGGCCAATACATTATTCTGAATGCGTTCAACTTCAAATCCGTGGGATTGCAAATGTTTTTCTAGTAACAACGCTGTTTCCTGTTCTTGACCACTGTAGGATTTAGTAGCAATTAACTGTTTCAACAAATCCAAGGCCTGTTTTGCAGGTACCTTCCATTCGTCAATTGAGTTATTAGATGAATTCATAAGTATGATTTTTGGGTACCTAAAAGCTTTTTTAACCAGTCTTGCATTATTCCGGCCCTAGTCTAATCGCAAATAAGTCCCCGAGTGTTGAGTGTATAAATCTTTTGGATGAACAATACGAACAGGACTGACTCCTGCCTGAACGGCCTTAAAACCCACATCTAACTTGGGAATCATTCCCCCGCTTACCTGTTTATCTTTTTTTGCCATCTTAAAATCTTGTGGGCTAAAAACCTCGCATAACTTCCCATCTACCATGACTCCTTCTAAATCAAAACATAGGTTCAAACTGACCTGAAAAGAGCTATTTTCAGCCAACGCAATGGCAACATGCGCTGCGATACTGTCGGCATTCGTATTTAATAACTGACCAGATCCGTCCGAACTCAAAGGGGCCAATACCGGTATAATTCCCCTTTCTAGTAAGACTAATAGTTCCTCGGTGTTAATCGACTCAATATCCCCTACCCATCCAAAATCTACAGGGTTCGACGACCGCTTTACCGAACGAATAACCCCCATATCTGCACCTGTCAACCCTAATGCTTTTCGACCTCGTGACTCTAACTGAGCCACCATTTTTTTATTAATGAGCCCGCCATACACCATAATGGCTATATCCAACATAGCGGTGTCAGTAACTCTTCTCCCATCAATCATCTGGCTCTTAACAGAAAGCGCTTCTGCCATGCTGGTCGCTTGTGCGCCCCCTCCATGCACTAATATTACAGGCACATTTAGCTTAACCAAGCCATCTAATACGCTTCCTAACTGCTGTTCATCTTCTGCTACCTTTCCCCCTATTTTGATAACAAGAATGGTTTTAGTTAACTGCTTAATATGGGAGTCTTTGATATTCATACACGCTTTGTTATTCGCTACTCTTTTGCTCAAGAAGCATAGAAAGCACCGTTTGCATGGAAATTACACGATTCGCAGCCTGCTGTATCACCAAACTATTTGGGCTATCAATAACCTGATCACTCACAATCACATTTCTACGCACAGGCAAGCAATGCATAAAATAGGCTTGATTGGTAAGCTCCATTTTTTCCTGATTTATCATCCAAGATGAGTCCTGATGCAGCACCTGGCCATATTGCTGATAACTGGACCAATTTTTAGCATAAATAAAATCAGCACCCTCAAACGCCAAGGACTGGTTCGTCTGGACCTGGGCAGATCCAACAAATTTCGGATCCAATTCATATCCCTCAGGATGGGTAATTATTAGATCTACGGACGCCCTATTCATCCATTGGGCAAAGGAATTAGCCACTGCGTGGGGTAAGGCACGTGGGTGCGGTGCCCAGCTTAGTACCACCTTAGGGCGCTTGGTTTTTTTGAACTCATTAATCGTAATTAGGTCGGCAAAAGCTTGCAAGGGGTGTCCAGTAGAAGATTCCATATTAATAATAGGTACGCCAGCGTATTTCATAAAAGCGGTCAGAACGGGTTCGGCATAATCTAGGTCTCTATCTTCAAGCGATGCAAAGGCACGTATAGCTAAAAAGTCAAAATACGTTCCCATCACGCCCGCCGCCTCTTTGATATGTTCTGCAGAGGCTCCATTCATTATGGTTCCATCAGAAAACTCCAGTTTCCAACTTTCTGAACCAACATCAAGGACAACTACATCCATCCCCAGATTCTGAGCCGCTCTTTGCGAACTTAAGCGCGTACGTAAACTGGGATTAAAAAATAATAGTCCTATACTTGTTCTATTTCCTTCCGTATACCCCTTTCGGGGATGAGCTTTAATAGATTGGGCTCTAGCCAAGGCTAGCTCTACAGACCCAATATCATCTACATCAAAAAAGTGATTCATTTGCTTAGTCTTGGATTACCTGTTTTAACCCATTTAGAAAATAATCTATCTGAGCCTGTGTAATGTTTAGGGGTGGAAGTAGTCGAATCGTATTGGGATTCGAAGAACTTCCTGTAAAAATAAATTGCTCATACAACAGCTTTTTGCGCATTTCGGCAACAGGCTCTGAAAACTCAAGGCCTATCATTAGACCCTTGCCTCGAATTTCTTTAATAGCCGTATGGGTAGACAAGCGCTCAATTAGATAGGCTCCCATTTCTTGGGCATGTTGCATTAAATTCTCTGATTCCAATACTTCTAACACAGCAAGGGAGGCAGCACAGGCTAAATGATTGCCTCCATAAGTGGTACCTAGCATACCTGGAAAAGCCTCAATTTCGGGAGCAATCAATATGCCACCCACGGGGAAACCGTTTCCCATACCTTTAGCCATAGTAATGACATCTGGACGAATGCCCGAATATTGATGAGCAAAAAAATACCCAGTGCGCCCAAAACCCGATTGTACTTCATCGAGTATCAACTGAGTTCCTGTGTTGGTACATTCTTTACGCAAAAACCGTAAAAAATCATCCGAAGATTCAACAATACCACCCACGCCTTGTATTCCCTCGATGATCACACAACAAACTTCCTTTGTGGCTAGATGCTCTGCCACCTCTTCATGGTTTCCTAATTCACAACGAATAATTTCGGCCCCTTCGTTGACAGGGAAAACCAATTTTGGGTTATCCGTTGCCGCTACTGCCAAAGAGGTACGCCCGTGAAAAGCTTTATTGAAGGTTAAAATTTTACTACGCCCATTAACAGACGAAGCTACTTTAAACGCATTTTCAATAGCCTCAGCCCCAGAATTACACAAGAACAACTGAAAATCATGATAGCAGCACATTTGCCCTAGCTTTTTATCCAGTTCATGCTGTATCGCTATGGGTACTGAATTGGAATAAAATGAAATCCGATCCATCTGTTCTTTAATCCGCTTTATATAGTGTGGATGTCTGTGACCAATGGAAATGACCGCGTGGCCCCCATAAAAATCGAGGTATCGCTGCCCATTAGCATCCATTACCCAAGCTCCCTCGGCGCTTGTTGGTTCAACATCAAATACCGGATAAACTGGAAACATACTCATGAGTCACCTATTGAACTAATTTTATCAAATGATTTTTTCAAGCCTTGAATAACCGCCGAACTCAAACCCTGATATTCCATCTCATTTAATCCTGCAATGGTACATCCCATGGGCGTAGTCACTTTGTCGATTTCACTTTCTGGGTGGCTACCCTGCACCATCAGCAAAGAAGCCGCACCCTTGGCTGTAGCGGTGGCAATTTTCAATGCCTCTTCCGCCTCAAAACCTAATTCAATTCCGCCTTGTGTGGCTGCTCTAATGTATCGTAAAAAGAAGGCAATTCCACTCGCGGCTAACACGGTAGCTGCTTTCATATGTTCTTCCTCTATATGCATAACCTCGCCAACGGTTCCAAACCACTCTTGCACCTGAGCGGCAGCTTGCGGGCTAACCTGATCATTGGCACAGATACAGGTCATAGACTGCCCAATGGCCACCGCTGTATTTGGCATAGCGCGAATAATTGGAAATGGGTGCGGTAAAAGCGCTTGAATTCGGTCACTATTCATCCCCGCCAAAGTAGAAATAAGTACCTGTTTCTGAGGATTCAACACACTCTTCAATTCGTCTAAAATATCTGGAAGTTGCTGCGGCTGCACACAAAAAAACACGTAACCCGCCTCTAGGACCGCTTCTTTTATATCTGAGCTCAATCTAAACCCATCCTTTGCTAGCATTTCGATTTTAGACAAATGACGCCGACACAGCCAAATCGAGTCTGCTCCCAGACTTGTGGCCAACCCTTTGGCTATAGCCACCCCCAAATTACCGGCCCCAATGATGGCGACCTTAGAAGGCTTCTGTAGGTTATTTTTTTCGTTGGACATAGAAGTTGATGAGTAAGGAATTGGTACGTAATGTATAAGCGAGTAAAGAGAAATAAAAAAATCAGGTTTTAATTAAACAACATGGTTACGTCATTCTACTGGTTTTTGCGAACTAGGTCAAAACACGCTGGGTTTAAGCAAAAGCCCCATGCGTTCATCCCATCCCATCATAATATTCATGTTTTGAACTGCCTGACCTGAAGCTCCTTTTAACAGATTATCAATAGCAACCGTAACTAAAACCTGATTCTCCACTTTTTCGAGGTGAATAAGAGCTTTATTGGTATTAACAACTTGTTTAACGCTAATAGGCTCTTCCGATAGGTGTACAAAAGGTGCATCCAAATAATATGCCTTAAACCACTCCTTAATTTCCTGTTCCGATGCATCTGTTTTTTGATAACAAGCAGCAAGTATTCCACGAGTAAAGGCTCCCCTCATAGGGATAAAATGTATGTTAGGAACCTTTGATTGTAGTCTGGATACACTAGCCTTGATCTCACCCAAATGCTGGTGAGTAAATGCTTTGTATATCGATGCATTATTGGAACGCCAAGAGAAATGGGTGGTAGAACTAGGATGAGCACCAGCTCCAGTACTTCCCGTTATAGCGCTGACATGGACTTCGTCGTGCAGTTTCCCCTGCTTTGCCAAGGGTAACAAAGCCAACTGAATAGCAGTAGCAAAACAACCTGGATTTGCAACGAAATTAGCCTTTCGAATTATATTGGCTTGAAGTTCAGCTAGACCATACACAAATTCTTTACCGCAGCAATGATGTCGTTCGCTATGTTTTCCTTGGATCAATTCCCACCGCGCATCTGCGCTTAAATCAATGACCTTAGCTTGGGTTGGTATCCAGCCCTGATCGAACACCTCTTTAGTTTTTCCGTGACCTGAACATAGGAAAACGATCCTACAGGTGTCTGGTAATTTCTCAACAAAGCTACCGGAAAGCTCGCCAATTAAATCGGGATGAGCCTTAGATAAATGATGGCCAACATGACTTTGACTTTGAACAAATAGCGAATCTACTTTGGGGTGAGTAGATAACAATCGGATCAGTTCACCTGCGGTATAGCCCGCACCACCTATGATCCCTATATCAATTTTACTAGTTTGATTTTCAAGCTCAACAGCAACTTCACTTTCCTGAGTAGGTTTATTTATCTGATTACTCACTTGAGTCACTCTTATTTTTATGTTGCTGGTTTGAGAAAGCAGGCTCTTTCTCCATACTATTATATATTTGGGTTGAATTAGATAAAATTTTAGTAAATCCTTTTACTTCTTCACCTGTCCATCCCTGATTCATTTCACCATACTGACCAGCATCTGATTGTAACATATCAAAAGGTGATTCTACCCCCTGAACCTCAAAATAACCCGGGTGTAATCGTACAAACACTTTCCCACTCACCCTCTTTTGTGTCGACTCTAGAAAAGTTTCAATATCCCGCATGACAGGATCTAAATACTGGCCTTCGTGCATCATCATCCCGTACCATTCACCCATTTGATCTTTCCAATACAATTGCCATTTAGCTAGACAATGCTTCTCTAAAGTGCGATGAGATTCTATTAACACCATAGGCGCGGCTGCTTCGAAACCTACACGCCCTTTGATACCAATAATAGTATCTCCCACGTGATGATTGCGACCAATCCCATAAGGTGAAGCTAAAGCGTCTAATTTTTTAATCAGTTGAACAGGGTTCATTCGCTCACCATTAAGCCCTACAGGTTCGCCTTGCTCAAATTCTATTTCAATTCTGTTTGTTTCGGTTTTTGTAATGGGACTTGGCCAAGCAAACTCTGGTAATGGAAGATGCGATGTTAAGGTTTCAGCTCCTCCAACAGATGTTCCCCAAAGTCCTTTATTGATGGAATACTTAGCACGCTCCCAAGATTTTTCAATTCCATGTTCTTGAAGAAATTCCACCTCCTGTTCACGGCTTAATCGCTGATCACGGATAGGAGTGATGATTTCCATCTCAGGAGCCATAATCTGAAAGACCAAATCGAACCTAACTTGATCATTTCCGGCACCCGTTGAACCGTGAGCGATAGCATCTGCTCCAATTTTTTTCGCATACTCTACAATTGCTACTGCTTGAAACACCCTCTCAGCGCTTACACTTAAGGGGTAAGCATGATTTTTTAACACATTCCCAAAGAGTAAATAACGTATACCGTGATCGTAAAATTTTTGCTCCACATCCAAACAAAGGTGGTGCTGAATACCTAATTCAACCGCTTTAGCAGCTAAATCATCTACTTCTTCTGCATCGAAGCCACCGGTATTGACCGCTACAGAGTGCACCTCATATCCAAGGTTTTTTGCTAAATAAATCGCACAATAACTGGTGTCTAAACCACCGCTGAAGGCCAATACTACTTTTTTCATGATTTTATTTGCTTGGAGGGTTTAATGACTTTAAGAAACGACTGTTTTTTTAAGCGCACCCATCGGTAGAATGTTTCTAGGTTCTGCTTTTTTTTCTCTTCCGACTGGGTGTTAGGTTTTTTGGGATCGTACAACATGCCAGTGCATAAGCAGTTGCTGCGATTGTTCCTGCTTAATATATCATAATTTGGGCAGCTCTGGCAGCCTTTCCAGAATGTTTCATCCTGTGTTAGCTCCGAAAAAGTCACCGGCTTGTACCCAAGGTCTGAATTTATTTTCATCACGGGAAGTGAAGTGGTGATCCCAAAGAGCTTTGCTTCCGGATACTTTTTCTTCGACAATTCGAACGCCTTAGCTTTGATCTTTTTTGCCAAACCCTGGCCTCTATAATCCCAATGCACAATCAAGCCTGAGTTAGCGACATATTTTTTGTTCTCCCATATCTCGATATAACAAAATCCAGCCAGTTGATCCCCATCTAAGGCAATAACCGCGTTCCCATTGGTCATTTTAGTTTTAATGTATTCCGGCTCCCGTTTAGCAATACCAGTTCCACGTTGTTTAGCTGCTGTTTCTATGAGTTCACATATAGCTGTCGCATATGGATGATGCGAAGAAGTACAATAATGTAGTGTAATAGGCATAAGTGAGTTAATAAAAATGAAAAAATGAAAGTGAAAGTATAGTTGCGGGAGGGTGAGCAATGATTAATACACGCTCGAAACAAAGGCAATTACCGCCGTCGCCGATAGATAGGCCGTACCGGGTTTACCGGGTTTGGAATGGGACGATATACTTTAGAGATTAGCATGTGTAGAAAGTACGCTTTTTGATATTTTAAATACAATTCCGACGTATCTTTTTTTTACATGAACCAACAAACATCTTAAGAACCTGTTAATATTGCGATTTAACCCTTTTATATCACTACTGATTATCCTCGTAGCAAGTCTTAGTAGACCAACAAGCGCGCAAATTCCCGCGCAGGGCGGTTCAATGGAAGGTCTATTTTCCCCTAATTCAACCGAACAAACTAGACCAAAAGCACAAAAACTTTTTTTAGATGGCTTAGTAGCAATCAATGATGTATCCTTGGAAGAGGCTTTAGCCCTATTACTACAGGCCGAAGAACTCGATCCCGAACAAAGTGGCATTACGCATGCTATAGCCGATGCTTATTACGCTCTTAATGACTATGATAATGCTCTTTTTTACGCAGAATATAGCCTTACAAAAGAGCCCATGAATCCATGGTATCGTATTAAGTTAGCTCAAATATTGTATGCCCAAGGGTACTATCAATCGGCGGTTAAAGAAATCGAATTGGTCCTAAGTCAACATCCTAATCAATGGATCGCTCTGACTTTTCTCGAGCGTATGCACCGAGAAATGGGCTTTTTAACGGATGCCAACACTGTGATACGTGAACGCATTTTGCACCCTATACAAAGGGCAGCCACCCTGTATTCCCCTAGTAGGTCTCAATCAAATGAATTTGTTATTCAGCCTTTCAGTAAAGCACATAAAGATTGGTACAAACTACTCTATAGAAACTTTGAAGTACTTGAAATGCGCGATTCAATAACAGCTGTTGTAGGCGAAATGCAGTATTTGTTCCCTTATGACCAAGAAATCAGTGCTCTTGCTTCCGAGAATAATAAAGAACTCGTTTCCTCTGATAACGCTGGCGTTACTCAAGCTAGCTCAAGTGAATCTACATTAACTGAATCTGAACAGTCTCCTCTATTACAGAAACTCCAACAGGGTAGCACCCCAGAGAGTCCGGAGGAAGCTATAGAATGGTTAGCTCTATTGTATCAGCAGAATGCAAGCCTGACTGATCAACAAAAGATAGCTCTGGAATGGAATCAACTTTTCCCTGAACAGGGAGAAATTTTAAGTGAATTAGGCCGAATAGCGTTAGAATTAGACCGTCCAAGCGCAGCAAAAAGTTGGCTTGAGCAAGCCGTTCGTAGTCCTGGCCAGCGTTCTCAAAAATCAGAATGGTACCGCCAACTAGGCGCACTACAAGCGCAAGCCGAAGACCTTGACTCCGCTGAGCAAAGCTTCAGTTATGCGCTTCGATATGACCCTGAAAATGAGCTTGGTTGGGCTAGTTTAGCCTATTTTAACGCTCGATATAGAAATAACAGAGCCGAGGCTGAGTCGAACATTGAACAAGCCCTTTCAATTAACTCAAAGAATGCCGCTGTGATAGAACTGCAAGGAGACATCTACCACATACTTGGTGAATCAGAGCAGGCGATTATCTGGTGGGAAAAAGCCCTAAAATTAGGTGGATCGACTCAGAGATTACAACAAAAGCTATCAGGAAAGCATGAATAAGTGGCATAACTCATTCTTTACTTACGCAGTTTTCTTGTTGGTGAGTATGTTATTTCTACAAGGCTGTGGAAGCAGTGGTTTCATGTTGCGTTCATCCACAGACCAACTATATACTCCTTCAAACATCACTGTTTCCGAGGCATACGACCTCCTTCAAACACAAACCCTTCCAAGCTCGTTTTCAGGTAAGGGCAAATTATTTTTCAGCGCCCCTGGGCAGAGTGAAAGGCTTAGTTTTGAGTATATTGTAAGTCAGAACCGAGAAGTGTACGAGCTCAAAAACCGTATTGGTATCCCTGTGGCTACGATACAAATTGAAGGAGACTCTGTTTTATTTTTAGACAGAATTGAGTCACGAGCAATTAGATGGCATAAAAACACACCACCTTTAAGCGTGCCCGGGATTATCCCCCCCATTCGATTGTATGAACTTGTACACTATGAGCACTGGATTTTACAAGCGCAACAAGTGGATCAATCGACCCGAGATACACGTTTCACCATACCTGGCTTTGGTTACGTGTATCTAGAATTAGAAACCTACGCACTTTCAGGGCTTACTTATAATTCATCGGCCCAAAGCAGCATGGGTGAGGTTTGGAAACTTCAAGTGAATGACAGAAAGAACTACAAAAATTCTTCAATTGCCCGTACCTTTAGTATCGAGAATGAAACGCGTAAATCACAATTATTTGTGCAACTTGTTGAACTACAATTCAACAAATCCGTCATCCCGCCGCCGGTATCCATTCCCAGTAATTATACTCAAAGCCGATAAGTTGATTAGTTCCCCTACATCATATTGCTTACAGAAATCCCGACTAGGTTTCATTTCCCTAGCGCTCGTGTTCTTTTTTGTTTTAGTGGTATTGGCCGTGCTAAGCTCTAATGAGCTCTCGGCTCAAACCTATCAAGAGCGAAGAGATGCCATACTAGACAAGCAGAACGAAACACGATCAGAGATTGAGGAATTGTCGAGCCGAATTAGAGAATTTGAACAGCAAATAAATGCTACTGAGAGCGAGTACAGCAAGGTTTTTCAGCAATACGAACAGCTCAATAAGATGATTGCTCTTCAAGACAACAAAATTAAAAGCCTTGAGGGGGAACAAGACCAGATCGAAGAAGAGATAAATCTAATACAAGACCAAATACAATTACGGGAGAAGGAGTTGCAACAATCCTTGGACAACTATCGGGAGATTATGCGCTATACCTATATGAATGGTCGGCTCAATTCTATTGAGTTGTTAGCTACATCAGAGTCAATGAATCAGATGATTAGACGCGCTTATTACTTGAACAAACTAGAAGATTTTAAACGAACCAAACGAGATGAAATCGTAGCTAAACAACAAGAACTTAGTGGTATGCAGGTTGATTTAGAAAGTAGCTTAGAAAAAAACAGCCTAGTTATTGACGAAATTGAGCAAGAAAAGACAAAACTTGATGGCCAGCGAAATCTACAGCTTAGAAGTGCAGAACGATTAAAGGCGGAGAGCACTACTTTACTGGATGAGCTCAGGCAAGTTCAGGCACAAAAAGAAAATCTTGAAACCGAATTTTCAAGTCTTATAGCAGAAGAGGATAGAATACGTGAACTTGAAAACGAACGGCTCAGACGCTTAGAAGAAGCACGTACTATAGCAGATGCTGCAAGACGGGCAGAAGAGGTAGCAAAATACTCTACCCCTACCCGAGCCTCTTATGTTTCAGACGAAACCTTAAAAGCGTACGAGCAGAATTTTTCTGTATCTAAAGGGCAATTGCCTTGGCCTGTGAGCTCTACCACCGTGTCAAAGAAATTTGGCATCACTCGAAATCCATTATACGGTACTAGAACAGAACACCCTGGAATTAATATTGTTACCCGCGCAGGGGAAGAAGTTCGAGTAGTTTCAGATGGGTACGTATTTGCGATTCAGCCATTACCAGGATATGGAAATGTGGTATTTGTTAAGCATGGCTCATACTACACCGTATATGGAAATTTGAGTGAAATTTATGTCAATAGTTCCACCATTCTACGGGCAGGAAGCCCCGTTGGGCGAGCGGGTACAGTAGAATCTGAAATGGGGGAAAGTATCTTTTTCGCCGTTCGAAAAAATAATACCAATTTGAATCCTGAAGAATGGCTAACCAAATGATTGATACCGAGCAACTACCTCGAATGGCCTTTTATACTTCTGGCATAATGGTGGTTTCTGGAGCTTTTACCATTTTTTCATCAGAATTATTTCCATATGTGCTAACATCTATATTTCACAACATTGGTATATTTCTTGGGCTCGGCCTAGTTTATTTTAACATGATCCGTTTAAGTTCTCGTAGGTACATGCAACGACTAGATGGGCCTTCAAGAATGCCCTGGGTTTTTGCAGTCTTAATTGGAGGACTTCCTTTGTTTTGGATTACTATCTATGATACAGGTTGGCCTTTAGCCACACTTTTGATATATGCCGGAATAATCCTATTCTTTAGTACTTTAGGTGCTCATTTAGGTAAAAAGGCAGGCCATAAAGCCCAAGAACAATTTAGAGAGCAGCTACAGGCCTATTTAGAAAAAATTCACGCACAACAAACTGAAAACTCTCCAGAATCACCTGATCATGAAACAACTAATCGCTTTCCTTCGTCCTAGCTCATTATTTAATCTATTCTGTAGTTTTATACTCATAATTCTGGTGAGTTCTAGCTTTACTTGGGCTCAAGACTTCTCTGATAATTCCAATGTTTCAACATCTTGGACACCAGAAGAGCTACATACTATAGGTACTGCGGCCTCTGCTGAACAACTAGAATATTACATCCGCCAATTAGCTGGTTTCGGCACACGTCACACCTTATCCGATACCGTTTCTAATACCCGAGGCATTGGTGCAGCTCGACGTTGGATCAAAGCAGAGTTTGAAAAAATATCAGAGGAATGTGGCGGATGTTTAGAGGTTTTTTATGTTTCAGGAATCGTTGAACCGCAAAATCGAGTACCAGAAGCTACTAATGTTGTGAATGTAGTAGCTATACAACGTGGCTATGCCGATCCCAACCGATTTGTGGTAATGAGCGGTGATATTGATTCTCGTGTTTCTGATCCAAACAATGGGATTTCAGATTCTCCTGGTGCCAATGATAATGCCTCAGGTATGGCAGGAGCTATTGAAGCCGCTCGTATTCTTTCTAAATACCAATTCCCATCATCCATCCTTTATACCGGGCTATCTGGAGAAGAGCAAGGATTACTAGGCGGTAAAATATTAGCCGACTATGCCATCGAAAATAAGTGGGATATCAAAGGTGTATTAAATAATGATATGATTGGAAATATCAAGGGCATTAACGGAGTCATTGATAATACGACTGCCCGGGTATTTTCAGAGGGTACTCGTTACGTGGAAACAGAACGAGAGGCTCGCATGCGAAGATTTACAGGCGGTGAGGTTGACTCCCCGTCTCGAAATTTAGCCCGTTATGTAGATCTTATGGCGGACCGATACATTCCTAACTTAGATGTAATGATGATTTATCGTTTAGATCGTTTTGGTCGCGGTGGGCATCATAGACCGTTTAATGAGGTTGGTTTTCCTGCCGTTCGTATCATGGAAACCAATGAAAATTATGTAATGCAACATCAAGATATCCGAGTGGAAGATGGTATCAAGTATGGTGATACGATAGACGGTGTAGATTTTGATTACGCAGCTAAGCTTACCAATCTGAATGCGGTTGTAATGGCCAGTATGGCTTGGGCTCCTGCACCCCCAGCAAATGTTCAAATTCAAGGGGCTGTTCAACCCAGCACCACCCTATCTTGGAAAGCCTTAAACTCAACAGAAAACCCTCAGCTAGCTGGATATAAAATTTATTGGAGACTCACCGACTCAAATCAGTGGCAGTGGAGTAGGTTTGTGCCTTCTGATGTAGAAGAGTATACCTTAGAGAATGTGGTCATTGATAATTATTACTTTGGTGTCGCCGCTGTTTCCAAAGAAGGCTTTGAAAGTCCTGTGGTTTTCCCGGGACCCGCGGGTTCATTTGGTGACTAGCCTCTCTCCATAGCCACTACTTCAACCTTCCTTTTAAGTGCTTGGGAAAGTAGATAGGATTTTCTCATAGCCCCCCAAATCTCAAGACTAGGTTCGTCAATAGTTTGAATGATAATAGTACAGGTTTTACTATTTAGCTCAACACTTAGATCTTTTACGTTTTGATAATGACTACGATCTAAGCCGTCCGCTACGCGTAATAAACCCGATAACCGCATGATTCTTTTTCGAATCTCCTTAGGTAGTGCAGCAAATTCCTCGTGTCTTTTTTTAGGAGTAGAACGGCGATGATATCGGGCTACATGCCCCATAATAGCAATTTCTTGTTCTCTGAATCCTTTTAAATCAGCATTCAATATAAGATAAAGGGCATGCTTGTGATGCTTAGAATGAGAAATATGATATCCAATATCATGCATAAGTGATGCATACTCTAATAACTCTCGATCTTCAGCACTTAATTTTAACGAATCCTGCAGGGCATCAAATAATTTCAGTGCTAAAGTAGTGACTTGGGTAGAGTGTTGTTCATGCCAGTTACACTTTCTAAGTAATTCAAAAACACTTCTACGCCTTGGGTCGGGAGTAGCGCCCCCAGGCAATCCAATAAATTCTTTCTTTAGGTATCTAATAATCATTCCCTCCCTAAGGGCTTGGGTAGAAATACGAACAGACTTCAACCCAAATTCATCCATGAGGTATCGAACCAATATCATGCCTGTATTAATAAAATCGACCCGTTTTTCATCTAAACCAGGTATTCCTTGCCGTTCGATTCTATTTAACTTTATAAATGAGTCATAAAATCGAATAAAGTCTTTACGACTAAAACTCCATTCATTTAGAGCAAATGATTCGATATCCAACCCCTGGTCAGCGGCCATCATTAACGCGATATTTTGCATGGTCCCAGACGAACCTACGATGTACTCCGTTGGCCATTGACTCAAGGCTTCTTGAATAGAAAGTAAACTTTGTTTGTAATACGCTTTAATTAGGTCGATCTGTTCTTCTGATATGGGATCGTTAGGATTAAACTGATCCGTCATTCTAGAAACGCCAATTTTTAGCGATTTTAAAAAGTGAAATTCATGTTTATTACCCAGGATAAATTCCACACTACCCCCACCTATGTCGACCATCAAAACAGGTTTGTCATCTAAACTAAGTCCATGCTGTACCGCATACCCAATAAGCTCAGCTTCCATACTTCCAGGAATTGCTCGAATTTTTATCCCTACTTGATCAATGCTACGTTGAATAAAGTCCCCCCCATTTTCAGCCTCACGAATAGCACTAGTCGCGTAAGCCAAAATTTCATCAACCTGATAGCTATCGCAGAGGATCTTAATTTTCTGCAAGGCAGAAAGACCTCTATCTATGGCTTCAGGTGATAATCTTCGACCGATACCTTCCTTGGCTAGGACCACCATTTCTTTAAGATCATCGATACGCCGGAAACTCCCATCGGACATTATTTCAACCACCACCACATGAAATGAGTTGGTACCTAGGTCAATTGCGGCAATTTTTTTTATAGGGCTGGGGTTGTTTGTACTGAGTCCAATCATAGTCGACTAAGCTACAAAAGTGTACGCAATTGTACACCTTAGAATTTTTTATCTTTAAGTCTGTCATTAAGTACAAAATCATTATGGTTATAATCATTGGCGCAGGCCCCATTGGACTGGCAACCGGAATTGAATTAAAAAAGCGAAACATACCTTTCATGATTATTGAAAGGGGATGCTTAGTGCAATCGCTATATAATTATCCGGTCAATATGACTTTCTTTTCCACTTCAGATAAGCTTGAAATTGGTGGAATTCCCTTCATTTCACATGGATTCAAGCCTACTAGAAGCGAAGCCTTGGAATATTATCGGCGCGCCGCTAAACATTATGACTTACCTATTCAACTCTATGAAACCGTTAAAGGAGTGAGTGGGGAGAACGGAAGATATAGCGTTCATACTACGAAAGGTGATTACGAAGCTTCAAAAATTGTGATAGCAACTGGTTTTTATGGAACTCCGAATAAAATGGGGATACCAGGTGAAGACTTACCAAAGGTTCAACACTATTACAAAGAAGCCCATCCTTATGCTTGGCAAAAAGTATTGGTGGTAGGCGCTGGCAATTCCGGGGTAGATGTGGCACTAGAATGTTACCGATCCGGCGCCGAGGTATCTATGGCTATTCGTTATCCTGAGGTTAAACCTACAGTGAAATATTGGGTTAAACCTGACATTGAAAATCGGATCAAGAAAGGGGAAATAAAAGCCTATTTGAATACCGAGGTCATAGAAATAAGAGAAGGTGAAGTGGATCTTAAGACACCGGAAGGGTTAGTAACTATAGAGAATGATTTTGTGCTAGCTATGACTGGTTATCGACCTAATTACAGTCTGTTGGATATCTTAGGAATTGACTACTCTACCGATGAATTGTGCATCCCTGTGCATGACAAGCAATATCTAGAAACAAACAGGAAAGGCATCTATGTGGCTGGAGTAGTATGCGCAGGTCTTCAGACCAGTAAACTCTTTATTGAAAATTCAAGAGTACATGCAGAGCAGATTGCCTTACATATAGAGCAGTCGATGAATTAGTGTGTTAGCCTAGAAAGCTCAATTCATGGACATAAAAAAAGGGCAAGCGACCCATATCACGTCGCTACGACCAGATTACCGCTGCTGCATTCCTGCCCTGACGGAGTTCAAAGGGAGCTGACTGTATGGGACTTGCCCGAATAATTAAGATACGACCTTTTTAGACGAAGTCTCAAGGAAAATTCCGACTATTTTATTTACTCGTCATTACAAATACTCCATCCCAATCTGAAGGTGGTGGATTTTGCATCATTGTTTGGCATCGTTCTATAAACAACTGGGATGGATTTTGAGCATTCCATTCTAGTTGTTCGGATTTTTTAAAAAAGTCTAGTGCACGGTTGAAATCGCCCCTGAAATACGCATCCATTCCCTGATGATAGGTGCCAATTGCGTCTAGTTTGCGCTGGTTTGCATCGTCCCGAAGACCCGCAATTTCATATACTTTAACAGGCTTTGTTCTACCTTTAACTATTATATTATCCAATAATCTGAAGAGGCATTCGTCCCCATATTGTTCTGCTTCCTGCTTTGTAGCCTCCGTTACCATGGTAAATACGTGATATGCTTTGGCTCCACTTTCACATCTAGCAGCCAAATTAACGTTATCGCCCATCATGGTGTAGTTAAATCTTCGTAGCGAACCCATGTTCCCCGTAACCATATCACCGGTGTTAATACCCATCCGATGTTGCATAGTATGCACGATATCCGGCCAGTCCTCAGTAGCCCATTTTGCACGTAATTCAGCCAACTGCTTATCCATAAGTTGGGAAGTTAAACAAGCTTTATACGCATGATCTTTCATGGGTACTGGTGCTCCAAAAAATGCTACAATAGCATCTCCAATGAACTTATCTAGCGTTCCTCCTTGGTCATTTATTATGTCTGTCATAGCCGTCAGATACTCATTGATCAGTAATACCAATTTTTTAGGCTCTAACTTTTCTGAAAAACTGGAAAAGGATACAATATCGGAGAAGAATGCCGAAATATAGCTATCCTCACCCCCTAATTTGGGTTCTTCCCCAGAATCTATCATTTGATTCACTAGGGTTGGTGACACATAAGAAGAGAACATCCCTTGGATTCGACGCTTTTCTCGTTGCTCATTAACAAATTCGTAGGCGACCGTGCCGACTTGACCTACAAAAACGGTAATCATGACCCCGGTGACGTACAAGAAAAATTGTTGATGTAAAAATAGCTGAAGTGCTAAAAAGTAGTAACCCACTATTAACATCACCATTAATGGAAAACCCAGTGCTGGACCGAACCTACGATTAAAAAAGATTACTAGAATCGTAAGTAAAATCATGACGATTACGTTAGAGCGATTAGCCTGCTTTTTTAAGTAATTTCCATCTAACATAGTCTGCAATGCATGGGCATGAATCTCGTATCCCGGCCTTGGTTGCTCGGCGGTGGAGAAAGGAGTGGGGTGAAAATCCTGCAAGGTGGGCATGGTTGCTCCAACAATTATTATCTTGTCTTTAAACACCTCATCATACAAGAGTCCCGTCCCTGTGAGTGGATCTTCAAATAAGTTTAACTCAAAAGCCTCCGCTTCCATTATAGTAGTATAAGAGGTGTCATCAATCACTTGTTCGTAATTGATTACAGGAAATAAACCCTCCGGCCCGTAGTAGTTAATAATAAAATGAGTTGGGCTTGATTTTTCTACTTGATAAGGCCCCACCTGAAAATACGGTTCATTGGTTGCAACCAACGGATCAATGTAGGAAGAATCGGTAAAGACTCGAACTCCTTCCAACGCCAATGAATAGATGCTTTGATCTCGGTAATTATTCCCAAAGGTATAATTTCGAATGAAGCCATCTAAATCGGGAGTAGTTTTTACGAGTGCAAATGGATTGGGATTATTGTTTCTAAGCAGGGGTATGGGAAATATCGGATTAAATTGTACCGCATCATTTCGTTGAATTAGCTCAATATCACCAGAAAGTACAACATTGCCATATTTTGACATAGCTGCTGCAAATAGTGAATCATTCTGCGGAGAGTAAGAATCATTCTGAGAAAAAATAACATCGAATAGAATGGCTTTCGCACCTGCCCGGTTAAGATTGTGAACCAAACGAGCATGTAGCTCTGAAGGCCATGGCCATTTCTCTGGTATCTCAGAATCGGCCTTTTCACTAATGGCCACTAGCACAATGGGTGAATCTTCCACGGAGAGCGGGCCCCTGATTTCAAAAAATCGATCCCGTAAAGAGAGTTCTATCCGTTGAACCGCAGGTAACATGGTAGCACTGATTGACACCAATAAGGTGACAAATAGGATAAATATGTATATCCAAATGGGTTTTTTCTTTTTATTGGGTTGAGCCATACTCCAAGTTTTTTTTTGAACGCAGCTGTTAATATCTAATTAAAAAGTAGCAAAAATGACTAAGGCTAGAATCTAAATAAATACTTTAACTGTGCATAACGATCACCAAGTCCGTCCAGATTACTAATGCTTATCAAGTTAGAATCAAATCGAAGGCTATGTTGATCGGTTAGTTTAAATTCAAAGCCTCCTACGAATGCATAGGTTTGGTATTCATTTATTGTCAACTCCTCACTTAGGACATAATAGTCGTCGAGAGGATTATCCTCATCACCTGTTTCTACTTCAATGATTCTACTCTGAGAGCGATTATCCGAATATGCCACTCTTGTGTTTAAACTAAATCGTGCATCGAACAAAAAGAGTGTAGCACCAAAATACATACCTTGAATGTCTAAATCTAATTGTCCATTACCGCTCTGGGTTTCATTAAAACTATAGCCGAATTGAGTTTTTAACGGTACTCTAGAAAACTGTGAGTTAATACTGACCGAATAGGACCTATTCTCAATGCTTCCATAGGCGAATACCTGATCGGCCGTTTCGAGTGATGAAAGACTAATTGTTGCATCAGAAATACCTTCACCCATACGAAACCGTTGGGTTATGGAGGCGTTTAGATTTATTGTACTGTTTGCTCTGGGCACTGGGCTCACTAAGGTATCACCTTCAGAAATGCGTAAATTTTGTACTGCTGCATTTTCAAATCCCACCGGAACTTCTGGATTAAATCTCTGTATCCCGTTATCCCTAGTTCTATACCGATATCCAACCGTAATTTTTGGGATGAACTGATTAACTGGGTAATAACTAACACTTCCTTTGTAGGATGTTGTCTTTGTGGTTGCCTTCTTTGTCTGTGCAACATTATCCTGCAACTCTTCATATCCAAGATTTAAAAATACCTGTCGCGAGAATAATTGAATTCTGTCAGACACATTAAACCCACTTATATCTTTCTGTATCGTTGAATTGGCTAAAGAAACAAAATCAGGACCTACCCACTGATAACGGGCCGATATTGAATTAAAAGGCAACTGGGCAGTTAGCTCGGTATTAGAGCCTAAGATGGACGTGGGAAAGTAGGGAATTACCTCAGCACTATCGGTTCCAACATTACTAAATCGAATGGGTAACACACTTATATTTTCATTAACAATCAAGATAGTAGCTAACTGGTTTAGCAGATCATAGGTCGCGTTATCTATACCATCAAACCCAAGTTCTTCGGCTCGAGTTTGGTTAAGGGGTCCCCCATAAATATCCTCATTCAGAACCGATGCCACGGTCTCGGTTTTAAACTTAACCTTGTTCTGTGCCAAGGCAAATGCTAAATCGACCCCGAGTACAAAATTTCCTTTTGGTCGTGGGCTCCCGCCTTCAATTCTAAGTAAATCAGGCTCTGAGGCGAGTCTTTGTCGGTCTAACCCAGTTAAGTTGGCATACAAAGCCGATGGCCCTAGCAGCAGGTCATCATAATCTAACACATTAAAGATTGAGCTTGTATCATCCTCTACTTTCATTGCCTGAATACCCAGCTGAGCATATTTTGCATTACCTAATCCAACTCGAGCCCCCATTATCTTACGAGCAAATCCACCCCTACCCGAATTATCATAACTAAGGGTGTAGGTGGTATCCTGGGGTATGCCTCCTGCTTTCACTGTATCAACAGCAATTCCGGCATATAAATTGGTCACCTTTCTATTAATTTCACCATAGAGTAACTCAATGTTAATATTCTCCCACAACAGATGTACTTCTGTATTTACCCCAAACATTCTACGCCCAGAGATCGTAAAATTTCCCATATCTGGATAAATATGTCCAGCATCAAGTGTCCACCACTTTCCAAGCTGCATTTTTAGACCAAATCTATTTTGAGGCTGTAAACGAAGGTCTTCTTGTGTAGTATAATATCCATTCATGGAGTACTTTAACAAGTTATACTCTCCTGAAACGGAAAAACGTCCGGAGTAAGCCTCCGTTATATCTTCTGAAATCACTTGATTTCTGGCCGATAGTTCAAGATTAGCATTAGGTCTGTATGGGTTATCAAACTCTTCTACCTGCTCAATCTCTGCTTCTTCTTCACTGATTACATTAAAAGACCATTGTTGAACTAAAAAAGTATCTGCTTGGGTCAAATAATTGAGTTGAATATCGTGCGGGCCTTCTAAAATAAAATCTGGATTATAGGATATATAATAGGCCGATGTGTCTGCAAGTTCGGTTATATCTTCTTCATCCAAAACCAATTGAAAGCTTCCTGGTTCAAGGTCTTCTGGATCATAAAACAAAGAAATAGCTATAAATGCATCATCCATCTGGACACCAATACCAGGCTTTGGAGACAGGATAGTAACATCTATGTCTTCGGTTTGCTGATAATTCGTTTTTGTTGACCCAGAATTAGTGGAATAAGCAGTGGGATCTATCACCAATGGTACCTCAATGTAGCCCGCCTTACCCATACCTTGAGCTGGATAAAGGATATCTTGCTCATGCTGTAACGTGCTAATTCGAACAAAATACTGCAATTGAGACCCAGTGATCGTACTGGGTTCCAAATCAACCTTAAGTAGCCCGTTTATCAGCTGCATTGAGCGTTGACGGAAGCCCATGTTTCCATCGGTTCGGTAAAAAAATTCGGCTTCGATTATTTCTGCAGGTCGGAGTCCTGGCACCTGAAATTCCAAGGATGCTGTCGCTTGTTGATTGATGAAAATAGGTACTTGATGCTCTATCCAATAGGGAGATGTTCCGTCTCCAAATACGTTAATTCCACCTATGCTCGTGGTCCTTGTTTGGTCATAAGCACCTATTCCAATCAAGGAACCCTCTTGGTTTTGTTGGGCGTACAGCTCGGTCCCAATTGCTCCAAGAATTAAAGCAGCAAATAAATACTTCCCGATAATTTTACCAAAGGCTTTTCGTGTAAACATAGAGAGTAGTGACTCTTTTGGACCCGAAAAAAATTGTTACTGATCAGATTTTTCAAAAATAGTCAACGGTATTTCACGAACCTGACCATTTGCATCTCGGAATCGAACAATTACCGTCCGCTCAATTAGATCTTCATCCAAATCTTCATAACCTTCTCCAAGATTTTGAAGCTGATCGTCGCTAAGTGTACCCGATTCTACAGAACTTCCCCCTTCATCGACCTCAGCATACATTTTCTCAAACAATGAAACCGTTTGACCTGAATTCAAAGCAGTAACGTTTACCTGCCCCTCTTCTACCCAAATAAACCCATCCGCATTATTCCCAAATACAGTCCCTTTCACAGAAGCTAACGAGCGAGAGGTTTGAACATCAAAACTTCCCGAACCTATCGGCTCAACTTCTAGTCGAATTTCTCCTTGTTCCAAATCTATTCTACGATTGGAAAGGCGAGAATTCGTTAAGCTCTCACCACGTACAATGAGCATCGATTCCGGTTTAACTTTAGCTACGCTGTTATCAGAGGTGAAAATAACGAGTGCGTAACCAGACTGCCCGGTTGCTAACGTATCTCCATCGAATAGTGGCTCTCCTATATTCTCACGAAGATCCAATACATAAGCCCCTCTGTCCTTTGACAATAGATCTACTTGTGGTTTAAATCTACGCACAATAGCCAGAGGCCTAACCTGAGCTTCCATAATACCATTATCGACTGCTTCGGTCGATGGTTTGGTCGACAATGGATTGGTTTTGGATCCATCTGGAAGTGTATCAGGGGCTAAATTGACAAACGATAATAGGAGGACAAAAAAAAGAGATTTCATGATGACGTTCTTTTTGAGTGATTAATTTCCTTCAATGACCAAATCGCCATTTTGAAATTTTTCGATAAGCTCTAGGATTTTTTGCACGCCTACAATACCCGTGTACACCTGCCCATCAATTTCAATATTCTCGAAACTATAGCCCGTTTCTAATAGTAGATTATATGTATCCTGCCCAATTAATTGCACGATAGCCTGCACGGTTTCTTGATCCACTTCAACTACATTAGATTCGCTACCTGGATCAACCAGAGTAAACTCCCAGATTTCGGAAACAACTTCATTTGTACCTAATGCCGTATTCATCGATGTCACCACTTGCCAATAATAGGTTTGACCAGGCACAAGGGCTTGCACCCCATTTGTTGGATACTGTAAAGAATTCCCACGTATGTTTTGATCTAAGTACTCAAATTGTAGCAATGACCCTCCCATATCGGTGGCCTCAGAACTTTTTGCACTTTCTAAGAGTGATTCAGGGCTATCTGCTCCATTACCTGATACAACCAATACACGATAATTTAATGACGCATCACCTTCCCAGCTTAACTGTGGAATTGGATTGGTGATGGCCGCCTCAGCGCCTACCAAATCACCAGGAGTTCTCAGTAAAATGGTTAACTCATCGACCACTCCCCCTTCCGATATGTTACCCCCCAGTTGGATGGTTTCATTGGCTAAAAGCTCTCGACGGCCTTCTTCGGTAACCTGATAAATACGCACAGCAAAGCTGTATTGGTCATTTGGCAGGGTAGTTCCAGATAGATCTTCAACAAAATTTTCACCGGTTGATGTAAGCCCTCCATCGAACTTCATTCGATCAGATATACCCGGAATCTCTTCGTTTTGTATATCATTATTGGTCGCAAATACAACCTGACCTGGATTTAAGGAGAAAGGATAGGCTGCTTGTTGACGTATTCGGGCTAAGACACCATAACTAGCCGCTTCTACATCAAATTCAAAATAAAGATTCTCTAATCGCTCCGTAGTATTATTGACTAATGACCCAGATATGATAACAGGCCCACCGCCCTCAGTATCTACCCCTAAACTAGACAGCCCGAGCACTTGTGCTTGCTCCAAGACAGGTGAAAGGGAAAATTCTAAAGTAACTTTATCAGATTGGCCAAAGGCTATCATTGAGGTCAAAACCCATATCGATACCACTAAAAACCCAATATTTCCTGCTTTTTTCATATATAAATAATCCATAAATACCTCTTAAAATTGCATCTATCTACCATGCCATTGTTAAGGTTGTTCAAACAAATATAAATCAAAAGCTTGAGCACTTAAAATTAGATGCAAAAAAAAGCTCTTCCCTTAATTAGAAAGAGCTTTGTGGAGCTATGGGGATTCGAACCCCAGACCTTCGCGCTGCCAGCGCGACGCTCTAGCCAGCTGAGCTATAGCCCCCAAAAAGGACTGAAATATAAGAGTGATGGTAAATTAATCCTAGCTCATTTATATTTTTTGTTTGATAGACCCCAAAGGTTCACTATTTTCTTACAAACTACACAACTGTTTTTAATATCAATCAAACCTTCTGAATAGGAGTTTAACCTATATGAAACGAAGAATAAATCTACTCGTCCTCACACTATTTTTATCTGTTGGAGTTCTAAGCCAATACGGCTGTGGACCCAAAGAAGTTGTTCCACCGGTACCCGTCGACACTGATGGTGACGGACTTACTGATTCACAAGAACTTGAACTAGGTCTTGACCCAAATAATGCCGACACTGATGGAGATGGCTTGAGTGACGGAGTTGAAGTAAACGAAACTAACACCGACCCAAATAATGCCGACACTGACGGAGATGGTTTGAGTGATGGTGACGAAGTTAATACATACAACACCGATCCAAATAATACCGATACTGACGGCGATGGTCTAAGCGACTACGACGAAGTTATGACGTACAACACGGATCCAAATGATGCTAATGGTGACGCTGATGGAGAAGGACTAAGTGATGTAGATGAAATCAATGTTCACAACACCAATCCTACCAATGCTGACACCGATGGTGACCGGTTCAATGACGCACAAGAAGTTGATATGGGTACCAATCCAAATGATGGGTCAGATCCTGCTTACATTGCTGAAGATCAATTGACTACGATTACCTTTGATTTTGACCGTTCAACCGTTACGGACGCATCTGCCCAAGCACTAGCTGAAAACGTTCAAATGCTTATGAATGCACCTGCATTTAATGTTCGTGTTGACGCATACACCGATCACGTGGGTGGCGATCAATATAACTTACGTTTGAGTTTGCGTAGAGCAGCCTCTGTGGTGAGTTTCTATACTCAGAATGGAATTTCTGAAGACAGAATAGAATCTCGCGGATTGGGTAAAGCTCCTGTAGAATGTAGTGAAATGGAAAAAGAGAGTGGAACCAACGGTTGTGAGAAAAACCGTCGTGCTGAGTCTCATCCAGTAAGTACACTAAAGTATAATCCAGATATGTAATTGGATTTGAAATTGTTGATTGTACAGAGGGCCTTGTTCATTCAAGGCCCTTTTTTTATGCCATCAACTTTGTATATCGATGGAATGAGTCCTTTCTTATCCCTCCTATCTCATCCAGACGTCGTAAGTACCCTACATCACATACAATGATTTCCCTACTTGAATCCTAATTGTTCTCAAGGGGTAACCAAGCGGTACTCAAGTTGTTCTAAAAAAAACGTGACAGGGAAATACCTGGATACAATCCGGGGGCATCTAATCGGTATGCAAGGTCTAGTCGAATTAGACTAAAAATGTTGCTTAAGGAAACGCCTATCTCAGTGTGTATTCCCTTCGTGCTGGTTAACATGGCACCTGGAAACTCCTGAATAAAAGTCAATTGCTCCGAGTTTTCCCACGTTTTACCTACTCCGCCGAATGCAATAATACTCAAGCCTTTTTTACCTGCCCCTTTCCAACCTAATGCTTCTAGTGGAATGGAACGAAAGTTGTGTTCCGCATATAAAGATGCATAACTCGCCCCCTCATAGGGTGTAAAAGCTTTCGTTTTGAACACCCCGAAAGGCCCAAAAATACCCAAGGCAGCATCTAAGGCCCCATTACGCTGAATAGGAATTCCCCCAACAAAACTACCGGCATTTATTTTCACATCCAATACATTCGGAATGAGCCTACGCTTATAAAAGGTTTTAAAACGCTGATACAATTCTAATTCAAATCTAGCAAAGTCCCAATCGCTACCAAGCACTTCATGCGACGTTTCTATACCGAGATATAAATTATTCGCTTCGACTACTCCTAGGGCCTCTTTTCCACTTCCTCCCTCAATCTCGATGGTAATTGATGATAAACGTCCATCATTTATTGGTGGGTTTATCCGCGCATAATTATCACTAGCCCTAAGATCATAACTTGTTTTATAATCAATAGTAATATGATTTTCTAGAGAATAATATATACGCGCATCCGGACGCCGCCCAAGAATGGCACCTTTCATTCGATGTGTGAATCCAATTTTTGAGTACTCATTACGGTAGTAATCATTATAATCGTCAAAACCAAAAAGAACGGGAACAGCCTGTATTGTACTAGGATAGTAGGTATTGTTTAGACGCTGAGTGGTAATTTTACCGGATTGCGCCCAAATTCTATTTCTCCGATTTTCTGGATCTAACACCCATTCTCCCTCAATTCTTGGGCTCCATTCTTTGTAACCAAAACTATATCCTACTACCGCTTTTAGCTCTAATCTATCTTTTTCAAGAAAACGCCGTTCCAAACCTAGACCTGCATACAAGGCATCTACACGATTATATCGTGCTTCTACTACCACATTTTTAGTTACTCTAGACCAAGCCTGTCCAAAAAAACTAGAATCTTTGGTTGTCTCTTGACGTTCATCTTCCTCGTCCATCGTTACAAACTTGGCCAAAAAGCCCGTTGGTTGGAAAGATTTTTCAAGACTAGCCGTGCTATCTAAATTGGCATAAGCACTTTCTTCAACATTTGATAAAGGCACTACATCCAAACTGCGAACAAACAAAGAATCCGATGACTGAATCGATGTAGAATCTACAGTAAAGGTATTTTCTAACAAAAAGACTTGGGCTGGTACCCATTGATTAACCACATAATCACTCAACTTAGATATTTGTTTAAAACCAATAGGTGGAAATTGTAGGCCTGGTAAACCAATCTCAATTTCTCCATCTAATCGAAAATCTACCGGCAACCAAAATTCCCCTCCAAAATTTGAGTATTGTTGCTCGTAAAAAATATTGAACTCTTGAATAGGTGGCGGAAAAACCACTACTTCATTCGGTTTTAATCGAACACTTAATAATGCAAAGTCCTCATCTAACACTTGTATAGTCCCCGTAAAAAGTGGTTGAAGTTCACGCTTAGGACTTACTTCAATCTCATACACAATTGCATCATCTATGCTATTATAATCCAGCAAGGTAAAGTGGTAATAGTCCAATGCTTCAGGGTGAGTAATGCCCACCATATTGAAGCCTGTAATATCCAAATTATCGTCATAAAAATTAGGTGTATAACTTACACCTGCAAAGTTACTTGCCTCATCTATGTTGGCCGTCTGCCTCTTGGATTTTAATATTTCTCTAACTCCTTTCTCTCTATCCCAATAAAGCTCAGATAAGCTCTCATTAATTGATACAATGGCAGTATCTCTTTTGATTTGCTGCCGAGTATACGCGTCCGCTTTATATCTATTCAAATTTGAGCGCCACTGCTTTTTACTTTCTATTACCTTCTCCATTATATAAACAGCTGGATCTTCTTCGGTAATGATTACCGCATCCAAATTCACCACTGCTGGTTGCATCTGGATAATGAGTGTTTTTTGCTCACGTACGGTTACTTCCACGGATTCATACCCAATGAATCTTGCCACTAGTGTCACTGGCAATGTGGGTGCTGTTATCTCAAACGCTCCATCAGCATTGGTAATAGTCCCCTTATACGTGTCCTTGATAATTAGATGCGCCGCTGGTAACGCTTCACCCGTTTGAGCGTCTACAATAGTCCCTTCTAATTTGACCTTATCCAATCCTGTTGACGCATTAGCCCACTGGATCGGGGTTAGTAAGGCTATGAGTTGAGTTATAACACCGATTAAAACAGCTTTTTTTACGTAAGAAAACATGTACAGATAGGTTTAAAATCAAAAATAGAAGTAGACTAATTATACCTATTTCAACACGAATAGTTTCACGTAAATATTTAACTCGACCCGCTTTAATTGGTCTAATACAGACAACCGTTTAGTCAAATAGCCTATTTATTTAGCACCTGAAAGGCATGCACTACTAGCTTTTGAGAGGGATGATGCTACCCGCTCAGTAAACCAAGACGGATCATCCTGAATAGTAGCTACCCCTGTTTTCTCATTCTTTTGTACTCCTTCGTATTGTACTATACATCGCTGTACATCTGAATCTAAACGTAGGATTTCAGTTTCATTTAAAGCGGTATGCTCCTGAATACGTGTATCAGCTTTTTCAAGTAAGTCCACACACTCGCAGTGAGTGGGAGAACAAGCTAGAGTTATCCAATACACCGACAAGAGCACTCCAGGGAGTCTCATTTTAGTGTTCATTTTGTTTATGTTAAATCCCGATTTATGTGTAATTGAGGAAGAAGAGGGGCTTATTTATTGATACCATACCCACTTTTTCCTTACACCTAAAATGATTGAAAAAGGCGAATCATTCAAATTAAGAATTAGCCCATAATATTATGGTTCATTCACTATCTATCTTAAACCCAAAAAAAATAGTGCTTTAAAAATATTTGTTAACATTAGCTTTACTTTTTGTTAACAATTTGGTAACATTAGAAAAGCAACAATAAATCAGGAGCGATATGAAAAAAATAATCATTGGTTTTATAGCTCTATTCTTTACCAGCGCAATTAGCTTCGCTCAGACAGATGTAGAAACCTACCCAACCAACACCCAACTAACAAAGTTACCAGGTGATCTTTACTCAGTAACTATCACGGATTCTGAAGGTGATGTACTTCAAAAAGGAATGTACACGAAACAAAATGATAAGATGATTCGACATGGACTTTGGAAATTGTTTGACGCAAATACTCATGAATTGGTAACCAAAACCGAGTTCGTTCTTGGAGAACAAACTTGGGTAGAAACATACATTAATGGAACCTTATTTCACTACAGCAAAGAAGAGATAACCATTAATCGATTGCATCAGCGGCTAGCTAAGTTGGAACAAAAAGTTAACTCTTAGTTAACCTTAGAAATACATATTAGGCTTATATTGGTTCATTTAGATGGTCAACATTTATATGAACCAATTTTATGTCCAACGCAGATCAGCCCGATAAGTCTTCACGTGAACAAAGCCTAGTTCAGCAACTTATCCCCTATAGCTTTTACTCATTCATCAAAGAAGAGCGTATATTTATTGGCCTTTTAGGCATCTTCTTCTTTGCAGCCGGTATCTCTTTCCCATATGCTCATATTGCTATGTGGGTCGGTTTCTTTTTCGCCGGGTATTCCGCCATAGCCAATGACAGTATTCAAACGATTGGTACTTTCTTGGCCTCCAATCAGGATAAACCTTGGTGGATGCTTTGGATATATATTGGTGGAATTTTTTTGGTCACAGTCACTGTAAGTTGGATTCTGTTTGATGGAGATGTTAGTTATCAGCGTCTCAGTTCGAAGGGGTTCAACGAAACCCCAACCCAGTTTACTTTTTTACAAGTAGCGGCTCCTCTTTTTCTTCTCATTCTAACCAGATTGAGAATGCCCGTCTCTACCACTTTCCTATTACTTAGCTGTTTCGCAGCATCGGCTTCCAGTATTACAGGGGTATTAGGCAAAAGTTTAAGTGGCTACTTTTTAGCATTTGCCGCCGGGCTTACTGTTTGGTTGGTTGTCACGAAAACGCTCGAAACAAAATTCAGCAACTCAAGTCCAAGAAAGTTTTGGACTCCCATCCAATGGATCACCTCTGGAAGTTTGTGGGCCATCTGGGTAATGCAGGATGCAGCCAATGTGGCCGTATATCTACCTCGCTCATTAAGTACAGGACAGTTCCTCGTATTTGCTCTGTTTATTTTCTTTGGTCTAGGTATCCTTTTTTATTTAAAAGGAGACAAAATTCAACAAATTGTTACCGAAAAATCAAGAGTAACTGACATACGATCAGCCACCATTATTGACTTTATCTATGCTGTTTTACTCATCTACAAACTAACCGTGAGTACAGTACCCATGAGTACAACTTGGGTATTTTTAGGCCTACTAGCAGGACGAGAAGTGGGGATGAGTCTTACCGGGAAGGGCGTCCATCTTGGGCATCCTATGCCAAAAGTGCTCAAAATGGTCTTTCGAGATTTGAGTTATGCTCTATTTGGGCTATTTATTTCTATTGTACTAGCGGTTTCCATCAACGAAGACGTTCGTAGAGAAATTTTCAGTTTATTTAGTTTTTAGGGAACGATTCTTTATATATCCAACTTGTTATAACAAATAATATGTTTATATTGTTATATGCGTTGGTTTATTTACATATCAATTCTACTGGTTTCATGTACAGAAATGTCTCTTGAAGAACCTTTTCAAGGTGTAGAGAAAATGGTATCGGGTGGAGAAGTAGAAATAACACAGCTTTCAGATGGCCGTATAAAACTAGAGGCAAAAGGCTATGATATGCACACCTTTCGTAAATGGACCGGGGATTTAGATACTAATGAGAATCCCCTTTATATCAGCAAGGCTGATGAAGCTATTAAATTAAAACCCACGTTTGAACAGATACTTAACCTACATGAAAATAATCATACTATTACTTGTAGTGATGCTTTGATTGGCGATGTGGCTAAATTTGATGGAGTTGAAATTACTGTTGCTGACAAAGAAACCGTTTTAAATTACATTTCTGAAGCAAAGCCATTAAATACTCTATGTACAAGCAAAATAGATGGTGAAATTAATCACCTTTTTGATGATGTAATGGAAAAATATGGTAGCTGGGACTATGTAGGGGACATAACTCACTGGGATATTAGTAATGTCACAAGCGCAGATTTTTTATTCAGCAAATCAGACTTTAATCAAAATATATCAGATTGGAATGTCTCGAACATTACCAGCATGAATATGATGTTCTGCTTTGCAACTGAATTCAATCATAATTTAAATAAATGGAATGTCTCAAAAGCTAAAAGTTTAGTTGGTATGTTTTTAGGTGCAAGAAATTTTAAGGGAGACATACATGATTGGAAACTGAATTCGGCACAAAATCTTGATCAGATGTTCAAGCTTACAACTTCATACAATCATGACCTGAGCACCATGTGTATTGAATCAGTTAATACTGAACCTAAAGAATTCGCATTAGGCAGTGCTCTTACTAAAGACCGATTCCCAAAATGGGGAAATTGTAAAAACTAAAAAAGCCTTTTTCTAGCATAGATTCAGATATTTTTTTAATTTATGATTTAACATAAATATGTTAAATCATAAATTATCATCGTATGAAGAGAGTTTTTTTTACTGTAGTATCTATTCTCATTCTAACTATTACTACAGAGATTAAAGGTCAAAGCAGTAATTTTTATTTAGCCGAAAACGGTATAACAATCATGTGTCCAGAAGCTGCTGTTGGTGACTCGGCAGAAGTTAATGGAGTTACGTATACAAAGGTAGACAAATCTTCCCTCACTCCATCTAATGCCTCTACTAGTTGCGTTACGGGTATAACCGATTTCAGTTATACATTCGAAACCGATACCACTTTTGATGAAGATATTAGTCATTGGGATATGAGTACGGCAACCTCTATTGCACATATGTTCCATGATGCAACTGAATTTAATCAGGATATTTCTAGTTGGGATGTGAGCAATGTAACATCGATGATGCACACCTTTAAAAACGCTCAGTCATTCAATCAAGATATTTCTAATTGGGATGTGTCTAAAGTCACCAATATGATGCAAACCTTCGAAGATGCCTATGCATTCAATCAGGATATATCTAATTGGGATGTAAGTAATGTTACAAATATGACTTTCACATTTTGTAGGGCTACCGCATTCAATCAAGATATAAGCAAATGGGATATGAATAATGTAACAACCATGTTCGGCATGTTTGTTGGTTCTGCTTCATTTAATCAAAATATCTCAACATGGGACGTTAGCAACGTTACTAACATGAGACGTATGTTCTTCAACTCAAAGGTTTTTAACCAGGATATAAGTAACTGGAACACCTCAAATGTTGAGAACATGGAAAGCATGTTTAGAAACAATCCATCATTTGACCAAAATTTAAAAAACTGGAATGTGAGTTCCGTTAAAAACCTAAGTAATGTGTTTACGTCCAGTAATATTTCAAACGACACCTACACTGAGGTAATTATATCTTGGGCAAAACAAAATGTTCAAGATAGTGTAGTTTTTGGAGGAGCTGACAAAAAGTATTTAGAGTCAGCTATGGATGCTGTGTCTTCTCTGGTAACGGATAAATACTGGGTATTTCAAGATGGCGGTTTAGATATGAATTCTCCCAGTGAACTCATACCTACTACAAATTCACACTTAAAATTCTCTGAACCAATTTCCTTTAGCTGGGATAGTGTTAAATGGGCTAATGAGTTTGAACTATTGATCTCAAGTAAAATGACGCTTGAGGACACTCTTTATCATATGCCTAATCTGAACTTAAATCGTTTCACTGTTTCATTATCAGATATTGATGCAGATTCTATTTACTGGACAATTCGTGCAATAAAAACAGAGTCAAAAGGCGTAAAGGGTCTATCAGAATGGGCCAACCCTCAATTACTAATAAGATCTACTTCTACCAACACTCTCGAAGATATAAAAACAATCAGTCCATTATATTTAGAAGTATATCCAAATTATCCGAATCCATTCAACCCTACAACCAAAGTTGATTTTAAAATTAATCAAGCCTCAGAAGTAACCTATAAGTTATATTCTATTCATGGCCAGTTATTATATGAGGGTTCAGAAACCTATGGAGCAGGATTGCACACTATCCGTTTAGATCTAAAAGATTACGTAACAGGTACTTATCTACTTAGAATTACTTCTAATTCGTTTACTGAATCTTTAATGCTACAATTAATTAAATAATGTGGTTTATTCTGGGTGTTTATCTAATTCTTACACCTATTAATGAATCTAGGATTGCAAATTTTACCTTACACGAAAATGGTGTCACCATTCTATGTGATGATGCAAATATTGGTGACTCTGGTGAAATTAATGGAATAACCTATACCAAGAGAAAAGCAAATCAAATTTCTGTTGACAACGCATCTAGTTCCTGTACATCGGGTATTGATGATTTCAGCTTT
>Ga0181606_10000261_pt1 | contig 42759 bp, 38 predicted proteins | sample 041ome_10_FD_132994 | JGI IMG/M metagenome (GOLD analysis project Ga0181606, IMG submission 132994) | Coastal salt marsh microbial communities from the Groves Creek Marsh, Skidaway Island, Georgia - 041412US metaG (megahit assembly) | ecosystem: Environmental > Aquatic > Marine > Intertidal... | reverse complement strand
CCTCAGCATTGTCAAGGGGTCCAAAAGGATAAGATCAACCGAAACTATTTTGTCTAAAGATGGAGTTGTAGAGATACCAAAAGAGAGTTCAGGGTTTACTTTGCTTCAAAAGATTCGAGACGAGTCACATAGATTTGCAATCACAGCAAACAGAAAGAAAAAAAATAGAGAAATTAAATATTCTTCACTTGATGAAATTAAAGGGTTAGGCCCTGCAAAAAAGAGGAATCTCTTAAGTCACTTTAAGTCTATAAAAAATATTAAATCATCTTCTGTAAAAGATTTATCTCAGGTTAACGGAATTAGTATTAAACTAGCTACTCGAATAATGGAAAAAATTGAAAAATTATGACTTATTTAATTAATTTTTTAACTTGGTTTAGACTAATCTCTGGGCCAATAATATTTTTTCTTATTCTGGTGTTTAATTCATATGGTCTTGCTTTAATTTTATTTTTGATCGCAAGTTTCTCTGATTATCTTGACGGTTATCTTGCAAGAAAATATGATTGCGAATCAATATTTGGCGAAGTTCTAGATCCAATTGCTGATAAAATACTTACATTGTTTCTCATTTCCACGTTAACTTTATACTTTCAAAGTTTTTTTATTGGATTTATTGGATCAATCATTTTATCAAGGGAGCTTTGGGTTGGCGCATTGAGAGATATGAATGCAAGAGTGGGTAATAAAGAAGCAACTAGCGTTTCATACATAGGAAAATTAAAAACAACATTTCAGTTTATGGCATTTTTTAGCTATCTACTTGGAGTATTTTTACATAATTCACTCATCATATTTATAAGTGGTTTCATTTTGTTTGCTGCATTAATTTTGACAATTTATTCAGGCTTTTTGTATACAATAAATAGTTTTAGCAACAAACCTTCTTAACAGGAACTATAATTTAAAAATATAACTATGGAAAATATGCTTAGTTTAATTGGAAGAAGTTCTCCTTTATTTGATCAAGATATTTTGAATAACTCTTACGAACTATCTGAAATTGTTGAGTCCTCATCATTCTTAATTATCGGAGCAGCTGGTTCAATTGGCCAAGCTGTCTCGAAAGAAATTTTTAAAAGAAATGCTAAATTATTGCATTGTGTTGATCTTAGTGAAAATAATTTAGTTGAATTAGTAAGAGATATTAGAAGCTCATATGGATATTCTACTGGTGAATTTAGAACATACGCTTTAGACGCTGGAAGCATTGAGTTCTCCCATATGCTTAAGGCAAAAGGGCCTTATGATTTTATTCTCAATCTATCTGCATTAAAACATGTTAGAAATGAGGAAGACGAATTTACCTTAATGAGGATGATTAAAGTAAATATTTTTAATACGGAGCAGAATATTTTAGATGCAATTAAAATGAACTCTAAGAAATATTTTTGTGTATCTACAGATAAAGCAGCTAACCCAGTTAATATGATGGGCGCATCTAAAAGAATTATGGAACTATTCTTATCTCACTATTCGTCTGAATTAAATATATCTACAGCAAGATTTGCTAATGTTGCTTTTTCTGATGGTTCATTGCTCGCAGGCTTTGCAGAAAGAATAAAAAAACATCAGCCACTTTCAGCTCCCAATGATGTTAAAAGGTATTTTCTTACCTCTCAGGAATCTGGTGAGTTATGCCTGCTTTCATGTGTTCTTGGAGAGAATAGAGATATTTTTTTTCCTAGATTGGATGAAGATACTCACTTAGTAACATTTTCTGAAATAGCAGAGAGATACCTCAATTATATGGGTTATTCTGCATATATTTGTGCGGACGAGGATGAAGCAAGATCCCAAATGGGCTTAATGCTAGAAAAAAAGATATGGCCTTGTTATTTCTCCAAGAGCAATACTACTGGAGAAAAGGATTTTGAAGAGTTCTATGAGGCTAATGATGTTATTGATAGTTCTAGATTTGAAGGAATTGACATCATAAAAAGTCAACTGGATATTTCTCCAGAAAAATTAGATTTTTTTAGAGATGAAATAAATTCTCTATTAAAAAATGGCAGTTATTCAAAGGATTCTATTTTAAAGATTTTTCAAAATATGCTTCCACAATTTGAACATATCGAAAAAGGGATATATCTTGATAGCAAAATGTAGATATATTATGGAGAAGTTATCATGAATGAATTTAGCTTGGGTGGAAGAAAGGTAGGATTAAACCATCCGCCATTGGTTATTGCAGAAATAGGAATAAATCATAATGGCTCCCTTGAAAATGCTATTCATCTAGCAGATCAAGCAATTGATGCAGGGATTGAAGTAATAAAACATCAGACTCATGTCGTTGAAGATGAGATGACATCAGAAGCTCGATCAGTGATTCCTGGTAATTCTGATAAATCTATTTATCAAATTATGGAAGAATGTGCATTAGATGAGTCTGACGAAATAGCTCTTAAGGAGCATGTAGAGTCAAGAGGAAAAATTTTTCTTAGTACTCCATTCTCTAGGGCTGCGGCAGATAGGCTAGAATCTATGGATGTGTGTGGATACAAAATTGGCTCCGGTGAGTGCAATAATTATCCTTTGATTAAGCATGTTGCAGATTTTGGCAAACCAATAATCTTGAGCACCGGCATGAATGATATTGATAGCATACGACCAGCTGTAGAAATCTTTAGAGAAAGAAATATTCCTTATGCATTGCTTCATACAACTAATATTTATCCAACTCCCAATCATTTAGTGAGGTTGGGAGCTATGTCAGAATTACAAGAGACATTTGGAGATGCAATAATTGGTCTTTCAGATCATACTGTCTCAAATCATGCTTGTTTTGGAGCCGTTGCACTTGGTGCATGTATTTTAGAAAGACATTTCACTGATTCAATGTCTAGAGAGGGCCAGATATTATTAATTCTATGGATCCTCTAGCTGCAAAAGATCTTATTGAGGGATCAAAGATACTTTTTGAAGAAAGAGGTGGGTCCAAAGGAGCGGTCGATGAAGAGTTTCCAACCATCCAGTTTGCATTTGCAAGTGTAGTAACTATAAAAGATATTCAAAAAGGAGAAGTATTTACTAAAGATAATCTTTGGGTAAAGAGGCCAGGAACAGGAAAAATTTTAGCTAAAGATTTTGAAACAATACTTGGAAAAAGTGCCGCAAAAAATATTTCATCTGATACTCAATTAGAACCCGAAGATATTTCATAGAGATATAAGTAGTTGTGCATTTAATCGGGTTAGTTGGCGCATCAGGGTTTATTGGTAAGCATATATCAATGCATACAAATGAAGCGACTAACTTTATTTCTCTTCAGCACCGAGGGTCTATAAAAGATATTAAGCTGTCACTAAGTACTTTTAATAACTTGATCAAAGATTCGCAAGCCTCAATTATTTATTTAGCAGAAAATAATGATATATCTGTAGCTGAAAAACAAGGCAATGATTATATTAAAGATAATACTTCAAGATTAAAAATTTTCTTAGACAATACTTATGCAAAAATTATTTATGCTTCATCGGTTGATATTTATGGAGACAAATCTGAAAAACCCCACCTTCCTGAAGAAAATCTAGTCCCTTTAAATTTCTATGCTAAGTCAAAATTTGAGTGCGAGAAATTGGTATTAGCAGCAGGTGGAACTGTTGCTCGAATCTCAAATGTATATGGTCAAGGCATGAGCTCATCGAATATTATTTCTGAAATATTGGCTCAAATCACTGATTCAAATATTGAGTTTATTAAAATAAGAGATGGCTCACCCAAGCGTGATTTCATTAATGTTTATGACGTTGCAAGTTGCTTAATAAAGATGGCAAAAAAGCCTAAATTGGGTATTTATAATGTTGCTACCGGAAAAGCAAGATCCATGAAAGAAATAGCCTCGCATATATTGTCCATATTTAATTTGCCTGATTGTAAAATTTTAGAAAGAAATCCTAGTGTTTCTAACTCCTCAATTTTTTTAGATATTTCGAGTACGGTTAATGAATTTAAATGGAGCCCTAAAATCAGTCTGCAAGAAGGCCTAGAGAGTTTATAATGATTGAAATTAAAGGAATATTATGAAGAAAATTATTGCAGTTTTTACAGGAAATAGAGCAGAATATGGCCTTCAATATCCCGTTTTAAAAGCTATTGATAGGCATCCAAACTTAGAATATAGATTAATTGTTTCGGGGGCTCATCTTGATGAGAATTTTGGCAGCACAATTCAAGAAATTAATAATGATGGTTTTGAAATTCATGCCCAAGTTAGTATTGAGCTTAATGAAAATTTGCCATATGCCACTTCTTTGGCTATTGGCTCTGGTATTCTTTCAATAGCAGAAGCGCTAGAAAAAATAAAACCAGACATTTTTGTAGTATATGCTGATAGGTTTGAAGGTTTTGCAGCAGTTATAGCTTCTACTCAGATGAACATACCAACTGCACATATTGAGGGCGGAGACATTACAGAGGGTGGCGCGCTAGATGACTCGGTGAGACATGCAATGACAAAATTAGCGCACATTCACTTTACAACCAATGATCAGGCAACCAATCGATTGTTAGGTATGGGCGAAGCTCCATGGCGCGTTCATACTGTTGGATTCCCAGCAATTGATTTGATTCAAGAGAAAAATTTTGCTTCACCAGATGAGCTAATTGAATCTTATAACCTAGACCTCTCAAGACCAATTATCTTGTTTACCCAGCATTCAGTTACAACTGAGTTTGATTTAGCTCAAAGTCAAGTCATGCCATCTCTGAAAGCCCTTGAGATGGTTGCAAAAGAAGGGATGCAGGTGATTATTACTTACCCTAATAACGATGCTGGAGGAAAAAAAATAATTGATACAATCCATGCATTTGAAAAAAATATTAAAGCTATTGATGGTATTCAAATTCATTCATCATTGGGTAGATATAATTATCATGGCATACTTGCTTTATCAAAAAACAAAGATATGAAGGTGTGCTGTGTTGGAAATTCTTCATCCGGCATCAAAGAAACTCCCGCCTTCTTCTGCCCAACCGTAAATATTGGTTCTCGTCAGGAAGGTAGGCTGAGAGCTGAGAATGTTATTGATGCAGATTATGATAAAAATAATATTTATGAAGCTATTATGAAATGTATTTTTGATGAAAGTTTTCGTCTAAGCATTCAAGAATGCATCAATCCTTATGGAGTTGGTGATGCTGGTTTAAAGATAGCAAATATCTTAGATGAACTAGAAATGGATCATAAAAAATTACTAAGAAAAGAGATGACACTCAAGGGAAGAAAAAAAAATGAGTGGTTCCAATAGTCATGCAGATAGACTTTGAAAATAATTTAGTTGCTCCGAGTTCCACCCTAAAGAGCTGCATTAGTGCATTGAATGACTTGGAGCTAAAGATACTTTTTGTAGTTAATGACAATTTAAAGTTAATTGGTACCGTCACTGATGGAGATATCAGAAGAGCCATATTAAGCGGACTGAATCTTGAAACAAAAATAGATAAGGCGATGTTTACTGAGTTTGTAAAATATTATGATGAGCAAAGTATTTCTAAATTAGAAAACGAAATCTTATCTAATGATCTTCAAGCAATCCCAATTCTTAATAAAGATAATACTATTCAAGCGGTTCATGCAGCTGGCATGCATTTAAAGCGATCAAGCAAACAGAATACTGTAATTTTAATGGCTGGCGGATTTGGTTCAAGGTTAAGACCTCTTACTAATGATTGCCCAAAGCCATTACTAAAAGTAGGTGAGAAGCCAATAATAGAAATTATTATAGAAAACTTTATTAAATATGGATTTAATAATTTCATAGTTTCAACACACTATATGGCTCAAATGATTAAAGACCACCTTGGAGACGGCAGCGGTTTGAATTGTACAATTACATATATTGAAGAAGAAAAACCTCTTGGTACAGCAGGATGCTTAAGTCTAATTGAGCAAAAAAACCTAAATTCAAATCTATTTTTGATGAATGCAGATGTGTTAACTAGTGTAAATTTTAAACAATTATTGGATTTTCATGAGCATACAACCGCCTCAATTACAATGTGCGTCCGAAATTATACGCATCAGATTCCATACGGAGTAGTTTCATCCAATAATGAATATATTGAATCTATAGAAGAAAAGCCTACTAATACATCCAAAGTTAGTGCTGGCATATATGTTATTAATAATAAGGTTTTACAGAAACTCAATAAGGGGGAGTATCTAGATATGCCAACATTAATTTCTAGAGAAATTATGGAAAAAAAATCTTCTGTAATAGCATTCCCTATTCATGAATATTGGTTAGATATTGGACAGATAGGAGACTATAAAAGAGCTCAAGTAGATTACATTTCTAATTTTTTAAATAATGACTAGTGATTTTTTATCTATAATTCCAGCTCGAGCAGGATCCAAAGGTTTAAAAAATAAAAACATATTTCCCCTATGCGGAAGGCCATTAATTGCCTGGACTATTGAAGCAAGCAATTCATCTAAATATATAGATTTTACTTTCGTAAGCTCAGATTCTGAAAGCATACTTAAAATAGCAGAAAAAAATGATGCAAAATGTTTGTTTCGTGACAAAGAACTAGCAACTGACAATGCCTCAATGGTATCAGTTCTTCAGGGTGCTATTCAGCAAGTTTCAAATTTAGGCATAGAATACAAAAATTTAATCTTGCTTCAACCAACATCTCCTCTTAGAGACAGTGAAGATATTAATATGGCATGTAAAAAATTTCTTTCTGAAGAATGCTCCTCTCTAATTTCAGTAAATCAAATTGAAAACACTATTCTCAAATCACTAATTTTAGATAAAGATAATTTTCTTAAACCTGCTTTTAATGAGACATATCCGTTTATGAATAGACAAGACTTACCTGAGACTTATCGGCCTAATGGAGCAATTTATATTATAAACAAAGAAGCATTTATGGAAAATCCAACTTTTTTACAAGAAAGAACATCTTTTTACTTAATGGATAAAAAAAAGAGTATAGATATTGATTCAATTGTTGATATTAGAAAGATTGAAAAATTTTTGCAGACTCAACAATAGAAACAGCTTCTTATATTGCAATATGATATATAGTGCTACTCAAAAACTAATCATTGTCTTTATTAATTAGTGCTTAAAAAAAATGATATTAACTTTAATGTTCATTAAAATAGAATAAATTATTAGGTAAAAAATTATGACTGAAGCATATTTTGGGCTACCTTCTCAGGTACTTTTTTGTAAGCGTTGCGTTATCTCAAATCAGAGACCAAGTTCCACAGTGGAATTTAAAAATGTGAAGGATGAGAAGAAATCTACCATTAATTTTGATGATGATGAAATATGTGATGCATGCAGATATCAAGATTCAAAAGCATCAAATATTGATTGGACAAAAAGAGAAAATGCATTAATCGAATTATTCGACAAACATCGAAGTAAAAGTGGCGATTATGACATTATTGTTCCGGGAAGTGGGGGTAAAGACAGTGCCTATGCATCTCATATTTTAAAATATAAGTATGGTATGAACCCTCTCACTGTGACTTGGGCTCCTCATAAATATACAGAGATTGGTTGGAAAAACTTTGAAAATTGGATTCATCAGGGCGGTTTGGATAATATACTTTTTACCCCAAATGGTAAGTTGCATCAATATCTTACAAAGCAAGCATTCGTAAATCTCCTTCATCCATTTCAACCATTTATTGTTGGCCAAAGAATTATTGGGCCAATGATGGCCGCAAAATTTAATATTCAATTAGTGATGTATGGAGAGAATCAAGCAGAGTATGGAAATAGCTCTGATGAAAATTATATTCCTACCATGGATAGAAAATTTTTTTCTGTGGATGATCCTCTGGATATTATGCTTGGCGGTAAATCAATTGGAGATATTATTTCTGAGACTGACTTTAAAATTAATGATTTTAAACCATATATTCCTCCCTCCGCTGATTTCCTGGAATCTAAAGGTGTGGAGGTTCATTATCTTGGTTATTATTTGCCGTGGGATCCTCAGGAATGCTATTACTATGCAACAGAAAATACTGGTTTCCAGTCCAATACAGAAAGGACTGAGGGTACGTATTCTAAATATAGCAGCATAGACGACAAAATTGATATGTTTCACTATTACACAACTCTTGTAAAGTTTGGTATCGGTCGAGCTACATATGATGCTGCTCAAGAAATTAGAAATAATAAAATCACAAGAGAAGAGGGAGTTCAATTAGTAAGAAAATTTGATGAAGAGTTCCCTAAGAAATATTTTAAAGATTTTCTTGAATATATATCTTTATCAGAGGAAGAGTTTCATGCAGTTGTTGATCAATTTAGATCACCACATCTATGGGAAAAAGTTGATGATTCTTGGTCATTAAAACATGCTGTTTGGCATAATCAGGAAAGATTAAAATAATATTACCTTAAACATGCAGAATATTAGAGTAATCGCTAGATTAGATATTAAGGGGCCAAATCTTATAAAGGGTATTCACCTTGAAGGGTTAAGAGTTCTTGGAGACCCTAATGACTTTGCTAAAAAATATTACGATGAAGGGATAGATGAAATAGTATATATAGATATTGTTGCTAGTCTTTATGGAAGAAGCAAGCTAACAGAAATTGTTCAAAATGCTGTCCAAAATGTTTTTGTTCCACTCACGGTAGGTGGGGGGATTAGGAATGTAGATGATGTGCAAGACTTATTGAGAGCAGGGGCTGATAAAGTTGCTATAAGCACTGCAGCAGTAGAAAATCCATCATTAATTAGCGATATCTCAAGAATATATGGCTCACAATGCATGGTCCTATCGATAGAAGCGAAAAAACAATCAGAGAATACTTGGGAAGTGTACACAAATTCTGGTCGAGAAAGATCTCATCTTAATGCTATAGATTGGGCAAAAAAAGGAGAGGAGCTAGGGGCTGGAGAAATATTACTAACTTCAATTGACCAGGAAGGCACTAGAAAAGGTTTTGACCTAGAGCTTATAAAAAGAGTCACTGATGCAGTCAATATTCCTGTTATTGCTTCTGGAGGAATGGGATGTTCAAATGATTTTATCGATGCAGTAAATCATAGTGGTGTTAATGCAGTGGCAATGGCAGATATACTTCATTACAACAGGGATTCCGTCCAAAATATTAAAAATACAATTTCTAATCAAGGAATCCCAGTTAGGCTAAATGAAAAATAATAAAACAGTAACTGTAATTGATTACGGTGTTGGTAATCTTTTAAGTGTTAGTAGAGGGTTTGAAGCTATTGGTGCAAATGTGGTAGTTACTTCTTCTTTGAGTAAAATAAAAAAGGCAGAGAGACTTGTTTTGCCTGGTGTTGGTGCATTTGGAAAAGGGATGCAAGAGTTAAAAAATCGTGATTTTGACAAGGCCATAATTGATGTTATTTCTGAGGGAGTACCCATCCTGGGTATTTGTTTAGGAATGCAATTTTTAATGGAAACAAGCAACGAGTTTGGGTTTCATCAAGGGTTAGGACTAATTCCTGGAAATGTAATTTCCATACCAAAAAAATCCATCGGGGGCGATGATTTAACTGTTCCTCACATTGGTTGGAATGCATTAGAGGTTTCTTCATTTCATTCTAGCTGGCAAGGAACAATATTAGGCTCTACAAAGGCTGGATCCCATGTTTACTTTGTTCACTCTTATATGTCCAATCCCACTGATTCTGAACATCTTTTAGCACACTGTTTTTATGGCGGGAATATTATTACAGCTGTGGTGTTAAAGGATAATATTATGGGATGTCAATTTCATCCAGAAAAAAGTGGTTCAATTGGCTTGGAGATTCTCAAAAAATTTTTAACAATATAAATATATTAGAATTTCACAATATAAATTATTTATTACATCCTTATGTATAATGCTACTGTGGCTGGATGGCAGAGTGGTTATGCAGCGGCCTGCAAAGCCGTTTACGCCGGTTCGATTCCGGCTTCAGCCTCCAATTTATAAATATTTCCGTTTAAGCCTAACATTATAATTTACGGTAAAATTCAGGTAACTATTAACTTACTATCAATTATTTACAATTTAATGATACTACGATCATTTAAATGAGAAGCTTTGTAAAGTCATTCTATTTTTTCGCATCATCATTTTTCTTCAAGAAAAGTTATGATGTTATTTTCTCCTATCCAGTAACTTTTAATCGGGGAAATTCCTACAATAATGACTTGATTGAACCTTTTATAGATTTTTGTAGAAAAAAAAATTTAGATTTTTTGATATTCGAAGAATCTGATCTAAGTGGAGCTTTTAGAGGCTATAAATTCTCAAAATCAGGCATTCCTCTTACAGCTGTAACGATTTTAGAGATACTTTTAAGAAAATTTTTGGCACTTTTTAGCTTTCATAAAGATAAGGAAGATATAGAGAGGACAATATGTAATCTAATATCTAGGATTTTTCTAAATAATATTTCTTCTAAAGTTGTAATTACTTTAATTTGTCATAAGGCTCAATTATGGAGAGCGGCTTTTCCTGAGTCAGATATATACGATTATCAACATGGGATAATTTTTGATGGTGATTGGGGTTACTTGCTTAATGGCAAGCCTCCAAGCTTTAGATCCAAAAATAGGGTGAATACCCTTACTTACGGTAAAAAAATATCTAATCTCTTGATTAATCAAGATGAGACTAAATTCTATAATTCTTCGAGTGTTTTTGAAGTAGGTGTAAAAAAGTTTAAAAAATTAGAGTCAGATTTAAGTTATACAACTAATTCAAATTTAAGAATTTTATTTAGCATGCAAGATGCAGCTGATGGCAGCTTGGATGATCTTGCATTTTATTACAAAAAAGTAGAAACCTTTTTCAATCAGACCCAAAATTTCTTTATTCAAAACAACATACATATAACCGCTCGCCATCATCCTCGAGCAAATCAAAAATTAAAAAATAATTTTTTGCATAGATTTTTATTTATCGAGGAGATCAATGAAAATGTCAGCCTTGAATCATGCCTTCGTCAACATAATCTTCATATTACTTTTAATTCCTCCTCTGCAATTGAAGCTTCTTATCTAGGAGTACCTACCATCTTTCTTGAATTAGAAAATCCAGAAAATGGAGATTTTCCAGATCTATCTTCTGAATATGTTTTCTATAATCAATTAGGCTACCCATTACATTCATTTTTAGTAAGAAATGCTGATGAATTTATGAGCTTAGTTAAAAATTTTAATCAAAATGATTTTGAGAAGAATCAATTATTAGTTTTGGATTGGGTCAACGAGCTTAATAATGATTTTAATTATAATTCTTTGATTAAAATTTTTTCAGAAAAATTAGAATTAGGAGCTAAAAATTGAAAGGTCTATCTGAAACAATTAGAAGTTCAATTAATCACTATAAGGTGAATGGTTTACCAGATTTTTTTATTTATTTCATTTCTAACATCTTTGTTTCCATTATTCCATTTCTTTTATTGCCAATTCTTACAAGAGCATTCACCACATCAGAATATGGTCTTATTGGAATGTTTAGTGCTGTATTAGCGTTTTTATATTCGATAATTGGCCTTAAATCTGAAAGCATTCTGAGTATAAAATTTTTTAGTGCTTCAACTACAACTTTTAAAAATTATTTAATTAGTTCTATTTATATATTACTAATTTCCGCTCTATTGATCATTTTGGCTTCATTGATATTTATAGATCAAATAAGAACAGTAACATTTCTAGATCAAAAATTTATTTTTCTAGGTATTTTTGTAGCAATTTCAAATGTCTTCATCACTATCAGACTTAGTTTATGGATGGTTCAAAAGAAACCATATCCATATGCATTCTTTCATTCTGCTCTTGCAGTTCTCAATATTAGCCTTTCACTTTTATTGGTATTTATTTTTAACATGGGATTTGAAGGTAGATTGTATGGGATAGCTAGCGCGATTATTATTTTTGGAATCATATCGTTGTATTCATTATTAAATAATAAGCTTTTGACAGTTTACCCTAGAAAGGACGAACTCATTGAGACAAGTATTTACGCTTATCCATTAGTCTTTCATGCCATGAGTTATACAATATTAGCAACAATTGACAGATATTTTATTTCTAAAAATCTAGGTTTGGATCAGTTAGGTATCTATGTTGTTGCTGTACAGCTAAGCTCTATCATGATTATACTTGTTGAATCAGTATCGAAATCATTTCTTCCAATTGTTTACGAGGCTTTGAACTCTTCAGATTATCAAAAAAAAGTTGCAGTCGTGAGGGATACATACAAGTATTGCCTTTTTTACTTTTGTATAGCTATGGCAATAGCCATGATGTCAAAATTTATTATTTTAATAATGGCAGGAGATAAGTATTTTGATGCGATATTGCCTTTTATTATTTTGCTTTTTGCACATGTTTTTTATGGTTTCTATGAAATGTTTTCGCATTATTTATTCTTTAAACAGCAAACAGTTAGATTAAGTTCAGTTACTGTTTTTGTTGCAACTCTTTGTGTAATTTTAATTATATTTCTCCTCCCAATTTACGGCTTAATTGGCGCATCATTAGCTTTTCTTCTTTCAGCTATCGTTAGGTTTTTAATTATTCTATTTTTGGCAACTAGAGCTGTAAGCATGCCATGGTTAAAATAAGATTTTTTTTTATTATTTCTGATTTAATATATTGATTTAGAGTACTTAATTTATGAAAATTACAATCATAGGAACAGGATACGTTGGGCTTGTCACTGGGGCCTGTTTTGCAGATATGGGGCATCACGTAATATGCATTGATAATAATTCTTCTATAGTAAGGTCTTTAAATAAAGGAAAAATACCATTTTTTGAGCCAAATTTAGAGGAGCTTGTCCATAGAGGTTTAAAAAATAAAAGGTTGTCAATAACAAGCTCATACAGCAAGGGTTGCGCAAATAAAATAATTTTTCTTTGCATTGATACCCCTGCTGGAGAAGATGGATCTCCAAACTTAAATAATTTATTTTCTGCTATTAATTCTCTTGGGCAGCATATCAAATCCGACTCAATTATTGTAACTAAATCTACAATACCCCTAGGCACTAATAAAACAATTCTTTCAATGCTTCGAAATTCACTCAATTCAAATATCAATATAGACATTTGTTCAAATCCTGAGTTCTTAAAAGAGGGTAGTGCAGTTAGGGATTTCATGAGACCCGATAGAATTATTATTGGAGCCGAAAGCAAGAATGTGCTTAAAGAGATGTCTAACTTATACTCACCCTTGAATAGACAATCAAATAAGATAATCAATATGTCTATTGAATCTTCTGAGTTGGTCAAATATGCAGCCAACTCTTTTCTTGCAACAAAGATTAGTTTTATTAATAAAATTTCTCAAATATCAGAAAAAACTGGTGCAAATATTCACGAGGTAAGGCATGGAATTGGTTCAGATTCTAGAATTGGTAGAGAATTTCTATATGCTGGTCTTGGTTATGGAGGGTCCTGTTTTCCAAAAGATATTAAAGCCTTGATAAAAGAGGAAAAAAAGCTTGGAATTAAAAATAGTATTCTTGAAAAGGTTCAAAAAACTAATGATGAACAATCTATTTCATTTATAAATAAAATAAAGAACTATTATGGCGATAATTTAAAAAATAAGGAACTGGTGATTTGGGGCTTATCTTTCAAACCAAATACTGATGATATTCGAGACTCTATAGCAATAAAAATTATAAGAGAAATTGCACCTAATGTTTGCAAGTTGAAATTATTCGATCCAGAAGCTGCCCCTAATGCACGCAAGGCAATGAAAGATATCAAAAATATTAGTTTTATTAGCAATCAATATCAAGGTATTGACGAGTGTCATGGCCTGGTAATTTGTACTGAATGGAAAGAGTTTTGGGATCCAAACATTGACAAATTAAATGCTCTAAAAGAAAAAGTTATATTTGATGGTAGAAATATTTTGAACTCATCAGAACTTAAAAAAAATAGTTTTGAATATTTTGGAGTAGGACAATAAGTTTTCTACCATTTTACCCAGGGCGCATTTCCTGATTGAAAAAGCTCTTCAAGATATTTTTTTTCTGATAGTGTATCCATGGGTTGCCAAAAACCTGAATGCTGATATGCATTGAGCTGACCATCTAAACAAATCTTTTCTACTGGATCTTTCTCCCAAGATGTCATATCACCATCTATATAATCTATAACTTTCGGTTCAAGAACAAAGTAACCGCCATTAATCCATGTTTGGCCGTTTTCAGGCTTTTCAGCGAAGCTAGTAACATTTTTATTCGAATCTATTCTTAGTACTCCAAATCTGCCAGGGGGACTTACCGCAGTAACAGTTGCCAGCTTCTTTGATTCATTATGAAATTTAATTAGTTCACTTACATTTACATCTGATAATCCATCACCATAAGTAAACATGAAAGCCTCATTTGGATTAAGATATCCCTCAACTCTTTTAAGTCTACCCCCAGTCAAGGTTTCTTCCCCAGTATCAACACATGTTACTTTCCAAGTTTCTCCATCATTCTTAAGAAGATTTGTTTTGTTATTAGCAAGGTCAAATTCTATATCGGTATTTCTTAAAAAAAGGTTATTGAAATATTCTTTTATATAATAGCCTTTATATCCACAGCATATAATGAATTCATTTATTCCATGGCTAGAGAATATCTTCATAATATGCCATAAAATAGGCTTACCACCTATCTCCACCATTGGCTTTGGTCGATCATGAGTCTCTTCTGCAAGCCTAGTTCCAAGACCGCCCGCTAGTATGACTGCTTTCATGGTATTATTTTAAATTAATACCCCATTGAATGATATCAATTTAAGATGAAACATTTTTTTTAATAAACCCCAAAGATCCGCCTGAAATAAATAACAATTTATAACCATTGCTTTCAAGGATATCTTTTGTTTTGGATGGAGAAAATGGATCAAATGACTCATAAACAATCATTTCGGGTTGGAACTTTTCAAAGTTAATTGAGTTTACTATTACCTCATCTAACCCCTCAACATCAATATTGATTATGTCAAAACGCTTTTTTTCCAAGACTGAATTTATATCAATTTGATCTATTAGCTCAGTTGTGTAGCTTAAATTAATTTCTTGGGACCTCATTTTTGCAATTTCTTTAGAAAGGGTATCGTATGGCGAGAAAGGCTGATTAAATTTATATACTGGAACTTTTTCAGAACTTGCTTCATTTGAAATAGCAGCTTTTATGCACTCCACTGAACTTCCTCTTCTTCTTTTGAAAAGATTAAGTTTATAATCATCAATATCAATGACAATACCAGTCCATCCTTTTTGATGTAAAAGATGAGTATTTGAGATTCCTTTAGGGTGATAGCAGCCAATATCCAAGTAATTACCCTTGTGAAAATTTTTATGATCAAAGTAATTATTGATCATAAGATCCTCACCATATTGAGAGAAAGATTTTTTGTTTAGAGAGGAAAGATACATATCCCAAATTAAGAAATTTAATTTTGCAGGCAGAATTTTTTTTATGACCCTGTAGAGGAATAATAAAAATTTTCTCATAATTTAATTAAAGGTTAACTTGAAATCACAATTCTAACATTTTTGAATTATAATGATATTTTTAAAATTACTCGATAAACTTAATCAATGAGAGGCCCTAATTATGAGTGATATTAATGATTTTCTCCGAGTTCCATATGGTTCAACAGTGCATGGTCAAGAGGAAATTGATGCAGTAGTAAATGTTCTCAATACTTCAACGCAAATGTCTGTCAATGTAAGAGAATTTGAAGAAAAAATTGCTTCATTATTCTCTAAACAACATGGCATTATGGTTAACTCAGGAACATCTGCGCTCTACTTAACTTTTGAGGCATTAAATTTACCAAAAGGATCTGAGGTAATAACACCGGCTCTTACATTTGGCACAACAGTTGCTTGCTTGGTGAATAATGATCTAGTGCCTGTTTTTGTAGATGTTAAACCAGATACATATTGCATCGATGAAACTCAAATTGAGTCAAAAATTACTGAGAATACTTCCGCTATCATTGCTCCTGATTTAATGGGCAACATTTGTGAATGGCCTTATATTTCTGAACTTGCAAAGAAAAATAACTTAAAGGTTATTATTGATTCAGCAGATACGCTGGGAGCCACGTATGATGGTGAGCCAACAGGTAAGTTTGCTGATGTTGCAATAACAAGTTTCTACGGCTCTCATATTATTAATGGCGCAGGCAATGGAGGAATAATTGTAACCTCAGATGACAGCATCGCTGATAAATGTAAATTATTAAGATCTTGGGGGAGAAGTTCATCTCTTTTTGTCGAGAGTGAAGCAATTGAAAATAGATTTAATATTGATTTAGATGGCATTCAATATGATGCTAAATTTGTTTTTGCAGAACTTGGCTACCAATTAGAGCCCTCAGAAATCAGTGCTGCCTTCGCATTAGTTCAATTGAGCAAACTAAATCATAATATGGAATTGCGCAATCAACATTTTAATTCTCATAGTAATTATTTTGGTAAGTATAAAAATTTCTTTACACGACCAATACAAAACCCCAAGGCATATACATGCTGGCTCGCTTACCCTCTCATTGTCAATGAAGAAGCTCCTTTTACAAGAACTGACCTTCAAATATTTCTTGAAAAAAGAAATATACAAACCAGAGTAGTCTTTACTGGAAACATTCTTCGACAACCAATGATGAAAGGAGTAGAGTACATTGGAAAAGCTGATGATTTTGTAAATGCTGATCGAGTAATGAAACAGGGTATATTGTTAGCTTGTCATCATGGATTAAACAATGAAATGATAGAACATCTATATTCCAGCATAGACATTTTTCTATCTGAATATCAGTCCTGAGCCTTGATATTAAGACTAAAACAAATCTCTCTTTTTCTATTTATATCAATCCTAATTTATTTCTTTGCAATCCCTCTATTTGAATTTCAGACATATTCTCCAGATACAATTAGATTCCTTCATTTTTGGCAAAACTCTTTTTCAAATTTGAATGTTGAAAATTCTAATACATTTCTAATTAACTTTTATAATGCCTTACAAGCATCTAATTATTATGATCTTGGAAGGGGAAGAATCGTTTTATACCTAATTTATGGGTTAGAAAATATATCATTATATTTTTCTGAGATTTTACCTAAAAACTTTTTAATGATTTTGCTTGTGTTAATTAACAGTCATGCTGTTGCCATTATTTCATCTAAAAATATCTCGAATTTTAATTTTTATATATATTCGTTAATCTTTGCAATCATATCTTTAAATGCTATTTCTCTTAGTCCAATAATGTATTTCCCTCTATATGCAAAATATATATGCCTTACATTTATATTATATTTTTTTATTTTTCAGAATTCTTTTTTTAAGGTGCTAATGCTTCTACTTGCATCTTTTTCAGATGAAATTGGATTATTCTTGTCACTAATTATTTCTTTCTTTTATTTTATTAAATATTTTTATATAAAATTTGAATTAGATGATAATCAGATTCGCAAACTTATCAAAAGCATTATTTACAGTGGAGTTATCTGTGTATTTTTCTTAGCATCTTTTTTTGCAATTATTGCAATTACATTTGACTCAATTCCATTTCAGTTTCCTAAATATGCTGCAAGAAGTGCAATTTGGCTTTTAGATCCAGCAAATTTATTTAATAAAGTTCTTCAACTAGGTTGGACATTAGAGATTTTAATATTAGGGGCATCGGTTGAAAAAGTTCTTACATCAGCTTTCATTGGTTTCAGCTTTATAATTTTAATGGTTATTTTTTTATTCAGAGGTTATGGAGTATTTAATCTAGATTTTGATTTAAGCAAAATCAACATGGAGTCAACAAAACACCTGATTGTATTTTGGGCTTTAGCATCGTTAATTTTATTTATTGTACTTCCAGCTAGTCAATATGCATATCAAACTTATGCTTATCCAATTATGCTTAGTCTATCCTTAATTATTTTTTTAGTGATGAGTCTGAAAATAAAGCCTAAAAATTATCTTAAATTATTGATCATAATTAATTGCATGCATTTTTTTACAATACCTTCAATGGCAGTAAATATTAACCAGTCCAATACGCAACATTTACTAAAAGATTCTTCAATATCTTCCAGTGATATATTAGATTTACATCAAGCAATTGACTCAATTAGAATTAATCAAAACTACATACCTTTTAAAGCAATTAATAACTCACAGGAGATTGATTTTTCAGGTAAGTGGTATTACTCAAATATAAAACATTTCAGGTTTTCATATAAAGTTGATGAGTTTGGCAATCAAATTGAAAGTGACAAATACTATCCAGTTTATGGAAATACCAGAGTGCTATCATGGCCGTACTTTGATAATCAAAAAGCTGGATTGCACGAAAGGAAATTTAGTAAAAATCAACCCTCATATAGTAACTAAAATCATTATATTAAAAAATATTTATTTATATCCTGAATTGTTTTATCCCTCATATTTTTTTTACTTAAGTAAGCTTTATACCAATCAACTGTCCATTTTATAGTTTCTTTTTGATCAAGCTTAGTTTGCCAATTCAATTCCATATGAGCTTTAGAGGAATTTAACCTCAGTATTGTTGATTCATAAAATTTTTCTTTCACTTTAGGTTTTTCAATTAAAGTATTAATGCCTCCCCATTCAGCAATAAAAGATTTTGCAACTTCTTCAACATTTAATTCGTGAGTTTTAGGAGGCCCAAAGTTAAATGCTGAAAAAGAATCACTAATTGAATCAATATATTGACCTAGTTTAATGTAACCATTTACAACATCCAAAACGTGTTGCCATGGACGAACAGCCATTGGATTTCTTAATATAATATTTTTTTTGTTTGATAATGCATGTACTAAATCAGTAACAACACGGTCATGTGACCAATCACCTCCACCCACAATATTGCCAGCTCTAGCTGTAGCTATATTTGGCTTGCCTGGATCTCTAAAGAATGAATGTGCAAAAGATTCAGATGCAATTTCACATCCGGCTTTAGATGCGCTGTAAGGATCAAATCCACCCATTGGATCATCTTCAGTAAATGGCAAACCATTTTCTAGATTTTTATAGCATTTATCAGAAGTTATGATTATACAATTAACTTTTTTCTCCAAATTCTTGATTGAATTTAAAACATTTAAAGTCCCTACAATATTTGTATTAAAAGTTTCAATTGGATTTTTATAACTTGTTGAAACAATTGGTTGAGCTGCAAGATGAAAAACAATATCAGGGTTTACTTTTTGCATTACATTTTCTACATCAACTTCATTCAAAATATCAGTAATAAAATTTTTTTCAATAAACTTGTCAACATTTAAAATATCAAAAAAATTTGAACTTGTTATAGGATTCAAACCAAGGCCAAACACTTTCGCCTCAAAAGCAGTCTTTAGCGTTATTGAAAGCCAACCACCCACAAATCCGGTTGATCCTGTAACTAATATTTTTTTCCCCTTATAATATGAGATGTTATTCATGTCGGTATCATAACAAATTGCTGCAAGTTAAAGAGTTTTTCTTAAAGTACAAATCTAAAACCTTATTCAGGTTCTTAATCGCAGGAATTATAAATACATTATTTGGATTTTCTGTAAACCTCATTTTTTTAACTTTTTTACCATTTCACTTTTCAATAAGTGTATTTCTGGCTACTTGTGTTGGAGTCATATTTAACTATTTTATGTCGCTTAAATATGTTTTTTTAACTTCTGGAACAAATTCAAAAATTAGTCTTTATGTTTTAGTTTATCTTATAATGTATTCAGCAAATATATTTTTTATGTCCATTTTAATCAACCAATTTTATTTGAGTGATATACTAAGCTACATACTCTGCGCACCATTTATAATTACATTTACATACATTCTTCAAAAAAAGATAGTATTTGCAAATGAAGAAAATCTCAATAATAACTCCAACATATAACGAAGAGGAAAACGTAACATTATTGATCGAAGCTGTCATGAATGTTGCAAATGTAGAAAAAAATTATGCTTTTGAACATATATTTATTGATAATCACTCAACAGATAATACAGTAGAGGTAATTACTGCAAAAATTAAAGAATTTCCTCATATTGGATTAATTGTTAATAATCGAAATTTTGGACAGATTCGTTCTCCATTTCATGCACTAATTTCGACTAATTCAGATGCAACGATTCAGATTTGTGCTGACATGCAAGAGCCGCCGGAGTTGATCCACGAATTTTTAAGAAATTGGGAAAATGGAGCGTTAGTAGTTGGTGGTGTTAAAGAGTCTTCAGAAGAAAGCAAGTTACTTTTTTTTATTAGAAGCTTTTATTATAAATTATTATCGATAATTACTGAGCATCCTCTTACATCTCAATTTACTGGCTTTGGATTATATGATCAGACAGTCATTTCACAATTTAAAAAAATAGAAGATTTATATCCGTATAGCAGAGGTCTCATATCAGACTTGGGTTATGAAGTTGTTGAAGTTAAATATAGGCAGAAAAAAAGAAGTTTTGGCGTATCAAAGAATAACCTCTTTACATTATTCGATTTTGCATTAGTTGGGATGATAAGTAATTCAAAAATACCTATAAGAATTGCAACAATTATTGGATTTATGTTTTCAATTTTCTCATTTTTAATTGGGTTTATTTATCTACTCTTGAAATTATCTTTCTGGAATTCATTTGAGATCGGTCTAGCTCCAATTTTGATTTTAATTTCTTTTGGGCTATCAATTATAATTTTTTTTCTTGGCATTATTGGTGAATATATAGGATCTATTCATTCTGAAGTACTTCGAAGGCCACGAGTACTAGAGAAAAAAAGAGTTAATTTTCCGGTAGATAAGCCTATCAATAAAAATGAAATTTAGATTCAGTCGCGTTTTAGTTACTGGTGGATGTGGCTTCATAGGATCTCACTATATTGAGCTTTTATCAAAGAAATATCCTGAAGTAACAATTTTAAATCTTGATCTATGTACATACGCTGTTTCAACAAAAACAATAGATTTGCTGAACTCTCTTCCAAATTACTCGATGATGCAAGGTTCTATTTGTGATCATGCTCTTATCAATCAAATTTATAACGACTATCAGCCTGATTTGGTAGTTAATTTTGCTGCAGAGTCTCACGTAGATAATTCAATAAACAACCCAAATATTTTTATTGATACCAATGTTCTAGGTACAGTTAACTTAATAAAAAATTTAGTATCATCTAAGAATCCCTCTTTGCATGAGACTTTATTTCATCAAATTTCGACTGATGAAGTGTTTGGTGATACTGATCTTAATTCAAAAGAGTTATTTGTAGAAAATTCACCTCTCAAACCAAGTTCACCATACTCTGCTTCAAAAGCCTCATCTGATCACATGGTGCGAGCATGGAGCAGAACATTTTCTTTGAAATACCTGATAACTAATTGTGGAAATAATTTTGGCCCAAGACAGCATTTTGAAAAACTTATACCAACGATTATTTTAAAAATATTAAGAAATGAAAAAGTACCTGTTTATGGTACTGGTCAAAATATTAGAGATTGGATTTACGTTGAAGATCATGCTGAAATACTGCTAGAAATACAGAATTCTAACTCTGTAAATGAAACTTTTATAATTGGCATGATGAATGAGAAATCAAATCTAAATGTTGTAAAGGAAATCATAAAAACTTTGCAACCTTCATCAAATATTGATGGATATATTGAGTTTGTTAAAGATAGATTAGGCCATGATTATAGGTATGCTCTTAACAACGCAAAATTAGAAAATATGTTGGGTAAAAAATTTCGTTCAAACTTTTCTGAGCAGATTCGATCAACTGTTGAATGGTATCTAAAGAACAGAAATTGGTTTGAATAAGATTTAATTTTTAAAAAAATGTTAATAATTTTTATCTAAAAGACCAATCAAATATTCTCCATATTCCGTTTTTTCATATAATGCTGCTTGCGCTTTTAGCTCCTGTTCAGTTATCCAGCTTTTTTGGTAAGCGATTTCTTCAAGGCACGCAATTTTTTGACCTTGCCTACTTTCAATAGTTTTTACAAAAAGACCGGCGTCAATAAGCGAGTCATGACTGCCAGTATCCAACCAAGCAAAGCCTCTACCAAGAAAGTTATGAGATAAGGTATTCATTTTAATGTATTTGTTTAACAGCGATGTGATTTCAAGCTCACCTCTTGATGAGGGTTTAATTTTTTTTGAATAATCAATACAGTTATTGTCAAAAAGGTATAAGCCAGTTACTGCCATATTTGAAACAAAATCTTTTGGTTTTTCAACGATGTTAATAAGCTCTCCATTTTGGTCATTCTCTAGAACGCCAAAGTTCTCAGGATTTTTTACTGGGTAGGTAAATATTGTGGCACCCTGGCTACTTTCTTTTGCAACCTTTAAAAGATTTGAAAAATTTGGTCCGTAAAATATATTGTCTCCCAATATTAGAGAGCACGAATCATCTCCTATGAACTGCTCTCCTATAATAAAGGCTTCCGCTATTCCTCTTGGTTCGTCTTGAATTTTGTATTCAATACTTAATCCAACTTGAGAACCGTCACCTAATAATTTTTGGAATAAATTAATATGATCTTTAGTTGAAATAATCAAAATTTCTCTAATTTCAGCAAGCATCAGCACAGAAAGTGGATAAAATATCATTGGTTTGTCGTATATTGGCAGTAACTGTTTTGATAATGCAGAGGTAAGTGGCCTTAATCTAGTTCCAAGGCCACCTGCCAAAATTATTCCTTTATATTTATTCATTTAATATTTATCCTTATCCTGCAAACAAATAATAATTTTTAAGGCCTATCATTATAGGCATCAATAAATAACTTATCTGCATTAATTATTTCTAGTTTAATTTGAGGATCAAAAAATGATAGCTTTTCTGAAATAGAGGAATCAACAATGGCCGATTTAATTTTTACCTCAATCACATTTAACTCTTTATTAATTTCAAATTCGGATGCTCTAAACTTATCAGCTTGAAAGATTAATCCCTCATACAAAGAACCATCTATAAGTTTTTGAAAGTCATTCATGTCTACACCAAAACGTTTTTCGTCATTAAAGGCTTTAAAAAGTAGGCCGTTCCACTCATAGTTTCGATAATTTCTTCCATAAGAATTAAATTTCGAAGTCTCATCATGAAAAACAACTATGTCACTTTTCTTTATATCTTCACTTAAAGAAAGCTCGTGAGCTAGATAGTTTTGTTTCTTCCAGTCAATATAAAAATCTTTGTAACTATTTACATTTAAGAATAAAGAAATTGATAAAAATGTAATTAACAATGGCTCTCTAAAATTTGGTCTTGAAGCAAGTATAATTGATAAAAGTATAATCGATGTACCCAAAGGGAGTAGTAGTTGATGCCTTGAATTCCAGTCATTGAATATAGGTGTATGACCTAAAATCCAATAAGCAAAACCACCTAGGATAAATATAGATAGCCCAAGAAATATAAAAAAAATGTTGAATTTTTCTTGAGATAGATTTTTTGATAAGGTGTTAAAAATTTGAAAAAAACTAAAAAATACAAAAAATACAAAAAATACAAAGATATTTATTTCTAACTTAATCCAATTCCAAAACATATAAATCGGGGAAATAACTAAATTAGCAAGTGCGTAATTCTGATTATAGCCCTCGAATAAATCTTTGGGAGGATAGGCATACACTTCTATAAAGAAATATAAAAATGGAAGCAATACAAGAAATATATTTTTAATACAAAATTTTATTAAGTTAACTATTGTTATTTTAGAGTTTGTTCTAAAGAAAAGATCTAGAAATGGAAGAGCATAAAATACAAGCAAAGAATTTGTATTAAAACTGATAAAGAAAAATACAATAGCCGGAAATCTGTGTTTTTCTAACATAGCCCAAGCTGTGAAGAATAAAAAAATTGATAATGTATAGGGCATCACTATCAAGGCAACTCTTGCTGAGTAAAATGGAAGGATTAAAAAGAATAATACAATTATAAATCTTGATTCAAACTTGATAAATGAGTATTTTTTTAATATTTCATTTAAAGCTAAACCAGATCCAAAAATCATAAAAAAAGTTAGGACCCTATAAAACCAAGGACCTACAATAAGAAAATTATTATGTATGAGTGCGTTTATGTTGAAAACGCTACCCTGTTGCTCAAAAGTTTCGGTAATTAAATTTGAGGACAAACCATAAAGAGTCCAGTCATCCCAGAAGATTGCATTTAAAATAAATAGAATCCAACCATGATTAGCAACATATAAACAGAACAGCCAGATCAGATAATTTTCTTGATTTATCTGAAATTTAGAATTTATGAATCTATTTATTTTTGAAAAAATCATGCACCCCTTCGATTACTAAGTTAACATCAGTGCCCAAATCTGGCCATAATGGAAGTCTTACAAGATTAGAAGAAATTCTATCGGTAATTTCAAGGCTGCCTTTAATTTTGGAGAGCTTCTCCCCATATGGAGATGAATGCAGGGGAATATAGTGAAATACACAGCTAATACCTCTCTCTTTCATGAAATGAATAAAATCTGACCGAACTTTATTATTTTTTAATAAGATATAGTACATATGAGCATTGTGTTGGCAGTCTTTTGGCACTATTGGTCGTCTGATGAAATCCTGATTTTCAAGATCATCAAGGCTATGATGATATTGATCCCAAATTTCTAAACGTTTCGACGTTATATCTATTGCATTTTCAAGTTGAGCTAACAAAAATGCTGCTGTTATTTCTCCAGGAAGAAAGGATGATCCATTATCGACCCATGTATACTTATCAACATTACCATCAATAAATTGCTTTCTATTTGTTCCTTTCTCTCTGATAATTTCAGCTCTATCAAAAAATTTAGAATTATTAATTAAGATTGCTCCTCCCTCTCCGCATATAATATTTTTAGTATCATGAAAGCTGAAGCATCCCAGATCTCCAATTGATCCTAATTGTCTATTCTTATATCTAGAGAGTATTCCATGAGCTGCATCTTCAATAACTAATAGGTTATGAGTATTTGCAATACTTAAAATTCTATCCATCTCACATGGCATACCTGCATAATGAACGGCAACTATTGCTTTCGTTTTCTTTGAAATAGCTTCTTCTATCAATGTCTCATCTATATTTAATGTGTCTTCTCTAATATCAACAAAAACTGGAGTGGCACCACGCATAGAAAAGGCTAGGGCAGTTGAGACAAAAGTGTATGATGGCATAATAATCTCATCACCAGGCTGAATATCAGTAAGAATCGCTGACATTTCTAAAGCAGCAGTGCAGGATGGAGTTAATAGAGATTTTTTAGTTGTTATATTTCGTACTATCCAGTCAGAACATTTTTTAGTGAAATCTCCATCACCTGATAATTTTTTTAAGTCTAGGGATTGAGAAATATATTCTATCTCTTTACCCGTATAAAAAGGTTTATTGAAAGGGATCATCGCGTCTTTACATTTGATATCGTAGATTCTTTAATAATAAAAGGGGGTTCACCAAGTATTTTTCTAAAGATTCTCGAAATGTATTCTCCTATAATGCCAATTGCTATTAATTGTGCTCCACTAAAAATTGCAATAATAGATGCTAAAAAGAAAAATCCAGGAACACTGCTTCCATATAATGACCATTGTAAAAGTATATACATTAAAATTAGGGCTCCAAATATAGCCATTAAGAACCCAAGCGATGTTGCAATTTTTAATGGTTTCGTTGAGAAGGAAATTGATAAATTAAGAGCATGCATAATTAATTTGCTCATTGTGTAGCCGCTGTTACCATACTTTCTCTTTTCATGTGATACTTCTAGATAAGTTATATTTGATGTGCTCCAAGATAACAATAAATCTAGGTACACAGATGCAGCATCGTATTTCTTGAATGATTTTCTTAACTCAGTTTTAAATACTCTTAAAGCACTCATTTTCTGAACACTAATTCCATCCATTGAATTTTTGAGGATTGTTTTGTAGGCTTTTGAAGCAATATCTCGAAACACGCCATGTTTCTCACTTTTAGGTGGACCATATACCAAATCGTACCCCTCATTTAATTTAGACAGAAGAAGATGTATGCATTCCGGGGGATGCTGAAGATCATCATCTAGTGTTATCGTAAATTCTCCAGCCGCATTACGAACGCCGCATAGCAGAGCATTATGTTGCCCAAAATTTTTCGCTAACTTATAACCTTTAACCCTAGAATCATTTTTTGATATCTCACAAATTAGATTCCATGATTGATCTATTCCGTGATCTTCCACAAATATTATTTCAAAGTTACTATCTTGAAATTCGGCTTTGATTCTATTGTAAAGTTCCAATAAAGATTTATCGGAATTAAATACAGGAATTACAAAGCTATAGTCTATTAATTTTTTCATTAATATTTTAAAAACATTTGCATGCTACACCCAGAAACTTCGTAACCACATTTCTTATAAAATTCAATTTTATCTTCCCTGCACTGTAGGGCAATTTTATAGCAGTAATTCTGCTTTGCTATGTTTGATAACGAATCCATAATTTTTTTGCCTATGCCCATATTTCTATAGTCTGGATGCGAAACAATATCTTCGATATGCGCCATTTTGCCACCTCTTATCTTAACTTCTATGACTATTGATCCATAACCAACAACATTATCATTATCAAGAACTACAACCGAAAAAACATTTTCTTGTTGATCAAAAAGATCCCATAAATCGTCATAATTTTTTTTTTCTGGATAAAAATTTGAAAGTGATTGAAGAAGATTCATAACTTCATCAACATGTTTTCTTTCTGTTGACGTTACTTCCATATTCATGTTTACGTAAAAATATTATTTCCTCTAATTAGCACTTAATTGTTTGATGATAAAAATATACTAATGATTGAGTCTAATTTAGTCATAATAACATTTATAATAAATTTTTATGAATAAATCTTTAGCGGCGTTGAAAGCAAAAAATACACTAGCCTCGCTAGATATTGTTATTCCAACATACAATGATTCGCATCTATTGGAGAGATGCATAGATTCAATTTTGAATCAATCTATTGCGCCAAACATTATTTTTGTTATTGATGATGGATCAAAAAATAATGAAGCTGAAAAAGTTTCAAAATTAAAAAAATTTTCTAATTTAACTATTAAATTCTATAAAATTAAAAACGGTGGACCATCTAGAGCAAGAAATTTTGGTTTTAGTCAATCAACTTCTAAGCATATACTCTTTCTAGATGCAGATGACTGCCTCGAGGTTGGAGCGATAGAAAGCTATAACGAAAAAATATCACTTTTGAAAAACACCAGTTTTGGTATTTTTGGAAGAATAGAGTTTAATGATAAAAATTGCCGCAGAAGAACCCCACAAATTTATTTTAACAAAATAGATAAAAATCAAATAGGTAGAAAAAATCTTTTTGAGGTTCATATTTCATCTATTATGTTTGTAAGGAGTTTCTTCGAAGAAGTTGACGGATTTAATGAGAGCCTTACTCATAATGAGGACTTCGATTTAATTTTAAGACTAATGAAAAGGGGAGAATTTGAATCATTACCGAATATTACCTTAAGAAAAAATTTTAGAGATGGATCACAAAGTAATAAGGATTATGTATATTCATATTATGGAGTAAGAAAATTTCTATTAATTGCTCAAGAAAAAAATTTGCTTTCTGAAGATGAAATAATAGTAAGAAATAAAGAGAACTTGTTATCTTATGGAAAAAATGTTTTTTTAAATTTTGAGTTTAAAGCAGCTAAAGAAATTTTTAATAATGCTTTTGCAAATATCGGTCCTAAAAATCTAAAAGAGTATGCTTGCTTTATACTTTCAAAGGTTTTATGAAAAAATATAATTCCTCTATAATGAGGCACTTAATATGAGTGATTAACATAAAATATTTTCTCCAAACTACATTTATAAAGTTATCTTAGTAAACATATGCAAAAATTAAATTTTGATCACACAAGCATCGGAATTATTGGCTTGGGCTATGTTGGATTACCTTTAGCGATAGAATTTGGTAAAAAATGGCAAACCATCGGATATGATGTTAACTCCCAAAGAATTGATGCATTAAAAACCAATCATGACAACACGCTAGAGGTTTCATCTGATGATTTCATGGAATCTTCTTATCTTAGATTCACAGATGATTTGAATTGTATAAAAAAATGTAATATTTATATTGTTAGCGTCCCAACACCAATAGATCAAAAATTTAAGCCAGATCTTACCCTTATCAAAAAAGCCTCAACTTCAATAGCCTCGATTTTAGATATTGGGGACATAGTGGTTTATGAATCTACAGTGTATCCTGGACTTACGGAAGAGGTTTGCGTTCCATTATTAGAAAAATCAGGTTTAAAATTTAATATTGATTTTTATTGTGGGTATAGCCCAGAAAGAATTAATCCTGGAGACCAAAATCACAAACTAAAAGATATTGTAAAAGTTGTATCAGCATCAAATGATGAAGCGTTAAAGCTTCTTGATCACTTATATTCTTCCATTATTGATGCTGGCACATACCTGGCTGAAAGTATAAAAGTTGCTGAAGCTGCAAAAGTTATTGAAAATACTCAGCGTGATTTAAATATAGCTCTTATTAATGAGTTTTCAATCATTTTCAATAAGCTTAATTTAGATACTGATGCAGTTCTTAGTGCCGCAAGAACTAAATGGAACTTTCTCGATTTTAAGCCAGGTTTGGTTGGTGGTCATTGCATAGGCGTGGACCCATACTACCTAACATATAAGTCAAAAGCGGTTGGTTATAACCCTGAAATAATCTTGGCTGGTCGGCGATTAAACAATGAGATGCCGAATTATGTTGCCAATCGTATTTTAGATACATTTCATTCAAATGACATTAGCCATAATAAATTGAGCGCACTAATTTTAGGATTCGCATTTAAAGAAAATTGTCCTGACATAAGGAATACAAAAATTTATGATTTATTTCAATCTCTTCAAAATTTAAATATTCAGTCCGATGTGTATGATCCGGTTGCCTGTGCTTTGGAGATATCTGAAGCTTATGGAATTAATGCTTTATCTGAAATGCCTAAAAAAAAGTATGATGCAGTAATTCTTGCTGTTCCTCATAACTGTTTTACGCAATCTGGACTTAATTATTTAAAGAAATTCTGCAAAAAGAAGCACATACTTATTGATTTAAAAAGTTCATTTAGTAAGGAAGATAGCGACTTTAGATTATGAAAGATATTTTAAATTATGAAGAGGCTATCGATCATTTATTGCATAATCAATATTGTTGGCTGATAACAGGTGTTGCTGGATTTATTGGGTCCAATCTTCTTGAGACTTTATTGAAAAATAATCAGTTTGTGATTGGTGTTGACAATCTATCAACTGGCTATAAAAAAAATCTTGAATACGTTAGAGATATTTACCCAGATTTATTTAATAAAAACTTTGTGTTTTGTGAGGGTGATATTTGCGATCAGTCATTGTGTGTTGAGGCTTTTGAAGCCTTTGCAAGTTTTAAAAATAGTGGTGGTGTCAAGTGTGAGAAAATAGATTTTGTTCTTCATCAGGCAGCTTTGGGCTCTGTTCCGAGAAGTATTGAAGATCCTATTTCTTCAAACCTTCATAATGTAACTGGATTTTTAAATATTTTAAATTTCTCTAAAGATAGAAATATTCGTCGCTTTGTATATGCCTCAAGTAGCTCTGTATATGGAGATGAGCAAACACTTCCTAAAGTGGAACAAATCACTGGCAATCTCCTATCTCCATATGCTGTGACAAAGTATACAAATGAGCTTTATGCATATGTTTTTGAGAAAAATTTTAAAATTGAAACTGTTGGATTGAGATATTTCAATGTTTTTGGTCCTCGACAGGATCCTAATGGGATGTACGCAGCTGTAATTCCTAAATGGATAGATTCTTTTCTTAAAAATAAGACAGTTGAAATTTATGGAGATGGCAAAACAACAAGAGATTTTTGCTACATAGATAATGTTGTTCAAGCAAATATGTTGTCTGCTCTTTCAACAAATAAATTCATTTCTGGTCAAGTTTATAATATCGCAGTTGGTTCCAAGATCACCCTTGAAGAATTAGCACTGCTGATTAAAGAAAATTTGCAAGCAAGAAATATAAAATCAAATTTTCAAATTGAAAAAAAAGATTTTAGACAAGGAGACATTCGGCACTCATTAGCAAGTATTAATAAAGCAAAGGAAACAATGGGTTACAATCCAACACATTCTGTATTTGAAGGAATTGAAGAGTCAATGGCATGGTATGTAAATGATTGATCAGAAGAGAGGATTTGTGAAGATTTCTTTGCTTTTCTTTTGATGAAGATTTTATTAATCATTGATAGTCTGGAGGTTGGTGGAGCCGAAGTTTTTTTAGAAGACTTAACCATGCAGCTCATCTGCAAACATGACATTGAAATAGTAACACTTAATTCAATAGGCATTATTGGTAAGAGAATTATTAGAAGCGGTATAAAAGTAACAAACTTTAATTTTAAAAGCTCAATTATTCCAATTAGGCAGTTCTTTTTTCTATATAAATATATCAAGGAAACTAAACCAGACATTGTTCATACTTGGATGTACTTTTCTAATTTTTTGGGAGGCATTGCAGCATTTTTGGCTAGAGTTAAAAATATAATATGGTCTATACATGCTTTTAACATCTCTAAGGGATTATTAAAAAAAAGAACTATTTTTATATTGAAAATATCAGCTTATATAGCTTATCTAATCCCAAAAAAAATTATATTTTGTTCAGAGAAAAGTTTAAAAGTTCATCAAAGCAATGGATACCCAATAAAGAAGCTTTTGATTATTCCTAATGGGGTGGATATCAAAAAATTTACTTTTTCTCTTGATGAGAGAATTGCCACAAGAAAGGAATTAAAAATACCACATGAAAGTACATGCATTGGCATGATTGGGAGATATGATCCTCAAAAGAATCAAGCTGGGTTTATCGAAGCTGCCTCATTGATTATAAAACAAAAACCGGATACTTATTTTTTCATTGCTGGCAGAGGTGTAGATAGTAAAAATAAAAATTTAATAAATTTAATAACTTCAAAAGGATTAGAAAAAAATTTCTTTTTGCTTGGAGAAAGAAGTGATATTCACAGACTCCTTTGTGCAATGGATATTTTTGCACTTCCTTCACTCGGAGAGGCCTTCCCAATTTCACTGTGCGAAGCTATGTCATGTGGAATTCCTTGCGTGGCCTCAAATGTTGGCGATGTTGAATACATATTGGGGAATAAAAAACTTATTTTTAAGTCAGGTGATAATAAAGAGCTTTCAGACATAATTATGAAAATTATTTCATTAAATGATACTGACAAAGAAATCCTAGGAAGTGAACTTCACAAAAGAATTAAAGAGAAATTTACCATTCAATCTGTTTCAAACACCTATTCAAAAATCTATAACAAAATTTTTACATCATAAAATGAATATTAAATTTTATAATTTTTCTAAAAGCTCATAATGTGTGGAATTACAGGTTTTGTTGGTTTTGGCAAAAAACATTATCCTATTGAAACGATAGTTAAAAAAATGAGTAATAGTATTACTCACAGAGGTCCTGACGAGTCGGGCATTTGGATAGATCGAAATGTACAAATTGCATTAGCTCATCAACGATTATCAATACTTGATTTATCAAGCGCGGGCTCTCAACCAATGCAATCTGTTTCTGGTAGATATGTCGCAATATATAACGGTGAAATTTATAACCATCAATTTCTTAGAAAAAAGATTGATCAATCTTCTAAATCAATAAAGTGGGTTGGCTCATCTGATACAGAGACATTATTATACGCAATTGATTTTTGGGGAATTGAAAAAGCAATTGCAATGATTGAGGGCATGTTTGCTATTGCTGTTTGGGACAAAAAATTAAATACCCTATATTTAATAAGAGATAGGTTGGGGGAGAAGCCATTATATTACGGATTGCAGACAGATACATTTATGTTTGCGTCTGAGCTTAAAGCTCTTAAATGTCATCCAAGTTTTAAAGGTTCAATCGAGAGAGATTCCATTTTGCTGCAAATGAAGTACGGTTACATTCCGGCTCCCAATTCAATATATAAAGGAATTTTTAAGCTTGAACCTGGAAGCATTTGCAAAGTTAGCTTTAATAATGATGGTGTTTGTCAGGATATTCAAAATACCTCATATTGGACAGCTGAGGAATTATTACAAAAGAGCTTATCAAATCAATATAGCGGAGATTTTCATTCGGCAGTTACGAAACTTGAGGAAGTATTAAAAAAATCAGTTAAATCACAAATGGTTTCCGATGTTCCTATTGGGGCTTTCTTGTCTGGTGGAATTGATTCATCTTTGATAGTAGCAATCATGCAGGATCTTTCAATTTCTCCTGTAAAAACTTTTACAATCGGTTTTCAAGAAGATAAATTTAATGAGGCAAATCATGCCAAAAAAGTCTCTCAAATCCTTGGAACTGATCATACTGAATATTATGTTTTGAGCTCAGAAGCCTTAGATATAATTCCTAAACTTCCAAGGATTTATGATGAGCCATTTTCAGACTCCTCTCAAATTCCAACTTTCCTAGTTTCAAATCTAGCAAAATCACAAGTTACGGTTTCTTTATCAGGAGATGGTGGAGATGAATTATTTGGTGGCTATAACAGACATGTTTTTTCAAAAAAATGGGGAAATACTCTTTTTCATACCCCATTTTTTATAAGGAATCTTATTGGAAAGTTGCTCCTTGGTATCAAACCTATGCATCTAGATGATTTAGAGATGAGTAAAATTAATCAATTTTTAGATAAAAAAATATTTAATAATCTCTCCAATATAGTTGATAAAACTGGTAAAGCCCTTTGTAGCAAAAATGTAGATGATCTTTATGAAAGATTCAATAGTCACTGGTATGATCTTTCATTCATTAAAAAATCCACTGAGTTTGTATCTTTTAAGCCGAATGATCTAAATTTAAAGAATTCTGATATTGCAACTCAGATGATGCTTTCTGATTTAACTAATTATCTTCCAGGGGACATTCTCACCAAGGTAGATAGAGCAGCTATGGCAAACAGCTTAGAGACAAGAATTCCAATGCTCGATATAAATGTGATCGAATTTTCAATGTCCTTGCCAATAAATTTTAAAATAAAAGGGTCTAACGGAAAATTTATCTTAAAAGAATTGTTAAATAAATTTCTTCCAAAGAATTTATATGATAGACCCAAACAAGGTTTTGCTTTACCGATAGAATCTTGGTTAAAAGGCCCTCTTTATGATTGGGCAGAGAATTTATTGGATCCCAGAAAGTTAAATGAAGATGGATACTTTGATTCAATGATTATTCAGCAAAAGTGGCATGAGCATAAAAATGGTATACATAATTGGCAGACAGAGCTTTGGGATGTATTGATGTTTCAGGCTTGGCTTGAAGATCAAAAGTGATTTGGAATTTACGATATAACTTTTTTAAATATTACCCTATAATTACGACACAATGGACAATCCTCAAAAAGAAAGTCTCAATCTAAAATCCTTTTTTGAATTGCTATGGATTGAGAGAAAATTTATTCTTGTTTTTTCATCTATTTTTATCTTTTTAACAATAATTTATGTCCTTCTTGTTACACCAATTTATGAATCAACTGCAATAGTTATCCATAATTCAGAACAGAGTGGCCAGCCACAAATGTCTGGTGCACTTCAGCAAGTTGCGAGCATTGTTTCTGCTGATGCATCAGTAAATGCTGAACAAAAGATAGCTATTTCTAGAATTCTTTCAAAAGATTATTTTTCTAGAATCTACTCAAACAGTGTTTTGTTAGAATGTTTGATTTCAAATAAACCTTTTTGCAAAAAACCTTTTTCAGATTCAAATGAATCTGCTTTAGATGAAAAACATAGTAATTTTACTAAGCCATCCTTTATGAATGCATATAGAGAATTCAAACAAAAGTTCACAGTTTATAATAATTTTGAAATTATTACTTTTTCTTTTCAACATGAATCACCTGAGACTGCATACAATTTTTTGTCGTGGATCATTAAAGATGCTAATAACTATATTAAGGATATTGATGTTGAGAAAGCATCAAAGTCTATGGAATTTTACAAAGATTCTCTATATCAGTCTCGTAATATTGAGCTTCAGAAATTGATAAGTGCTTTAGTTCAGCAAGAAATTCAAACAATTGCGCTTTCAAAGCGCTCTGAAAATTTTGCTTTTGATATTATTGACCCGCCTTATATGCCAGAGGAGAGAATTTTTCCAAAAAGGTCATTTACTACTATGCTCTCTGCTGTACTTTCATTTTTTCTAGCAATCACTTTAGTGGTGATATTTAATTATTTAAATTCTTCTCCAATTAAATTTTGGAGATCTGCTACTGCATTGATTAAAATTTAATATATTACTTGTAGATTTTTAATCCTATTACATATTTTATAAATTAAGTAATTTTAATAGTATGAATAAAATAGACTAAAATAGTCATATTAATGTTTCCATATTATTTTATTTTTTTTGTAGCAGTATGCTTTTCTTTAAGCCCTATAAAAGTTGAATATGATTTAAAGTTCTTTGTATGGATTTTAGTATTTATTTTTGGAACTTTATTTATAGGTCTTCGTCATGAAGTGGGAGGGGATTGGCCTAATTATCTTAACGGCTTTGAGTTAGTTGCTAGACAAACTTTTTGGGAGGTATTGGGATCATTCGGAAGGAAGGACGTTGGCTATCAACTAATTAATTTTTTCTCTGCAAAGGTTGGTCTTGGTATTTATGGAGTTAATCTTGTCTGTGGGTCGATTGTCATGCTGTGTTTGCTTTTCTTTGCAAGTAAACAGCCATACCCGTGGATAGTTATTGCAATTTCAATACCGTTTTTTATTATCGGAATAAATATGGGCACGGTAAGGCAGGGGCTAGCCTTATCAATTATTCTTGTTGGCTTGACGCACATACATAAAAGCTCTGGCCGATACATTTTATATAATTTTATTGCAGTCTTATTCCATAAGACTGCAATAGTTATGCTTTTAATGTTGATTTTTAAAGCGAGATTTAATAATACGCCAACGGCATGGTTTGTTATTTCATTAATACTATTTACATTAGCAATTTTGGGTGGGCCAGCATTTGAGATATTTTATTTTTCTTATATTTTAGATGATAGATACCAATCTGGTGGCGCGATTATTAGAGTTTTAATATCTCTAGCTCCATTTGGGCCATTTTTATTTTTTTATTCAAGACTTAATGAAGAATTTTCTGATTCATGGGTTTATCTATGGATGGGCATAGGATGTTTTTTGCTACTCCTATTAGCTCCATTTCTATCTACAGCTGTAGATAGGCTTGCTTACTATACCATTCCAATGCAGCTTGCTATTTGGCCAAGGGTAATTTATGTAATACAACACCCAACAATAAAGATCTATATTTCATTACTAGTTATTTTTACTTATTTAATGATTTTGTATGTTTGGCTTAATTTTGCAAATCATAGCTGGGCATGGATTCCCTATCAAACAATCTTTGGATAATTTATATATGCAGCACTTAAAAATTGCCTTAGCGGGTAATTCAGCTTGGTCAATATTAAACTTCAGAGAAGACCTAATCAAGCGCCTCATAGCAAATGGGCATAAGGTTTTTGTAATTGCTCCAATTGATAGTGCGCATGAAAAGCTTCGGCAACTCGGATGTGAGCATGAAGACATCAATATTTCTAGAAAAGGAGTCAATCCATTTAAAGATATATTTTTGATAATAAAATATAGAATATTAATTTCAAAACATTCTTTTGATTATGTTTTAACTTTCAACCCAAAGCCAAATTTATATAATTGTTTTGCCTCATTTTTTTCTAACTCAAGAATTATAGTAAATATATCCGGGTTGGGCTCTGGCTTTATAAATAACAACTTGCTGACAAAATTATTAATTATTATGTATAGGATAGCTTTTAAAAAAGCCTACAAAATATTTTTTCAAAATGTCAGTGATAAAGAAATTTTTGAAGATTTAGGAATACTTAAGAATAAATCATCAGCATTATTGCCAGGCTCAGGAATTAATCTTGAGCTATTTCCAAAAAATAATAATCATTTATTAACTGTAAACAAGATTTATTTTACTTTTGTGGGAAGATTGATTAAAGACAAGGGCTTAATAGAATTTATAGAGGCTGCGCAATCTTGTGTAAGACAAAATACGAATCTATTTTTTAACATATGTGGAGATATAGATCCAGGCAATCCATCCTCTGTAGATAAAGAGTTTATTCGCCGCTCTCTTTCAAAGAATATTTTTTTTATGGGGCATGTTGAAGATATCAAGGGAGTTCTTGAAGAATCTCACTGTATTGTTTTGCCATCCTATAGAGAAGGGTTGTCAAGAAGTTTGCTGGAGGGAGCAGCAATAGGCATACCAATCATTACAACTAATGTGCCAGGATGTAGAGAGCTCGTAGATGAGAATAAAAAAAATGGATATCTTTGTAGAGTTAAAGATGCCTACGATTTGGAAAAGAAAATATTAAAATTTTCTAGTTTAGATCCTCAAGCTATTTTTGAATTAGGTAACAACAGCCGCAAAAAAGCTGAGCAAGATTTTTCGGTAGAGAAAGTAATCAATAGCTATTTAGAATCTATTAACAGCTAGTTTCTGTATAGAAATATATGCGCTCTTAAATACTAATTTAAATTTAGGTGGTAATATAAGAATGATATAATCACCAAAATTTATATCTATTAGCAACTATGAAGATTTTCTCAAAAAAAATATATCCTATTATATTTGCACTTTTATTTTTAATTAACTCGCTTCATTCTCAAGATATTGATCCAGAGACCTTAAAATCAATTATGGATCTCCAGGGTGCCAGTCAGTCAAAGGCAGGCGACAGAGATTATAAATCATTCACCCAAAACAATTACTCAAACACAATGAGGCTACTAGATGAGTTTGATCAAAAAAAAGAAGAAGCCCTTTTCTATTCAACTTTAAATGAAGAAAGGATAGAGTTAGTAGCAAAACTCTGCAGCAAGGATCCAAGGGCATGTTACCTAGTTGATGAATATAGGCAATATAAATTTGATGATGCTCCCAAGACAATCAATGACCTTAAAGTTTTTGGGGTTGATATCTTTTCAGGCTACCCTTTGAATCTTGATAATTTTAATGAGCTTCCACTTCCATCAACTTACCAGCTTAAAGTTGGTGATGTGTTTGAGATTGATATCAATGGACTAAAGCTTTTCTCTGATGAGGTTAGGATTAATCCTATGGGAGCAATTTCTATTCCTGGCTTTGGTAAGTTAGAAGTTGCTGGCTTAACTTTCAGTGCATCTACGCAACTTATAAAAAGCCTTGTCAACTCATCTTATCCGGGATCTGAAGTATATGTCGGATTGAAGCAAATCAATCCAAAAAAAGTATTCGTTCTCGGAAACGTTTTAAATCCAGGTAGCTATGGAGTAAACGCATTTGCAACCGTAATAAACTCGTTGATTACAAGTGGAGGCTTTAAAGACAACAGTTCACTAAGAAATATAAAAATTAATAATAATGGGGCTTTTAAGGAAATTGACCTATATGATTTCTTGATTGATGGAGATATAGATAAGGATATTTTATTGAATGATGGCGATACATTATTAGTTCCTGGTATTTCTGACAGCGTAAGTGTTTTTGGAGCAGTGAACAGACCTGCAATTTATGAAATAGCGCCTGGCGAAACTGTCTCAGATTTAATTAATTTTTCGCTTGGGTTCAATGTTGATGCAGACTCAAATCAAGTTACTATCAAGCGAAGAAATGCAATGGGATCTTTTGCAAGCATAAGTGTTAAAGAAAAAGAATTTAAAACTTTTGAAGTCCAAAATGGAGATCAGATTTTAATTAATAAAGTTTCTGGCGATTACTTAAACAACATTGATGTGATTGGTTCTGTCCGAAATCAGGGCCAGTTTGAGTATTATGAGGGTGCAAAAATAGGTGATTTCATAGATTTAGACACAGACTTGCTTGATTCAACCTATACACCTTTTGCACTAATTAAAAGATTTGATAGTAGAACCAGAAGTTGGAGGTTTATTTCATTTGATTTGCTAGATGCCAATCAACTTTCCTCTAGAGAGCTTATGCCAAGAGATAAGTTATTTATTTTTTCTAGATCTCAAATAAATTTTTTATCTTCTAACGCAATAAAAATGGTTGTTATGGGAGCAAAAAATGAGCCCAATGATTCCCAAATGCAGTCGTTAAGTGATTTAAAAAACTTGCCCAAAGTTGAAAATATCGAAGCTCCAGATAAGCCAAAAGTATTATCATATCAATCGACTATAAACCAACAGTGTTTTAAATTTCTAAAATCAGATGATCAATTTATTTCGGAGATCTTGCCGGTAAAATTAAATGCGATCTCAAAATCGAATTCAAGTATGTTAGAGCCTTGTCCAGAAATTTTTAATTCCCATCCTGAGCTACTTCCATACTTGCTGATTCAATCAGCTCCTGTTATAGGAAACATAAGATTGCCCGGGCTCTACCCAGTTTCTGACTTTGTTTCAGCGCAAGACTTAGTTATTTATTCTGGGGGGATACTTGATGGTAATAATGAAGATATAATTTTTGAAATTGCATCAAATAGTCCTGTTACCAATTTAAACTATGATCAATTATTGAATGCTTATAATATAAAATTTATTAATGTTAAGAGACCTAAACAGGAACAAATTTATGGTTATGTTACATTGCATGGGGAGTTTCTAAATCCAGGAACATATTCAATTTCAAGGGGAGAAAGCTTACTGTCTTTGTATGAAAGAGCTGGGGGATTTTCATCTCTTGCATATCCTTTAGGTGGTATTCTTACAAGGGAGTCATCAAGAAAAAAAGAAAAGGAAGTATTAGAAAAAGCAAAAAAAGACATAGCTTCAGTCTTAACTAACGCTGCTGTTAGTGGATCTTTTAATCAAAGCACTACAGACCTTGTCCAACTTATTCAGTTCATTAGCAACATGTCTGAGGGAGAGGCTTTAGGAAGAATTGTTACAGAAATGGATGCATATAAGATCAAAAAGAACCCATCATTAGATATATTGCTTGAATCTGGAGATAAGATATATCTTCCACCAATAACTAACACAATTACTGTTGTTGGAAGTGTCTTGAATCCTATTACAGTTCCTTACAGAGCGGATAATAATTTAACTGATTACATAGAACTTGCCGGCGGCTATAGTCGGACAGCTGATAAGCGCAGGTCATATATTATTTTTCCAAATGGCACATCTAAAAGAATTGGTCGTACAATATTAGGTATCAATTCTTCAAATGTACTCCCTGGCTCAACAATTATAGTGCCAAGGAAAGCCTCAGCTATGGATGGTATGACTTTCTTAAGAAATATAACTCCAATATTAGCTGATCTTTCTATTACAGCAGCATCGATTAATGCAATTTCATCTAATTAAAAATGCTTCTAGCAAGGAAATTTTTTGCTATTGTTGCGACTTTAAGTTTTTCTTTCTACTTGAATGCAGATTACAGCGATTATAAGTATAGGTTTTCTTATCCAAGTTTCAGTAATTATGGCACGATAGGTGTAATCAATAACCCTTCAGCAAGATTTCTCCCTGAAGGAAGCTATGGCTTAACGTGGTCAGCCAATCAGCCATACTTAAAAGGATCTATAGTTGCGTATCCATTTTCTTGGATGGAAGCTTCATATCAATATACAGATATCAATAATGCGCTTTACAGTGAAAGCAGAGCTTTTAGCGGATCTCAATCATTTAAAGATAAAAGCTTTGATGCAAAATTTAAACTTATTAATGAAGGCATATATATTCCAGCTGTTGCAGTAGGATTTAGAGACTTAGCTGGTACTGGAATCTTTTCTGGAGAATACATCGTAGCATCTAAGATGTATCGAGGATTTGATTTTTCTCTTGGAATGGGATTTGGTACATTATCTGGTGGATCAAGTATCTCAAATCCATTCTTCAAACTTTCAGATAGTTTTAGAACAAGATCATTTGAGGGAGGTCAGGGAGGAGAAATTTCAATAAATTCTTTTTTTGGCGGAGAAGCTGCGCTTTTTGGCGGTGTGGAGTATTACCTACCATTTAAGCACGGAGCAAGACTAAAGTTTGAATATGACTCGATTAATTATCGCAAAGAGGGCCTGCTTAAGATATTTGATGATGTAGATTTTGACTATAATTTTGGATTTGTTCTACCTCTAACTAAATCATTGACAGTTAAAGCTGCTATTACTAGAGGAAACCAGTTTAATTTTGGTTTTAGCTATTCTGGTTTCATGAGAGACCGAAATCCAGTAATACCCAAGAATGACCCATATGTCCCAGTAGAATATAGTAGAAATGTTCAAAATGTTACTGCTACTAGTGAAGACTTATTATATAGAGCCGCTCTTAAATATCTTAATGAAAGACAGTTTTATCTCCAATCAGCTCAAATTGAAGAAAATAAAATTGCTGTAGCTTATTCACAATCAAAATATCAAAATTATGCTATTTCTACTGGAAGGGCCATAAGAACACTGGATGAAATTTCTCCAGATTATATTGATACTTTTGTCTTAACAAACGTAAATGCAGAAACAGATTTGTTCACTGTAGAAGTAAATAGAGAGGCTTTCAGAAAGTATGAAAAATTCAAGCTAACTGATGCGTTAATGCAAGACACAAATATCTATTCTAATAGCCAAGAAAGCAAAGACCATACATTTAGACCCGCGGTTAATTTTCCTGCTTATTTCTATAAATTTTCTCCTGATCTTAGGTATCAAATTGGGGGTCCAGATGGATTTTTCTTCGGTGATTTTGCTATCGCCCTGCATGCTGAAGCAGTTATAAGAAAAAATATCAATATTACATTTAAAGCTAGAGCAGGAATTTATGACAATATGGATGATTTAAAGCTTGCATCTGATAGTGTGCTTCCAAGGGTAAGAACAGATATTGTTAAGTATTTAAAAAGCAGCAAAGATGCAAATATTTCTAGATTCCAATTAAATATTTTTAATAATCCCAGAAACTCTATATATACAAAATTTTCTGCAGGCATATTGGAAGATATGTTTGTTGGTTTTGGGGGAGAAATATTATACAGACCATTTGCATCAATTTTTGCAGTTGGTGCCGAGGCATGGAGAGTCCAACAAAGAGATTATGAAATGCTATTTGGGCTTAAACAATACGAGACAACTACAGGTCATATTACCGGTTACTTAAATCATCCTGGTTCAGGCATACTATTTAAATTATCTGGTGGTAGGTACCTTGCAGAAGATTCTGGTTTAACGTTTGACGTTTCAAGAATTTTTAAAAGTGGTGTTCAGATGGGTGTTTGGTTTTCCAAAACTGACATTAGCGCTGAGGAGTTTGGAGAAGGATCATTTGATAAAGGTTTTTACTTCAATGTTCGGATTGATTCCTTTTTTACAAAATATAACAGAGGGTATACTGGTTTTGGTCTTAGACCATTAACTAGAGATGGCGCTGCTAAACTAGCCCCCGGCCATAATTTATATGGAGTTACAGATCAAGGCAGTCTTTCAAATATTTTAAAGGATTGGGAGACAATATATGATTAAAAAATCACTTTTTATTCTTCTGGGAATAACCTTTGTAACTAGTTGCTCACGTTTTGCTTATAGTCAATTAGCCGATCAAGTGTATGAGGCAGTTATTGGCTATGACTATCAAGCGATAGATAGAGATGAGTTTAATAACACAAAGTATAGCTTTGCAATTGCTCAGGTGGGCAAGACTAATCCTGTAAAGCTTATACTTGCATCAGTTGAAGGCGATACTTTCAAGTGGATATCAGCTGACAGAATAATAATTCATACAAAAAATGGGATTATTATTAAAACAGAGGGCCTCATGAATGATTTCTTCTCAGTGCCAATGCCTAATAACCTTCAATCCATTTCACAATCAAAACACTATGTTACATTTCACTCTCCAGAGTTAAATCACTTTCAAAGATATGATACTTATAGATTAATTGAGTCTAAGGTAGAATATGAGTATCTGATTAATGAATATATAGAGGTCGATGTATATGAATATATAACGGAAGCTCCATTGATTAAATGGACTGCTCAAAACAAACTATATAAAAGATCTGATACGGGGGAGGTAATAGCAATTGAGCAAAAATTTCATCCACATCATCCAGAATTAAAATTATATTATTACCTTAAATAAAAAAAGGGAGCTTAAAGCTCCCTTTTTTATAAAGTATGTATTACTGTGTTTTTGTGGTAGTTTGAGTTGCTGTAGCAGTTGCAGGAATATTTACCTGAATTGATACTTGCTCTTGAAGCTCAACCACTTCAGTTAGTTCTTCAATAATTGTCTCTTCAATTTCAACTTGAACTTCTACAGGAACTTCAATTTCAACTTCTGTTTCATACTCTTCAACTGTATCTACTTCATATTCATATTCGTATTCTACTTCAGCAACATACTCTTCTTCAGCACCCAACGCATCCAAACGAGTCGCTGTTGCAGTTTGCGTGGCTGTAGCTGTTGCAGTTGTTGTGTTTATACGGGTTGCAATAGTCGTAGTGTTGGTAGTCGTATTAGTCGTAGTATTAGTATTTGTTGTACCAGTTGTTACGTTCTCTCTGGTTACTGTAGCAGTATTTGTAACACCTGAAATATCACTCAGAGTAGTTACAGGAACCAACACGTCAACAACAACCTCTTCTTCAATTTCTACAATAGTAGTTGGTGCAGGAGTTGGTGCAGGAGGTGGTGCAGGAGTCGGTG
>Ga0181606_10000258_pt1 | contig 42789 bp, 44 predicted proteins | sample 041ome_10_FD_132994 | JGI IMG/M metagenome (GOLD analysis project Ga0181606, IMG submission 132994) | Coastal salt marsh microbial communities from the Groves Creek Marsh, Skidaway Island, Georgia - 041412US metaG (megahit assembly) | ecosystem: Environmental > Aquatic > Marine > Intertidal... | reverse complement strand
TTCGGTTGGAAAGGCGACCAGCCCACCGGCCTCAAGAATTTTGGCGGCCTGCGCAAGGCTGTTGCTAGTAATGGGCACTATATCAGTCATCGGTCGTATCTTGGCCTTTTGTGCTGGCAGAGTGGAAAACTTTATTCGCATTTAGATACCGTTTTGCGTTAGATAAATATAGTACGCATAACCATCGAGGATAGCTATGCCATGTGTGGCCGATTTACAAGCACCGCATCCCCCGAAGAATTGATGCGCAAATTTGGCGTGACAATTTTGCAAAATCTACAGCCCCGATGGAATGTGGCGCCGCGCCAAAAGGCGTTGGTGATTGCCCGCAATGGGCTTCATGACGACGCGGTATTGGCCCAATGGGGTCTGCCACCGGCAACCAGTAAGCACAGTTTTTTAATCAATGCCCGCGCCGAAACCGTTCACGAAAAGCCAACCTTCTGCTCTCAATTCCAGACCAGCCGGTGCCTTGTCGTTGCCAGCGGTTGGTATGAATGGTCATCCCCAAAAACGCCGTGGCATATCCAGCTTTGTGATGGTGGGGTTCTGGCCATGGCCGGGCTTTTATATGGCACCGCAGAGCAACGGCGTTTTATCATTTTGACAACCGCAGCAGATACTGGGCTAACCGATATCCATCATCGGGCGCCGTTGGTTTTGGCACCGCAAAATTATGATTTATGGACCGCTGGCGCCGCAGGTGATGCCGCAAAATTGATGCAGCCAGCTCCATCCAAATGGTTCAATTGGTACCGGGTTGGCGCTGCGGTTGGCAAAGTTGCCCATGACTACCCGGGCTTGGCGACGCCTTTGAGTGTTGAGGATATGGCGGCGCAATCCACACTGCAGACGGCCCCTCAAGGTGACCTGTTCGGCTAAATATCGGTGATCGTTGCGCGCCTAACTAAAATGCCATAGATGTGCCACAGCATTAACGCCCCGGCCCCGCGATAGGGCTGCCACGGTCTGCCAAATGTTTCCATTTGTTTGGCGGTTGGGCGCTCATCCAGTTGTTTCAGGCGCTTCATGCCTTCTTGCAGCGCCAAATCATTGACCGGCCATGCATCCATATCACCAAGCGCAAAAAGCCGAAAATAATCGGCAGTCCACGCACCAATGCCACGAATTTCAACCAGCCGGGCTTGAACAGCATCGCCGGGCAAACCGTGTAGCGCGTCCAAATCAAGCCGTCCTGATGTGATTTCATCGGCAATACCAATCAAATATTCTGCCTTGCGCCGTGACAGCCCAGCCAGCATCAGAATATCTGGCGACTTGCTGGCGATCACATCAGCCGCGCTTAAATTTTGCTCTTGCATTCGGGTCCAGATTGACGTGGCGGCTGATCTTGAAATTTGCTGGCCGATGATAGAGCGCGCCAACGTGTCAAAATTGGCAGGTAGAGAACGGTCAGGCGGTGGGCCAAAGCGGGCGATAGCCGCGGCAATATCGGCATCAAGCGCCGCTAGCTTGTCAAGCGCGCCACCAGCATTCAAAAGTTTTTCTTGCATCACCGTCATTGCGCCAACATAGCACATTATTGGTTTAACTGAAGGTAGATATGCGCGTTGTGCACCGGGTGCCAGCGCATTGATTTGATCGTTTAATTGGCCTAATTTCATATCATAACAGAAAGGCAGGTCAACTTATGCTTGTGTGGGATTTGCCATTGCGTCTTTTCCATTGGGGCCTTGTGGTGGCCGTGGCGGGGGCCATTGCGGCGTCAAAAGCAGATGTGATGTGGCTTCATGAAAGGTTCGGATTGACCGTCATGGGGCTCGTCGGTTTCCGTATCATATGGGGTTTTATTGGCGGTCATTATGCACGATTTAGACAATTTTTGACGCCACCGCGGGTGGCCATAGGCGCATTTTTACGGCTGTTAAAACCGGATACAACGCCGTCTGTTGGGCATAGCGTGGCTGCCGGCTATGCGGTTATCGGTTTATTGGCAATAACTGGATTTCTGGCAACAACCGGCACTTTGTCAAATGATGATGTGTTGTTTGAGGGACCATTAGCGCATGTCCTGCCAACATGGAGCGATGCTGCCACCAGGTTGCATGACGCCGCAGAACCCTTTCTGTTTGCGATGATCATCCTGCATCTTGCGGCAATATTGCTTTATAAATTCGTGAAAAAGCGCAATTTAACGATGACAATGCTCAACGGCCATGCAGATGATGCTGCGACCGTGCGGGACGCTGAACATGGTGCCATTTCACCTGCCCGTAATGTTTTTGGGGTGTTGCTGCTGATTGGGTTTGTACTGGCCGCCAATAGCCTTTCATTGTTACGGCCAGCGTTTTATTAGCTGGTTAGCGCCGCATCACTCCTTAAAACTGGTGTGACAGGCCTTACAGGTGCCGCCAAGCGACTTCAACGCCGTTATGGTGGCTGATAGATCGCCTGTTTTGGCCGTGCTAATCAACGCCAATGTGGCGGCCTCATTGTCGCTAGCGCGGCTTTTAAAGCCCTCAAAATCCATCCAGATTTCGGCGCGCGCTTTGGTGTCGCCAGTATCACTGCCTTCGGGGAAATGGTTTGGTATTACCTGCGCCCATTTCGCAATCTTTGTGGCCTCTTTGATCACACTGTCAAAGTCGCCAGACCCGAGTGCCGCGTTAATCGCTTTCATGGCCGCGGCGTTGGCTTTGAAATTGGCTTTGCGATCAGCAATTACATCGGCATGCGCGACGAAACTGCTAAAGGCAAAGCTGCAAAACAGCATGGCGCCGGCTGTATGGAAAAAATATTTGGCGTTGGATTTGGTCATGGGAACACCTTTCATCTGGTTCGCCGCTAGGCTCACTCTAGGGTACCCGAATAAAGAAAAAAGAAAAGATGTGCTTTTGATTGAAATAAGTCTAGTGTTTTCACCCATAAGCTTAAGCCGTCATAACGTCACTTTGCCTTAGCCTTTTCGGGCCTGTAACGGTACCGTTTTCAGCCAAAAATAGATTTTGATAGCGAAAGAGAGATTTGCCCGTGCCGCGTTCACTTGTTGGTGTTGCCTTTAGCCTCTGTGCGGTTTTTTTTGGTGTCTTAACCGGAATGTTGGTCAAAAAGCTCAGCGCCGATGTGACGCTTGTTACAACATTATTTTATCGGTTTTTATTTTCCTTGCCTATTTTATTTGGCGTTGGACTGGCCATGCGGGGGCGCGCGTTCTTGCAGATAAATCAGCGAAAAACATTATGTTTCCGGGTGTTTTTCGGGTTTTGTGGCATCATGTTCTGGTTTCTGTCGATACGCAATATGCCGCTTGGTCTGGCAACGTCCTTGTTTCAAAGTTCGGTCATTTTTATCACATTGATGTCGCCGTTTTTGCTTGGTGAAAAAGTGGGTGTCTATCGGTGGACAGCGGTAGTGGCCGGGTTGTCTGGGGTGCTGATAATTACCAACCCGTTTTCTGGGCAGATGACATCTGCCGCGTTTTTTGGCATTGGTGCAGCCCTGGCCGGTGCCGTTTTATCAATTTTGCTGCGCCGACTTGGCAAAGGTGATGCGCCGGTGTCGGTTGCCTGCTGGTATAATGCCAGCGGTTTTGTCGCACTATCAATTGTTGTGATGATTTTGCCGGCGCAATTCCATGCGGTCAGCCCGCCTGTTTTGCTTGATTTGATATTTTTGGGCGCCATCGGCGCCGGGCTACAGCTGGTTTTAACATCGGCCTATCGCTATGCCGATGCTGTTGTTGTTGCCTCCATGCGTTATCTGCAAATGCCGCTGTCAGGTGTGGTTGGTTATGTAGTGTTTTCTGAAATTATGACACCAACTGAAATTTTTGGGGCGATCATCATTATTACCAGCTGTTTGGTGATCGCGTGGCGTGAATTGTTGCGCAGCCAAGAGGTAAATCAGCCAGGTATTTAGCCCACTGCCAATTATTTATTTTACTTGTTGTTGATCGTACCAGTTGTTGATCTTGCCAACTGACCAGCAATCTTTATAAAGGCATCAAACGCACCACAGGGCAATTATAAAGGCACAAGATCATGGGTAAGATTTCTATTCGCATTATGGGCGAAAGCGATATTGTTGACGTCACCATGCTGCCGGCCGGGGCTGCGCCGAAACCAAGCCCGCTTTTGATGGGTTTAGACGGCAATGACAAAATCAACCTTTTGGGCCATTGGATGGATCAGGACCGTGGTGCGGCACTGGCTGAAGACCCGGTGCATCTTGAGGCGATGACAATTATCGCCAGTGAATTTCTGGCTGGGCATGCGCTGGCCAAGGAATGTGTCAATGGGGCAAATTTTGTCCTGCTAACGGTTTTACGTGAAAAATGGCCGGTCGGGTCAAAGGCTAAATACAAAATCCTGGCAGATCGCATCGGCGCCGCCCATACCTATCTTGCGCATCCGTGCGCTGCTGCTAAACTTGATGACCTGACCGACCAAGACAGCTTAAAGCAATCAGAAACGCAACAATTGGCGATGGCATTGGGGTTTTACAAAGCGAACCGCAAGCGTTTTGCCAATAGCAGCGCGGTGCAGGGGCTTATCAAACAGGCCTAGCGTTGTAATTCTGGAATGTCCTTGAAAAAGGCCAAAGCTTCGGCATTGGCCAAGGCTTCAGTGTTTTTAACTGGCCGCTGGTGGATAATATCACGCACCGCAAGTTCGGTTATTTTGCCTGATCTGGTGCGCGGAATATCAGGAACGGCAACAATTACCGCAGGCACATGGCGCGGTGTGGCGCCATCGCGAATAGCGGCGCGTATGCGGGCCTGCAAATCGTCATCAAGGCTGGTGCTTTCGGCCAGTTTCACAAACAAGATAACGCGCACATCATCTTGCCAATTTTGGCCAATCACCAACGCTTCTAAGACGCCATCAAAGGCTTCAACCTGACGGTAAATTTCGGCGGTGCCAATCCGCACCCCGCCCGGGTTGAGGGTGGCGTCTGAGCGCCCATGAATGATTGTGCCGCCATCTGCGGTTAGGGTGGCCCAGTCGCCATGCCGCCATACATTCGGAAAATGTGCAAAATAAGCCGCTTTGTAGGCGCGGTTATCCTCATCGTTCCAAAACATTACCGGCATCGAAGGGAATGGGGCAGTACAGCATAATTCGCCTTGTTGGCCAATGATACTGTGGCCGTCTTCGTCCAACACATCTGTTTTCATGGCAAGGCCGCGGGTCTGGATTTCACCAGCCAAAACCGGCTGCACCGGACAGCCAAGCACAAAACATGCAACAATATCGGTGCCGCCGGAAATTGAACATAGTTGGATATGGGGTTTTATTGCTTGATACACAAACCCAAACCCATCTGATGATAGTGGTGATCCGGTCGATAAAATACTGCGCAGTGATGATAAATCAACATCCGCGCTGGGCACATATCCGCTGTTGCGAATGGAATCAATATATTTGGCAGAGGTGCCGAATGTGGTTACTTTTTCATCGGCAACCAGACGCCATAAACGCTCTGGCCCCGGAAAAGCTGGGTTACCCTCATACAGCACAATACTGGCTTTTATGGCCAACGCTGATACCAGCCAGTTCCACATCATCCAGCCACAGGTGGTAAAGTAAAACAGTTTGTCACCAGCGCTTAAATTCGTATGCAGCCGATGTTCTTTGATATGTTGAATTAAAGTACCACCAATGCCATGCACAATGCATTTTGGGGCGCCGGTCGTGCCGCTCGAATAGAGAATATAAAGCGGTGCATTAAAGGGCATGCGGTGAAATGCCGTCACCGGGCGAGCCCCAGCAATAGCCTGATCAAATCGCACCGCATTTGGCAGCTGCCGGCAATCTGGTTCTGGAGTCAAATAGGGAATGATAAGAATGGCGTTTAGGCTTGGCATGTTTGCGGCCAAGGCGGCTAAAACGGGCATCCGGTCAATCGTTTTTCCGGCATAATGATAGCCATCACACCCTACCAGAATTTTGGGTTCAATTTGACCGAAACGATCGCATACGCCCTGCAACCCAAAATCGGGCGAACAGCTGGAATAAACCGCCCCTAATGTGGCGGTGGCCAACATGGTAATGACAGCCTCTGGCGTGTTGGGTGTATAGGCGGCGACACGGTCGCCTTCGGTGACGCCGTGGTCGCGCAGCCAGCCAGCAAGCGCCATAACCTGTCGCTTCAAATCTGCCCGGCTAAGCTGGATATGCCGCCCATCTTCAAGGTGTGCGCTAATCGCCAGACGATCATCTGCATCAGCCAAAAGATTTTCGGCAAAATTGAGCCGCGCATCAGGGAAAAATTCGGCGTCAAACATGCTGTTGGGGGCGGTTAAAACGCGCGTGCCCTTGTCACCAATAACGCCATGCCAATCCCACAAATGGTTCCAAAATTCGGGTATATTATCAACCGACCATTGCCACAAAGACTGAAAATCCTGCTGCCAGTCAAACTGTGCGTGTTTGTGCAAATATGCTGCAAAATCAGATACCACGGCGTGATCAATTTGGGCTTGGCTCGGGCGCCATAAACAGGTGCCGGAAACTATCGATGATGATGCAGACAATTTTTAAACCCTTTGTCTTTTTTATGCTGTTTGGCGCATGATGCGTCGAACATCCCCAAGGTGTGCTAAGCCAGTCTAGCGCTGCACCATGAAGTGCGCAATCGCCCTGCCATTCGGTGGGGAGTCCAAACGGACTATATCGCTGCATAGTAGCAAGGCCGTGCGGGTTTTGGTAATTATTATTAAATGGTTAATTTATGTTAAATTGGCTCATACCGAAGGACCAATTGATTGTTGGTTTCGTATCCTAAAACACATCGCTTACGCTAGGTTTGTTGTTTTGCTCCTTTGGTGCCAATTTTTGACCACACCAATGAAAGAGGCCTAAACAAACATGGACCAAGCAGCAAAAAATCACATAAGACACGTGATGAAGGATTTGGCAGATACTCAACCAGAGATGCTTGATCACCCTATAATCGAACTGGCGGCCAGCCGATGGATGACGGGCAGCTATGAAAACTTCATAGTGCAAATGGAATTGCTGCACCATCGTAACGAGGCGGTGTTGTATAGCTGTCTTGCCCGCGATGGCAGCGGCCCGCTAAAAACCTCGTTCATCACCATGCTGTTGCTTGAAGACACGATTGCCTATGCGCAAAAACCATTTGGCATTTGTTCTGGTGCGGCGACTGTGACGTTGTTCAAATTTATTGATTTGGCCGATATGACGGCAAATCGTGTGGCACAGGTGATCGCGAATTTCACCCATCTCAATGCCGTAATTTTTTCTGATTACACCGAACGCGGCGTTACCCAGCCAAATTACCAAGAAGTTGATGTTATCTAGTCGCGGCGGGGTTTGCTGCTACCGCTGTTAGAGGCTTGCCGCCATAGGTTTTTGTGAAAGCGGCTTGAACTGTGCTGCAGACTGCGCGACAAATAAGCTGGTAGTGCTATTTTCAAAAAAAGCAATTTCCCGGACGCAATCATTTCAGGTGACACTTATGGCAAACACAAACACAGCTTATGACTATGATCTTATCGTAATCGGTGCTGGGTCTGGTGGTGTGCGAGCCGGCCGGATCGCGGCCGGGCATGGGGCACGGGTTGCCGTTATTGAAGGCGACCGGCCGGGCGGCACCTGTGTTATTCGCGGCTGTGTGCCAAAAAAACTGTTGATGTATGGGTCTGTTTTTTCATCAGATGTTGAAGATGCGCGGGGCTTTGGCTGGCAAATTGATGCTATGCCACTGCATGACTGGGGCAGCTTGATTGCGGCCAAAGATGCCGAACTCGATCGTCTTGAAGCAATTTATCGGAATTTGCTAAGCAATGCGGGTGCGACACTGATTGCCGGATGGGCGCAGGTCACTGGCCCGCATGAGGTGACGGTCAATGGAACCGCATACAGTGCTGAAAAAATTCTGATTGCGGTTGGTGGTACCCCGCAGATTGTTGATGCGCCGGGGCTAGCTGACCATGCGATAACATCTAACGAGGCCCTCGATCTTACAACATTTCCCGGCGAAATCGTGGTTTATGGCAGCGGATATATTGCGCTGGAATTTGCCGGTATTTTTAATGGATTTGGGGCCAAAACGCATCTTGTCTATCGGAGTGATTTGCCTTTGCGTGGCTTTGATGAGGATGTGCGTATACATATTGCTACTGCGTTGGCCGACCGCGGCGTTATATTACATAATGGCTGCACCATTGAAAAAGTGAGCGCAGACAATGACCGCAAACAAGTAACCCTTAGCTCGGGCGCCCGTTTGAACGTTGATGCGGTGATGGCGGCAACTGGTCGGCGGCCGAACACGGCTGGCTTGGGGCTAGAGGCGCTGGGCGTTAAAACCGGGCAGCAGGGTGAAATTATTGTTGATGCGGCTTCGCGCAGCACGGTTCCAAGTATTTTTGCGGTTGGCGATGTCACTAACCGGATCAATTTAACACCTGTTGCCATTGCCGAAGGTCACGCATTTGCCGACAGTGAATTTGGCGGTAACAAGCGGGTGGTTGACCACAGCAATGTCGCTTCGGCGGTTTTCAGCCAGCCGCCCATTGCTTCGGTTGGCATGAGCGAGGCCGAGGCCGCAAAGGCTTTTGATCAAATTACTGTATTTACAAGTGGTTTTCGGGCGATGAAAAACACCATATCGGGCCGTGGTGAAAAAACCTTTATGAAATTGATTGTGGAAACATCCACTGATCGTGTGGTTGGGGTGCATATGATGGGGCCGGATTGCGGTGAGATTATGCAAGGCATTGCGGTGGCCATAAAGGCTGGGGCAACCAAAGCTGACTTTGATGCGACCATTGGCATTCACCCGACCGCCGCTGAAGAATTTGTGACCATGCGCACGCCGCGATAATAACGCATCACATGGAAACCTGTGGGCAACCAAAAATGCTTGAAAAATTGCCGTAGATCCGCAATATTACGGCTTGTTCTTTCACTGCTGTCATCGTGGTCACGTAATGTGAATCGATGGACAAAGGATCATTCTCAATGACATGGCAACCAAATAGCTGGCGTTCGTTTCCCATTTGCCAAGTGCCTGACTACCCTGATGCGCAACGGCTCACCGCTGTTGAAACCACGCTGGAAGGCCGGCCTCCATTAGTATTTGCCGGTGAAGCGCAAAATCTGCGACGCAGTCTTGGCGCGGTTGCGCAAGGTAAGGCGTTTTTGTTGCAGGGTGGCGATTGTGCCGAAAGTTTTGCCGAATTTTCAGCAAACAACATCCGTGATAGCTTCAAGGTTTTGCTGCAAATGGCGGTTGTGTTGACCTATGGGGCGTCAATGCCGGTGGTCAAAATTGGCCGGATGGCCGGGCAATTTGCCAAGCCGCGTTCGGCGCCAACCGAGGTGATCGACGGTGTTGAGTTGCCGAGCTATCGCGGCGATATGATCAATGGCATGGAGTTTAGTGAGGCCGAGCGCATACCTGACCCACGCCGGTTATTACGGGTCTATGAACAATCTGCCTCTACCTTAAATCTATTGCGGGCCTTTGCCCAGGGTGGTCTTGCTGACCTCACAAAAGTGCATAGCTGGGTTGCTGATTTTTTGAAGGATACGCCGCAAACACAGCGTTTTGAGGCGTTGGCCGAACGTATTGAGGAATGCCTTAATTTCATGAAAGCTTGCGGCATAACCCCAGAAAATGCGCGTCCTCTCGCCGAAACCGAACTTTACACTAGCCATGAAGCCTTGCTGCTTGGCTACGAACAAGCCTTGACGCGCCGCGACACCATCACTGATGAACATGGGTGGTATGCAACATCGGCGCATATGGTCTGGATCGGCGACCGGACCCGCCAGCCGGATGGCGCGCATGTTGAATATATGCGGGGCATTTCGAACCCAATTGGCCTAAAATGTGGCCCATCGCTGGCGCCTGATGAATTGTTGCGTCTTATTGATATTTTGAATCCTGATAATATCGCTGGCCGGCTGACATTAATTGTTCGCATGGGGGCTGATAAAGTGCGGACCGGCTTGCCGCCGCTGTTAAAAGCTGTGCAAAAATCTGGCGCAAAGGTCGTGTGGTGTTGTGATCCGATGCATGGCAATACGATCAAAGCTAGTTCTGGATATAAAACCCGCCGGGTTGATGATGTCATGGCCGAAGTCACCGGCTTTTTTGATGCGCATGATGAAATTGGCACCTATCCGGGTGGTGTGCATTTTGAGATGACCGGGCAAAATGTAACCGAATGTGTTGGCGGTGTTGTCGATGTCACCGAGGCCAGTTTGGGTGATCGTTACCACACCCATTGTGACCCGCGGTTAAATGGCGCGCAGGCCCTTGAATTGGCCTTCTTATTAGCCGACTTGCTAAAGCGTCGACGTGGCGAACGGTCAGTTTTGTCCGAGGCGGTATAACATCTTCCAAAGCCCCTAAACCTGTCTGGCTGTGCTAATGCCAGTGGCCTAAAAGAGGGGAAAAGGCAGCCCAATGGCAAAATTTGCAAGCAGTGGTCCAACGCCGGATAGTCAGCCAAGCCTGACTGATACCTACTTCAAACACACGCGCAATATCGTGCAAACGCACGGCGATTGCGAGGTGACTTATGCGGTCTTTATGCGGCGGCCAGTTACTTTTGCTGGGCGGCTTGCGCTTGACTGGATTAGCGCAATGGCGGCGGCCCGCGGTGCCGAATTAAAGATCGAACAGCTTTATGTTGAAGGGGCGTGGATCGGCGCTGGTGAGCCGATGTGCTATATCACCGGGCCGTTTTCGGTTCTGGTTGATCTTGAAACCATTTTTTTACAGCGCTTGGGTCCGGCCTGTGTGGCCGCCTATAACGCCTATAATATGTGTATCGAGCTGCCTAAAGTGGCGTTTTTGGCGATGGATGCGCGACATTGCGCTGGCAGTGAAATGGCCGAATTAATGGCCTATGGTGCCTCGGTCGGGTCAGCCAAAGCGGTGGCCAAAGCCGGCGCGGTTGGCTTTGTTGGCTGCGCGGCGGATGCCACCGCACATTTTTTTGGCAAAGACAAAGGTGCTGGCACCATGCCGCATGGCTTAATTGGCTATGCCGGGTCAACCGTGCGTGCGGCGGAATTATTTCACCAGACCATTCCTGATGCGCCGCTTAGCGTGCTGGTTGATTATTTTGGTACTGAAATCACCGATGCGCTGGCGGTTGCTGACCGGTTTCAGGCGCTGGCGGCTGCGGGGCAGCTTTCGGTTCGCATTGATACGCATGGTGGGCGCTATGTTCAAGGGCTGGACACGCAGTCATCATACGCTGTGTTAGAACGCAATGTGCCGGGGGCGCTGCGCGGCTATCGTACCGATGATGAATTGCGCCTTTTGCTTGGCACAGGCGTCAGCGCGGCGGCGGTGTGGCACCTTCGTGAACAGCTTGATAAGAACGGCTATGATAAGGTGAAAATCGTAGCCTCAAGCGGTTTTGGGCCTGACAAATGCCGGGTGTTTTCACTTGCCAATGCGCCAGTAAATGTCATCGGTACCGGGTCTTTTTTGCCGCAAATATGGTCTGAAACATATGCAACGGCTGATATTGTGGCGTATGGCGGCCAGCCGCGTGTTAAAGCCGGACGCGAATTTTTGATCCGTAAACAAGAAGGTTGACGCGTTAATGACAAAATCTCTGGCAATCGCGTTGGCACAGTTAAACGCGCATCTTGGCAATGTGTCTAACAATGTTGACCGGCTGGCCAAAGCCCGCGCAAAAGCCGCCAGCAACGGTGCCGATGTCATTGTCACGCCGGAAATGTATTTGTCTGGCTATCCCTGTGATGATCTGGTGCTGCGCGATGATTTTATGCGTGATGTGGCCGCCGGCATCGATCAATTGGCCGCCCTAACAAATGATGCTGGTCCGGCCATTATTGTAGGGGCGCCCTGTGCAGAAAATGGGCGTATTTTCAATGCTGTATTTGTGATTGATGGGGGTAAAATCATTGCCCGGCGCGACAAAGTTAATTTGCCAAATTATGGGGTGTTTGACGATAAGCGTAATTTTACCGCAGGCGCTTTGCCTGGGCCGGTTATGTTGCGGGGCTTAAAATTTGGGTTGCCAATTTGTGAAGATATCTGGGAGCCTGACGTTGTTGAGTGCCTTGAAGAGTCAGGTGCGGATCTGATTGTGGCCTTAAACGCATCACCGTTTGATAGCGCCAAGCCAGAACGCCGCATGTCAACAGCGGTCGCACGTACCGTCGAAACCGGTTTACCGCTTATTTATGTGAATATGGTCGGTGGACAGGATGAGCTGGTATATGATGGCGCATCGTTTGCGTTAAACGGCGATGGCGCGTTGGCGTGTCACCTGCCAAGTTTTAGCGAGTCGCTAACGATTGTACAAACCTCGTTGCTTGCCGGGCATATGCATTTGGCTGGGCAGGTAACGCCGCCTGACGATGGTATGCAGGCGCTGTATCGGGGCGTGATGACGGGCTTGCGCGACTATGTCCAAAAAAATGGCTTTCCAGGCGTCATTTTGGGGCTGTCCGGCGGCATTGATTCGGCGCTGGTGGCAGCGCTTGCAGTTGATGCGCTTGGCGCTGATCAGGTAAAGGCTGTGATGATGCCATCGGCCTATACAAGTAAAGAGAGCCTTGACGATGCAGCGGCGCTTGCAAAAAATCTTGGTATTCACCTGGACGAGATCAGCATTGTTCCCGGGGTTAGCGCGCTAGAAACCATGTTGCGGGACCAGTTTTCTGGGACCACCCCCGGCATTGCTGAGGAAAATATTCAGTCAAGGCTACGCGGCTTGTTGTTGATGGCGATGTCAAACAAACACGGTTCGATGGTGTTGGCGACCGGAAACAAGTCTGAATATGCGGCTGGCTATTCTACATTATATGGCGATATGTGCGGCGGCTTTGCGCCGCTGAAAGATATCTGGAAAGTTGATGTGTTTCGCCTATGCGACTGGCGCAACCAGCATTTGCCGCGCGGTGCGGCTGGTCCAGAAGGGCACATAATTCCCGACAATATTATCGTCAAACCACCCTCGGCTGAATTGCGGCCAGACCAAAAAGACACTGACTCATTGCCGCCCTATGAACGGCTTGATGCGATTATGGCAGCGCTATGTGAGGAAATAGCTGATATCGAAACCATTGTCGGGCGAGGGTTTGATCGCGATGAGGTAAGCCGCGCCAGTCAATTGTTGTTCCGGGCTGAATATAAACGCTTTCAAGCGGCGCCGGGCCCCAAAATGACACCAGTTGCCTTTGGCCGTGATCGTCGCTTGCCCTTGACCTCAGCATTCAACCCTATCACAACCTCAGAACGTTAGTCGGTGATGAATAATCGGTCTATACCGCATCCAGATTTATGGTAGATAATGCCGCGATGGAGTTAACATGAGCCCAATAAAAGTTCGCTTTGCCCCTAGCCCTACCGGGCGTCTGCATGTTGGTAATTTACGCACCGCGTTAGTAAATTATCTGTTTGCGCGGAAAACCGGCGGCACCTTCATGTTGCGTATTGATGACACTGACGAAGAGCGCTCGTCAGCGGCGTTTGAAACGGCCATTCGCGAAGATTTGCAGTGGATGGGCATGATGTGGGACTGCGAAGACCGGCAATCAGCACGACTTGCGCGCTATGACGCGGCGCTGGCGCAGCTTATTGCGGCTGGCCGTGCCTATGCATGCTATGAAACACCTGATGAATTATCGTTAAAGCGAAAGGCCCAACTGTCGGCTGGCCGCCCGCCGGTTTATGACCGTGCCGGGCTTAAATTGAGCGACCAGGACAAAGCCAAGCTAGAGGCCGAAGGGCGACGTCCACATTGGCGGTTTTTGTTGAATGATGCCGAAGTGCAGTGGCATGACATGGTGCGCGGTGATGTTGCCTATCATATGTCGAGCTTGTCAGACCCGGTGTTGATGCGGGAAGACGGCCGGGTCATCTATACCTTGGCATCGGTGGTTGATGATATTGATCATGCGATCACCCATATTATCCGCGGTGAAGACCATGTTACGAATTCTGCCGCGCAAATTCAGCTTTTTGAAGCGCTGGGTGCGCGTGCGCCGATGATGGGGCATGTGGCTTTGCTTGCCGGTGCAGATGGCGAAGGCCTATCAAAACGGCTGGGCAGCCTGTCTATTGGTGAATTGCGCCAGACCGGCATTGAGCCTTGTGCGATTGCCAGCCTGTTAGCGCGAATTGGCACCGCAGATCCGGTGGTGCCGCACAGCCAGCTATCAGCGGTTGTTGATAATTTTGATCTTGGCCGGTTTGGCCGGGCGACCGCTAAATTTGACCCGGCTGAGCTTGCCAAGCTGAATAGCCAGATTGTCCAAGAGCTTGATTTTTCGAATGTTGATGCGCGGCTTGCCGCTATTGGGGTTGCTGGCAACGAAGCGTTTTGGCAGGCGGTGCGCGGTAACATTGCCACTGTTAATGAGGCAAAAATTTGGTGGGATATTTGTGTGCAGCCGTTGGTGCCGGTTATTGACGCCTCGCCAGTGACCAATGCGGCGGCGGCCTTATTACCAGAAGGCGGGCTTGATAGCAGCATATGGGCAGCGTGGACAAAATCTATCGCAGCGGAAACCGGGCTCAAAGGCAAGGGGCTGTTTATGCCATTGCGTCTGGCCTTGACCGGCCGTGATGCTGGCCCGGAAATTGCCCCGCTATTGGCGATAATGGGCCGTGACCGCGTGATTGCAAGGTTGCGCGGTGAAACGGCATGACCGCATTGCATTTATACAACACGCTGGCGCGTAAAAAGGAATTATTTGTGCCCATCGACCCGGCGCATGTGCGGGTCTATGCCTGCGGCCCGACAGTTTATGGACGCATTCATGTTGGTAATGCCCGGCCGATTGTAGTGTTTGATGTTTTGGTTCGGGTGTTACGCCGCCTATATGACCGCGTGACCTATGTGCGCAACATCACGGATGTTGATGACAAAATCAATGCGCGCGCCGCCGCAAATGGCCAGAGCATTGAGGCCCTATGCGCCGATACGATATTAAGTTTTCATGCTGATACCGCGGCATTAGGCGCCGCCCCGCCTGATGTCGAACCGCGCGCCACGCACCATATTGATGAAATGATAGCGATGATCAGCCTGTTGATCGAAAAAGGCCATGCCTATGTGGCTGATGGCCATGTGTTGTTTCAGGTGTCAACCATGCAAAGCTATGGGGCGCTGTCAAAGCGCAGTATGGATGACATGATCTCCGGGGCGCGTGTTGAAGTGGCGCCCTATAAACGCGCGCCTGAAGATTTCGTGCTGTGGAAGCCGAGCGACGCCAGCCAACCCGGCTGGGACAGCCCCTGGGGCCGCGGCCGGCCGGGCTGGCATATTGAATGTTCGGCAATGGCCAAAACCTATCTTGGCGAGGTGTTTGATATTCATGCTGGCGGTCTGGATTTGATTTTTCCGCATCATGAAAATGAAATTGCCCAAAGCTGTTGCGCACATGGCACCAGCCGTATGGCCAATTTTTGGCTTCATAACGGCTTTGTCACCATGAATGATGAAAAAATGTCAAAATCCCTTGGCAATATTATCACCGTTGAAGAGGCCACCACGCAATACCGGCCAGAAGTGGTGCGCGCCGCATTACTATCAGCGCATTATCGGGCGCCGCTTGATTTGTCTGATGCCGCCATGCAAGACGCGCATAATAGCTTGGACCGCTTATACCGGGCGTCTGCGTCGGCAGGCCCGGCGGGTGATGCGATAGATGATGAATTTATGGATTGTCTTCGCGATGATCTCAACACACCAGCGGCGATGGCGCGTCTTCATGAACTAGCACGTATAGCCAATCGCGGTGACCAGCATGCGGCAAACGCGCTAAAATCAAGCGCGGCGGTAATGGGATTGTTGCCGCATACAGCCGAACAATGGGCCAAAGGTGGCGCGGCGGTGCATGCGGCAGCGGTCCAGTTGGATGATGCCCATATTGACGCCGAAATTGCGGCGCGTAATGCAGCACGTGCGGCGCGGGATTTTGCCGCGGCCGATGCCATACGTGACCGCTTGGCGGCGGCGGGTGTTGTTCTTGAAGATGGCCTTGACGGCACGATTTGGCGGCGCGGCTAGTTTTTTGGCGGCGTGTTTGCTAAACCTGCCCCTATAATAGGCATGCGCACAGGCGGCCCAAGGCTGTGCAATAATGTTTTTGGAGTGATGAGATGAGCGGTGAAAAAATATGGCTATTTGATACAACGCTGCGCGATGGTGGACAGACCCGCGGCGTTGATTTTTCACGCGCTGATAAAGTGGCGATTGCCCATGCGCTTGACGATATTGGTATTGATTATATCGAAGGCGGCTGGCCCGGCGCTAACCCAACTGATGATGCGTTTTTCGCGCATCCGCCAAAATTGAAAAATGCTCGGCTTATTGCTTTTGGCATGACCCGCCGCGGGGGTCGTAGCACCGCCAATGACCCGGGCTTAAACGCAGTCATTGATGCCGAGGTTGACGGCGCCTGCTTGGTAGGGAAAACCTGGGATTTTCATGTGGAAACAGCGCTTAACACAACGCTGGCAGAAAACCTGGATATGATCCGTGAATCGCTCATTGCGGCGCAGCAGCGCGGCCGTGAGCCGATGTTTGATTGCGAGCATTTTTTTGACGGCTATAAGCATAACCCGGATTTTGCGCTGGATTGTATAAAGGCCGCCCATGAAGGGGGGGCTAGCTGGGTGGTGTTATGTGATACCAATGGCGGCACCTTGCCAGATGCGGTCTTTGAAATTGTGCGCGATGTCAAAAAAGCGCTTCCGGATGTTAATCTTGGCATCCATTGCCACAATGATTCTGGCGTGGCCATAGCCAATTCGCTGGCCGCCATCGCGGCTGGCGCGCGGCAGGTGCAGGGTACCATCAACGGCATCGGCGAGCGCTGCGGTAACGCTGACCTTATCAGCTTGATTCCAACCTTGGTCTTAAAATCTGACTATGTAACAGCGGTGTCGGAAAGTAATTTGCCAAAATTGATGGGCTTGTCGCGGTTGCTTGATGAACGGTTAGGGCGCACGCCAAACGCGCATGCGCCTTATGTCGGCGCGGCAGCTTTTGCGCATAAGGGTGGCTTGCATGCCTCAGCCGCGCAAAAAGACCCGCGCACCTATGAACATGTGCCCCCAGAAAAGGTCGGAAATGAGCGCCAGTATCTTGTTTCAGACCAAGCTGGCAGATCAAATATGCTGGCGCGCTTTGCAGCCTTTGGCATTGAGATTGATCCTAAAGACCAGCGCCTTGATACGCTGATCAGTGTTGTGAAAGAAAAGGAATTCGAAGGCTGGGCGTTTGACTCGGCCGAAGCTAGTTTTGAATTATTGGCGCGCCGTATGCTTGATGATGTGCCCGATTATTTTCGTATTGGCCGGTTTCGGGTTATGGATGAGCGGCGCTTTAATGCGCGTGGCGATCTGGTGGTGGAATCTGAAGCCACCGCAACTATTTTTGTGGGCGATAATTCATTCCATGAAGCGGCGATCGGCAATGGCCCGGTCAACGCTGTGGATACCGCCATGCGCAAAGCTTTGATTGCGGCATATCCGTCGTTGGCCGAGGTAGAACTGGTCGATTATAAGGTGCGTATTTTGGATGCAGTTGGCAGTCATTCTGGTACCGGCGCGATGACCCGGGTGTTTATTGAGTTTTGTGTTCCTGATGGCACCGTATGGCGCACCGTGGGATTGTCGACCAATATTATTGATGCCTCGGTCGCTGCCTTGGGTGACGGGATGATCTGGAAGTTGCTTCATGACAAGGTGGCTGGCCCAAAACGGAAGGCCTGAGCCGTTATGGATGATGAGGTAAAAAGTGATCCGCCAGTAGTTATTCTGGCGCGGCCGCAGATGGGCGAGAATATAGGTGCGGCAGCGCGCGCTATGATGAATTGTGGCCTTGCCGACCTGCGGTTGGTTGCGCCACGCGATGGGTGGCCTAATGCAGCGGCGCTGCCAATGGCCGCCGGTGGCAAATCTATTATAGAAAATGCCACAGTTTTTGATACGGTGGCGGCAGCGGCGCATGACATTACCTTTTTGGCAGCAACATCGGCGCGCCGACGAGATTTGTCTATACAGTCAGCCAACCCACGAACCGCCGCCGAAATGATCGCCACAAAGGCCAGCACAGGTAAGGCGGCGTTATTGTTTGGCCCGGAAGCCTCTGGCCTTGATAATGATGAGGTTGTTTTGGCTGATGTACTTGTGACAGCATCGCTTAATCCGGCCTATCCATCGTTAAATCTGGCGCAAGGCGTTTTGGTAATGGCGTGGGAATGGCGCATGGCGGCGTTGGCAGTGGGCACGGCACCTGCATCACCTCTCGAAACCGCCGGGTCAGACGGTTTGGCAACGGTCGCAGAACGTGATTATTTCTTCAAAAGGCTGGAAACAGCGCTTGATGATGGTGGCTTTTTCACGGCGCCGGATATGATGGCAACGGTGAAGCGCAATATTCGTGCGCTCTACACGCGTGCGGCTCTTAGCAAACAAGAGCTAAGCACCCTTCATGGTGTGGTTCAGGCGTTGACTAGCAAGCGCAAAAACTAGCGGCGTGTCGGAGCTTGCCACTGGCCGCCAGTCACTATGAACCCTGCCCGCATATAAGGGCTGTATAGTGCATTGACAAATGCAGAAAATATTCTTATTTTGCGCCAATTCTCGGGAACGTGGATTGCACCAGCGGGGTGTGATGCCGGTCTTTTTATCGCTGTAGTGATAATTAGGCCCTACCGGGGCAACAATTAAAAGGAGCCATAAAATGGCAAAATCTGATCATAAGCGGCACGCCGCGAAACATAAAATTGACCGCCGCCTTGGTGTGAATCTGTGGGGTCGTCCAAAATCTCCTGTAAATGCACGTGAATATGGCCCGGGCCAGCATGGTCAACGCCGCAAAAAGCCGACTGACTTTGGTGTGCAGTTGATGGCAAAGCAGAAGCTGAAAGGCTATTACGGCAATATTGGAGAAAAACAGTTTAAAAAATATTATGCCGAAGCTGTGCGCCGCAAAGGCGACACCGGCCAGAACCTGATTGGTATTCTTGAATGCCGCCTTGATGCAGTGCTGTACCGCGCCAAACTGGTGCCGACTGTGTTTTCGGCGCGTCAAACCATCAACCACGGCCATGTTCTGCTGAACGGCAAGCGCTGCAACATTGCGTCAGTTTTGTTGAAGCCAGGTGACGAAATCACCCTAAAGGAAAAGGCCAAGGCAATTCCTGCTGTTCTTGATGCGATTGCATCAGTCGAACGTGATGTGCCTGAATATGTCGATGCTGACCACAATAAATTCAGCGCCAAATTCGTGCGCGTACCGTCTTTGGACGAGGTGCCGTATCCGGTGCAAATGGAACCAAACCTCGTGGTCGAATATTACTCACGTTAACAGGCGCAGGCCTTGGCTTGTTGGCTGCTGAAACTATAATGAACCGGGTGATGCTTTACGTGTCATCCGGTTTTGTTATTATGTGACTTATGACACTTGTTTTTACGCGGCCTGCGATACCCGCTGATGCGGCCCGCCTTGGTGAAATTGCTAATAGTGCTTATGCAATTTATGTCGCAAGGATGAAGCGCAAGCCGGCGCCGATGCTGGCAGATTACCACGCCCACATCGCCAATGATGTGGTGATTGTTGCCGGCAAAAATAGCGAAATTTTTGGATATGCCATATTGCTGCTGAAAGAGGCTGTTTGGCAGCTTGAAAATATTGCCGTTGACTCGCGCTGGCAGGGTCAAAAAATTGGCTATAAATTAATCAGCGAATGCGAAAAAATACTTCTGCGGAAAAAAGTCGATACTTACCAGCTCTATACAAATGAATTGATGCACGAAAATCTTATTTGGTACAACAATCTCGGATTCCGGGAAATTGGCCGGAAAAGCGAAGATGGCTACCGCCGCGTTTATTTGAAAAAGTGTATTGCGGGATAAAAAGGAGCGATAAACCGATGGCAAACGATGCAGAGCTCACTAAAACCGGATGGCCGGAACGCTATTTTGCTGTCATTTTTACCGCACAGCGCAGCCTTAGCGGTGACGATATCTATGACATGACTTCAGACCGGATGGTGTTATTGGCACAGCGCCAGCCGGGCTTTTTGGGTGTGGAATCAGTGCGCAGCGATGATGGTATTGGCATCACGGTATCATATTGGACCGACCGTGACGCAATCGCTGGTTGGCGCCAGCACGCCGAGCATCTCGCTGCCCAAGCATTGGGAAGACAGGAATTTTATGATTGGTATAGGGTGCGGGTTGCCGAAGTCGTATCCGAACGCGCCTTTATCGCCAGCAGCATTGTTGATGCCAGCGACCAGGCGGCAGATGACTGAATGCCGGGCTAACTTAGACTAGCTAGGACGGGCGTCAATACCGTGTGTTTGGAACATTTCGGTCAATTCACCAGATTCATACATTTCCCGGATAATGTCACATCCCCCCACAAATTCGCCTTTGACGTAAAGCTGTGGGATCGTTGGCCAGTCTGAATAGGCTTTTATGCCTTCGCGGATGCTGTCATCTTCAAGCACGTTAATCCCACGAAATTTGACACCAAGATGGGATAAAACCCCGACAACGGCGGCAGAAAAGCCACATTGTGGAAATACCGGCGTGCCTTTCATGAACAACACGACTGATTCGCTGGCAATTTCAGCGTCGATACGGGTTTTTAGAGCGTCGTCCAACATTGTTTCAGTCCTCACTAAAATTGTTTGTAAAATGTCACGTCTAAATCTGTTTACGGGGCTGATGTTTGTAGTGCTAGCGCATGGAGCTCGCCGCCCATCCGTCCACCAAGTGCGTTATACACCATCTGATGCTGCTGGACACGATTTTTACCAGCAAACGCGGCTGACACCACCCGGCACGCATAATGATCGCCGTCACCGCGCAAATCCTCGATGGTAATCAGCGCGTCAGGAAATGCGGCCTTAATGAGGGCTTCGATTTCACTTGCTTGCATCGCCATTGGTGTATTCCTCTGTACTGTATTGCCGCGTTAGACAAGGCCATTTAACTGGTTATCCACCCGGGCTACTTACCCGGATTGCTTACCCGGCCATTAAACTAGGCAAACACTCTTCATATCGGGTCTCTAGTGCTTCTAGAGATATGGTGTCATCATCACCAAATTGCAAATCTCTGGTCGCTGTGACCACACCAATTTTGCTGATTGCGACCCCTGCCTGTTGCGCGGCGGCAATAATATCACTACCGACGGCGCTGGTCACAATATAGCGGGCTTGGTCTTCACCAAAGGCCCAGCCATGCATGTCACCAGTTGCGGGCAGGGCAATGTGCGCACCAAAACCAGAATGCAGGCCCATTTCGGCTACCGCAACGGCGAGGCCACCATCGCTGATATCATGTGCGGCTGTGACTTTTCCGGCCTTGATAAGGTCGCGCAGCAAGCTGCCGGTTTGCTTTTCAGCGGCAAGATCAACCGGCGGTGGGGCAACTATATCGTTGGCACCGTGATGCGCGGCGTATAACGACATGCCTAGCCAGCCGTCATCCTTGCTATCGTCCTGTCCTAAAACGAAAATATCCTGATCGGCGCCAGTAAAGGCATTTCCGACAGCGGCCGTAATGTCGTCAATAACGCCAACCATACCAACCACCGGGCAGGGCCGAATAGCCACCCCATCGGTTTCGTTATAAAGCGACACATTGCCCGAAACGACAGGCGTATCGAGAAATTTGGCAGCGGCGCCCATGCCAACAACCGATTGCGCCAATTGCGCCATAATATCGGGCTTTTCAGGATTGCCGAAATTCAAATTATTGGTGATCGCCAACGGCGTTGCGCCAATCGCAGAAATATTGCGATAGGCCTCGGCAACGGCTTGTGCGCCACCGGTCTCAGGATCAGCTTCAACATAGCGCGGTGTGCAGTCGGTAGTTATGGCCAAGCCGCGCTGGCTGTTATGCACGCGCACTAGTGCCGCATCGCCGCCCGGTCCGGCTACAGTGTCGGCCATCACATGACTGTCATATTGCTCATAGACCCAGCGCCGGCTGGCTAAATCAACATGCCCAAGCATAGTTTGCAATACGGCTGTGATTGGGGCGTTTGAGGTAATCGCATGGCTGTCCAGATGCGGGCGTTTTGGCACCGGGTTTTGCGGACGGTCATATTCTGGCGCATCATCAACCAAGGGGGCCAGCGGTATGTCACAAGCGGTGCCGCCGTCTTTTAAGAGTACCAGACGCCCAGTTTCGGTAACGCGCCCGATTGGCATGAAATCAAGGTCCCATTTATCAAAAATGGCGCGCGCCGTATCGGTGGCATCAGGTTTTAATACCATCAACATGCGTTCTTGCGATTCTGACAGCATCAATTCATAGGCTGTCATGCCGTCTTCACGTGCCGGCACAAGGTCAAGGTCAATTTCCATGCCCAAACCGCCTTTTGACGCCATTTCCACCGATGATGAGGTCAGGCCAGCCGCCCCCATATCCTGAATTGACAATACCGAGTCAGAAGCCATCAATTCAAGGCAGGCTTCCATAAGCAGCTTTCCGGTGAACGGGTCGCCCACTTGCACGGTTGGGCGTTTGCTCTCGGTTTCATCAGAAAATTCGGCAGAGGCCATGGTTGCACCATGAATGCCATCACGTCCGGTCTTTGCGCCAACATAAATCACCGGGTTACCGGGGCCTGTCGCCGCAGATCGAAAAATACGATCACTATTGGCAAGACCAACCGCCATCGCATTAACTAAAATATTGCCATTATATGATTTATCGAAATTGACTTCGCCGCCAACTGTCGGGATACCGATGCAATTTCCATAGCCCCCAATGCCCGCGACAACACCGCCAAGAAGATGCCGGGTTTTTTCATGGTTGCGATCACCAAACCGCAGCGCATTCAAGAGCGCCACCGGCCGGGCGCCCATGGTAAAGACGTCACGTAAAATACCACCCACACCGGTCGCTGCACCTTGATAAGGTTCGATGAACGAGGGGTGATTATGGCTTTCGATTTTGAAAATAGCCGCCAAACCGTCGCCAATATCAACTGCGCCGGCATTTTCGCCCGGCCCTTCGATAACTTGCGGGCCATCAATAGGAAGTGTTTTTAGCCATTTTTTAGATGATTTGTAGGAACAATGCTCTGACCACATAGCCGAAAAAATGCCCAATTCACATTGGTTTGGGGTGCGGTCAAGGCGTTTTAGGATAAGGTCCCATTCGTCACGAGACAGGCCCATGGTGGCTGCATCATCAAACGTCATCAATTCAGCTGGTGTGGTCATGACATCAATGCCTCAAGCGATTTTAAAAGTAATGTGGCGCCGTCGGTGCTGCCATGCAGCGCTGAAACCGCCCGTTCAGGATGCGGCATCATCCCCATGACCCGGCCGTTATTTGATAAAACGCCGGCAATGTCGCGTGATGCGCCGTTCGGGTTTGCCGGGCCATAGGCATCACCAGCCACATACCGAAAAGCGATTTGCCCATTATCTGCCAGCTGGTTGAGGGTATCATTATCGGCAAAATAATTACCTTCATTATGGGCCACCGGAATATCAAGCGTCTGGCCTGACGATAACCCTGATGTGAATGGTGACGCCATGGTGGCGCAGGTTTCTAGGCGCACCGTGCGGCAGGCAAAACGCAAGCCGGCATTGCGCACAAGCACGCCAGGCAACATGCCGGTTTCGGTCAACACCTGAAAGCCGTTACATACCCCCAGAACGGCACCGCCGCGCGCAGCATGGTCCATCACCGCATTCATGATGGGTGAACGGCCCGCCAAAGCGCCGCATCGCAAATAATCGCCAAAGGAGAACCCGCCGGGCACAATCACCAAATCTACCGGGTCAAGACTGGCTTCTTTGTGCCATACCAAGGCCGGACGGCGGCTGGTTAATTGTTCAACGGCCACCATCATATCACGGTCACAATTGGAACCGGGAAATACTGTGATCGCAACGCGTATAGATGCCAGAGATGAAGGAGTCATAATTTGCTTTTTATTACTGGTTGCGTGATCGTCTAGTTTTCGTCGGGTATCTCGATGCTGTAATCTTCGATCACAGTATTCGATAACAATGTTTCGCACATACGCGCGACGCGCTGGCGTAGCCGCGCCGGGTCAGTCTCATCAATGTCGAGCAAAATCTGTTTGCCAACACGTACATCACTGACCTCACTGAACCCTAGATCGCCAAGCGAGCGGGCGATCGCCCGGCCTTGCGGATCAAGAACACCTTCTTTTAGGGATATATTCACTATGGCTTGCATCAATTTGCCTTCAATTTGTTGAGCATTCGGTTACGTATCCAGATCGGGTATTTTTACCCCAAGCCGCTTGGCAATTTCCTGATAGGCTTCAACCAGCCCGCCTAGATCGCGGCGAAACCGGTCTTTGTCCATCTTTTCATTGGTTTGGGCATCCCACAACCGGCAATTGTCAGGGCTGATTTCATCGGCCAGCATCAGCACGCTGTCAGCGGTTTCATCCTGACTATCATAAAACCGGCCAAATTCAAGTTTGAAATCAATCAACCTTACGCCAATGCCAAGAAACAGCCCGGTCAGAAAATCATTAATGCGCAGAGTGTCCTCAACAATGATTTCCAATTCCTCTGGGGTCGCCCAGCCAAAGGTGAAAATATGTTCAGGGGCAATGATTGGATCGCCCAAACTATCATCTTTCAGACAAAATTCGACTAGCGTGTTATTCAGCATCTCGCCTTCTTCAAGGCCAAGTCGCGGACAAATAGAGCCGGCCGCAACATTCCTGACGACAACTTCTATCGGCACAATTTCAAGCTTGCGGATAAGCTGTTCGCGGTCATTCAGGCGGGTGATGAAATGGTTTGGTATGCCAAGATCCCCAACCGCGGCCATGATATGCTCGCTGATATAGTTGTTCAGCACGCCTTTGCCTTTGATCACGTCCTTTTTCTGCGCGTTGAAGGCAGTGGCGTCATCTTTGAAATATTGCACCAGCGTGCCCTCTTCAGGGCCCTCAAAAATCACTTTTGCTTTGCCTTCGTAAAGCTTTTGTCTGTCTGTCATTGCGGTGTATGTCCTAATGGTATGGGCTATGCCGGCCGGCTTTTTTACCCGAAAACGCGTTTGAAAATAGTGTCTACATGCCGAAAATGTTGGTCTAAATCGAACAGCGCATCGAGTTCCTGATCGCTCAGATTGGCGTTCACATCAGCGTCAGATTTCAGATTATCAAGATAGCTGCCACCGTCAGCCCAGATTTTCATCGCATTGCGCTGCACATACACATAGGCGTTTTCGCGGCTTACTCCTTTTTGGGTTAGCGCCAGCAAGACCTGCTGCGAATGCACCAGCCCGCCAAGCTTGTCGAGATTGGCTTGCATGGTTTCTGGATAGATCAGCAAATTTTCAACAACCCCGGCAAGGCGATGCAGCGCAAAATCCAGCGCAATTGTCGCGTCCGGGGCAAACACCCGCTCCACCGATGAATGTGAAATGTCACGTTCATGCCAGAGCGCAACATTTTCTAGCGCTGGCACGACGGCAGCCCGCACAATACGCGCAATTCCGGTCAGGTTTTCGGTCAAGACCGGGTTGCGCTTATGCGGCATGGCTGACGAACCCTTTTGCCCAGCCGAGAAAAATTCTTCGGCTTCGCGGACTTCGGTGCGCTGCATATGACGAATTTCAACAGACAATCGTTCGATTGAACTGGCAATCACACCAAGCGTTGCAAAGAACATCGCATGGCGGTCACGTGGGATGACTTGCGTTGACACAGGTTCAATCGCCAGCCCCATTTTTTCGGCGACATGTGTTTCAACAAACGGATCAATATGCGCAAAGGTGCCAACGGCCCCAGAAATAGCGCAGGTTGCAATTTCCTTGCGCGCCGCAATCAACCGCGCGCGGCACCGGCTAAATTCGGCATAAAAACTGGCAAATTTCAGACCCAATGTGATGGGTTCGGCATGAATACCATGGCTGCGGCCAATGGTGGCGGTGCGTTTATGTTCATGGGCGCGCTTGTGAAGGCCTGCCAACAGACGGTCAAGCCCCTCTAGCATCAGGTCACACGCGCGGCTTAGCTGCACTGATAACGTGGTATCAAGCACATCTGACGAGGTCATGCCCTGATGCACAAACCGGGCATCCTCGCCAACATATTCGGCAAGGTTGGTCAAAAAGGCGATCACATCATGTTTGGTTTCGCGTTCAATCTCATTGATGCGGTCAATGTCAAAGGCACCGCGTTCCCATATTGTGGTGGCGGCGGCGGCAGGAATGACCCCTAGCGCGGCCTGCGCATCACAGGCATGTGCTTCAATTTCAAACCAAATTTGGAACTTGCTTTCCTCGGACCAAATGGATGTCATCTCAGGTCGGGAATATCGCGGAATCATACTCGTAATACCTTTTGCGTTAATTGATGTCAGGTTGTAGCATTGAGATGTAGAAAAAGCCAGAACATAACCACAATTTGTGGTCACTTTGGAATGGGGCACACAATATGCTGTTTCGGCGCATTATCATGACGGCTTTGATGACGGCGGCACGCAATCCGGCGGTACAGAAAAAAGCCGGTGAAGCCGCCAGCAAAGCCTTGCATGCGGCCAGACCAACATTGCTGACAGCCAGCCGAAAAGCTGGTGAGGTGACAAGAAAAATATCTGAAAACATTAAGAAAAAATGATCTTGGGAACAAAGGATCTTTTGCGTAAAAATCGCCGTTATAGGCGGTTGCGTGGCGCTTACAAATGACCAAGATTTTTGAAACTGGTGCAGCGTGTATCGGCAATAATCAAATGGTCATGCAGGGCAATGCCCATAACCGTCAGCGCTTTTTCAATATCATGTGTTACCGCGATGTCAGCGCGTGATGGCTGCGGCTCACTGCTGGGGTGGTTGTGGACAAGAATCACCGCGTGCGCATGATGTTTTAGCGCTGCGTTGACAACCTCACGCGGATACACAGCGGTTTGATTTATGGTGCCGACCGACATGGTGTCTTCGGCTATTAGCCGGTTCTGATTGTCCAAACACAGAATGACAAAATGTTCGACCGGTTCATGGGCAAGCCGGTTGATACAATAATCTTGAACATCCATCCAATTGCTCAACACAGATTGATGTTTTATCCGGGAATGACTGAGGTGCAACGCCGCTGCCTCGGTCACTTTGATAGCGGCAACGGTGGCATCGCCAACCTGATCGACCGAGCGCAAACCGTCCGGCGGGGCGCGCAGCACACCGGCAAGGCTACGAAACCGCTGCATCAACCGTTTAGCCAGCGGCTTGGTGTCGCCGCGCGGGTTGCTGGCATAAAGAATCATTTCTAAAAGTTCTAATTCGGTCAGCGCGCCGGCTGACTTGCTCAGAATCTTGTCGCGCATACGTGTCCGGTGCCCGGAAATGTGAGAATTTTTTGGCGCAGATGCAGATGACGTAGGTTTCATAGAGCCTTAAATAAACGACTCAATGTTAAACTACGGTTAACGCGGCAGAAATAGGTTTGGTTTTGTCAACTTTTATAGGGCGGGGCGGTGAAGCCCGCTGGTGACAACGTAAAAATTTCTGGGTCACCTTCGGTAATGCCAATCGAATGTTCAAATTGTGCTGACAGGCTTTTGTCACGGGTGACGGCGGTCCAGCCATCGGCCAGAATTTTGGTTTCGTGACGACCGGCATTGATCATCGGCTCGATAGTGAAAATCATCCCCGGCTGCAGCCGCAGGCCGTCGTTCGGCACACCGTAATGCAAAACCGTTGGCGCGCAGTGAAAACTTTGTCCCAATCCATGACCAGTAAAATCGCGCACCACCGCATAACGAAATGATTCGGCATAGGACTGGATAGCATAGCCTATATCGCCCAAACTATTGCCGGGGCGGGCGGCATCAATGCCGCGCATCAAACAATCATATGTCACTTCGGTCAGCCGTTGGGCTTTGACTGAAGGTTCGCCAACAAAATACATCCGAGAGGTATCGCCATACCAACTATCCAGAATAACGGTCACATCGATGTTCAAAATATCGCCATCGCGCAGCACTTTTTCCCCGGGAATGCCGTGGCAGACCACATGGTTTAATGAGATGCAGGTAGATTTGGGAAAGCCCTTGTAATTAAGCGGCGCTGGCACGGCGCCATGCGCCAAAATGTAGTCATGACATAATGTATCAAGCGCGGCCGTCGTGGTGCCAGCAACCACATAAGGGGTGATCATGTCCAAAACTTCGGCTGCCAGCTTGCCGGCTCTGCGCATGCCGGTAAAACCTTCTTCGCCATGTATGATGACTGTTTCGTTTCGCATTACCGATCCTGTCTTGCCTTTAGTGCCGTTATTACTTGTCTTTATGGATAACCTGTTATGTGTTTTAACTGATAAGCCAATCAGAAAAGTTTGTCATGCCTGTGTCCTAGCACAATCTGCCGCGGCACGCCCGAAAAACTGCTTTACCTCTCAAAATTGCGCTTTGATAAAGCTTATGTTGTTTGACAAATCAGGCCATTCCAGACATTCTCCGCGCCGATATTTTGCATTTTGATCAAGGTAAACCCATGCCCGTTACAGCCAATCCCACTGCCGCCATCATTGTTATTGGCGATGAAATTCTGTCTGGCCGGACCAAAGACAAAAATATTGGCTGGCTTGCTGAAAATTTGAGTGCGCAGGGCATACAGCTCTGTGAGGCGAGGGTGATTGCTGATAACCGGCAGGTGATTATTGACACGGTGCGGACGCTGTCGGCGGCCTATGATCTGGTCTTTACCAGTGGCGGTATCGGCCCCACCCATGATGATATCACCACCGAGGCGGTCGCGGCCGCCTTTAATGTGCCGGTTATCCGGCATCCAGAAGCCGAGCGTCGTTTGCTAGCGCATTACGCCAACACCGATCTGGAATTTAATGCCGCCCGCCAAAAAATGGCAGATATTCCAGATAGCGCGCGCTTGATTAACAATCCGTTGTCAGCTGCGCCGGGCTTCATTATTGGCAATGTCCATGTTTTGCCGGGGGTGCCAGCAATTTTGCAGGCTATGTTTGACGGGTTGCGCAGTGCATTGCCGGGCGGCGTGGTGATGACACGGGTTACCGTGCAATGTGCCACCGGTGAAGGCAATATTGCGACCATTCTGGCCGCAGTCCAAGCACGTTATGATGGTATCAGCATTGGCAGCTACCCATGGTTTAAGCCCGGCCAATTTGGCACCGCGGTTGTGGTTAGTGGCCTTGATGCGGGCGCCGCCAAAAGCGCGGCAGCCGAGGTAGAGGCAGAAGTGCGGCTGTTTGGCGCTGACGCACATATTGTTGGTGCAGATGGCGGCCCAGTTAAGTGATTTTTGCGCGGCGCTGGGTGCTAGCCCCACGGCCCTGCAGGGCGATCATTATCCGCCGTCGATTTGCTGCGGCGCCCCGATGACGGCACCGAGCTTGCTGGCGGGCGTTCTGACGCATCTGCCGAGCGTGCTGCATTTTGCCCATGTAGAGATACCGACCGGTGATAGCGGGCACGGGCTTCAGCTTTGACCTCTTCAAAATTCAACGGTCGATCCGACCAATTTTGTGGCGGAACATCGCGATCAAAAAGCGCGACATGACGGTATTTGAACAGCGGGATCAGTGCCATGCCAGCAAAAAACCCGCCAATATGGGCCATATAGGCAACGCCGCCGCCGCTATCGGCAAAGGCTTGTGGCACGGCTACAAATTGCCCGCCAATCCATACCCCCAATACCAGCCAAGCTGGCAAATTTATAAAGCGGAAAAAAATCAGGATAAGAAAAAAGCAGCGGATTGCAGCTTTTGGATGCAGCAGTAAATAAGCCCCTAAAACGCCAGCGATGCCGCCCGATGCACCAATCATTGGTATTGTCGAGCTGGGGTCTAATGCGGCTTGCGCCATGGCCGCCGCGCCGCCGCACAGCAAATAAAACAAAATAAATCTGCCACGCCCCATGGCGGCTTCGATATTGTCGCCGAAAATCCACAGATACAGCATATTGCTCACCATATGCAGCCAGCCACCATGCAAAAACATCGATGTGAAGATGGTGCCCCATTCCGGCACTAATATCATGTTTTCCGGCAGGCTCGCCGGTGTAAATAATATCGCTGGAATAAACCCAAGCTGATAGACAATATTGTGCGCAGCGGTGCGATCAAGAGTTTCCTGCCACACAAATCCAGCAATGCATAACGCCATCACTAGCCAGGTTATCAGCGGCCGCCTCAAGGTTGGATTATTGTCAAATAAGGGTAAAAAAAACATAAAATGCGTCCGCTCTTGGTAAATGACAAGACCCGATAAGCCTAGCCGCCTTAACAGGCTTTGTCATGCATAGCCTAACCCTGGCTCGCAGGTGTCTTCTAGCGATCGATTGAATTACTGTTAGGCGCAACCAATTGCTGCAAATTATTTTACGAATGGATAAAGCCAAATTTTAAAAAACTGCGTGGCACTGTTACTTTGCAATTTGCTTGGAAATTGTGTTCTATGTTTGCCAGATCAATTAGGAATTATCAGCGATGTCAGACATAGATTTTGGTGATTTTATTGCGAGCTATCCAAATTTTCCAAAAGATGGTGTTTTATTTCGGGATGTCAGTCCGTTACTAGCGTCGCCAGTCGCGATGAAAAATGCAATGGACGTGCTCATTGAGGCGTTACCAACCACAGTTGATTTAATTGCCGGAATAGAGTCGCGTGGGTTTTTATTTTCAACATTGCTTGCGGCACGGCTAAACATCGGCTCATTAATGATTCGAAAGCCAGGAAAGCTCCCGGGGGCGCTGGTGCGACAACAATATGAGCTTGAATACGGATCAGCCGAACTTGCTATGCAAAAATCCGCACCAGTTTCTGGATGTTCAGTAGTTATTGTTGATGACTTGCTGGCGACTGGGGGAACTTTGGCTGCAGCAAAAACACTGCTATTATCATGCGGCGCGAATGTTTTGGCATGCGCTGTTGTCGTCGAATTGTTGGGGTTGGGCGGCCGGGCAAAGGTTGGCGGTGAGATTGTCGCCCTAAAATCATATGATGTATAAATTTGATCCCAACACAACTTTGCTTGTGGTGGCGCTAGAGTCTGAATTGCCGCCAGCATTAACAACGGGATGGCGCGTTGTTTATTCAGGAGTTGGTAAAATAAATGCTGCGGTTGCCCTTGCTGAGGCGCTGACAACACATGATGTGAAGAATGTTATCAACTTTGGCAGTGCCGGTTCGTTACGTAGCGATCTTTTTGGCATTCAAGAGGTGACCCGTTTTGTGCAAAGAGACATGGATGTCCGCGCTCTTGGTTTTGCATTGGGGCAGACGCCATTTGAAGATGACTGGATGATTGATCTTGGCAGGCCGGGTTTATGTTGCGGCACAGGCGACAATTTTGTGAGTGCAGCACCAGAGTTAGACAGTGATTTGGTGGATATGGAAGCCTTTGCCTTGGGAAAAATTTGTCAAGATAAGTTGATTGATTTTTATTGTTTCAAGTTTGTTTCTGATAATGCAAATGATTCAGCTGCGGACGATTGGAGTAAACGCCTCGCTTTTGGCGCGCAATTGTTTGCTGACAATTTTTTAAATGGTGCGGGCGGGGAGACTCGAACTCCCACGGCCTAGGGCCCACGGATTTTAAGTCCGTTATGTCTACCATTCCATCACGCCCGCAGGAACGTTGACTGCCATAGGTTTCGGTAAGTGGGCAGCGACGATAGTCCCTTCTGATAGCCCAACCGTGGCGATGACGCAAAAAGAAACTAATCAAAATCTTGCAAAATTTTTGATGTGGTGCATTTTCGCTACGGTTTCATGTGTGGGAGGCAACGGCTGGCATCGAAAAACCCCTGCCGCTTTGCAGAAGAACGCCAGTTGTCACAGAAAAGTTATTTGACTTCGGCATCACCCACTTGCAGGCTATCATGGGTGGATGAGCATCAAAGGCTGGGCCGTCATAGGCTGAGCCGTCATAGGTAAGGTCATGGAAAAGCTTGTATGCGATGAATGCGGTACTGGTTTTAACTGCGGAGCTCCGGCTGGTAAAGACCGCTGCTGGTGTATGGATTTGCCAAATCTGCGCGGCAGTTTTGATCTTGCCGGCAGTTGTGTTTGCCCGGATTGCTTAACCGCCGGCAAAGCCAAAGAAGTAACCAGAATGCGTAAAATCAAAAAACGGCAGCGCGCCACATCATCTTTACGCGGTAAATAATAGGGTTTGTAAACCGCTGGCATGCTACCCAGCTAGCGCCTGGTTTTGGCGCCCCCTAAAATGGCAAACCGCCGCAAAAAAGCCGCTGCCGCATCGCTAGGCGATTGTGCCCGTAGCCGAATGTTGCCAGGCGTGCCAGGGGGTTTTGTAAATATTTTTGCCGCCTCTTCTGGGCTGAAACCAGCAATCTGCGTTGCCTCAATCCAGGCGGCCATGCGATCTGCGCGTTTAATGGTGCGTTGCACCGGTTCGGGCAAGTTTGTGGGCAAGCCAAAGCGTATAGCCACTGCTGCATCAAGCCGGTGTTCGATATCACGGTAAATGCCGCCAAGCGCATATTTGAAAGGTGTGATCATGTCGCCGATGACATATTCTGGCGCGTCATGCAGCAGCGCGGCAAGGCACCATTTCTGGTCTGTTTTCGGAGCGTTTAACCGTACTAACCGTTCAACCAAGACGCAATGTTGCGCCACAGAAAACCCGTGTTTGCCGCGGGTTTGGCCGTTCCACCGGCTTACCCGCGCCAAACCATGTGCAATGTCATCAATTTCTATATCAAGCGGTGACGGGTCTAGAATATCCAGCCTACGGCCACTCAGCATGCGTTGCCAGGCGCGCGGTGGTTCGGCTTTGGATGCTGCTGGCTTTGTTGACGGGGCCTTGTACCGTGACGGTGTTGTGACAGGGGCTTTTTTAGCGGATGACGGCGCGGATAGAGGCATGGATGACCCATTCAAAAAAGCAAGTTAAAAGAGGCTGGCAAACTGCCCGCTATGGCCATCAGCGTTCACTGTAATCATCAGCATAATCGTCTGGCACCAAGCCTGTTTATTCTGCCTAGCTGATCAAAAACTTGCAAGCCGAACGGTTGTCTGATGCTTCTTGGGTTGGCCTTTATCTATCAGTGTTGTATGACATAACAATAATTTTTCCACAAAAGATTAAGCTGCCCGAAAGTTCGCGCTGATGGATTTTTTTGAAACACAGGAACGCTATCGCCGTCGTGAAATGCGTGGGTGGATGAGCTTGATTCTGCGCGCCACGGTGATTGCTGGTGCGTTATGGGTGGGCTGGCTGTGGGGACACGCCGAACAAACCAGCCTGCAAGCCGAAGCCGAATTGGTCATTTATGAAAATAATGTGAAGATCAATGAACTGAGCAGCGAAAACCAGCTTTTGCAGCGCAGCTTTGCTGAACTTCGCGCCGACAAGACGGCCGGGGCTGTGTCTGGCGGCAACCGTGATACGTTACGGCGGGGGATTGCGAAACAAATCGCCAAGGGTGTAAAGCCCGAACAGATAGCCCATTCGTTACAATCACTTAGCAAGCCTGTCAATTGCCGCGTTGTGGAAAAAAAGGACGTTGCGGTGGCAACGCCGCTCTATGCTGGGCCGGAATCGAACCTGTCATTATTTAGCGGCGGGCTTAATTTATTTATTGAGGGTAGTGCCGGCCAACAAGCCCAGCGCGATGCCCCGTGGTTTGATCCCTCTGCCCCAATAAAAATTCGCCAAGTCTATCTGAATGGTCAAAAAATTGTGTCTGGGCAATTGCCTATTGAAACCATTATCCCGGCCGAAGATTGGGTGCTGAAACTGCGTTTCGAAAAGGCAGATCTCAAAGGCTATGTGACAACCACAATTTCAAACTGCCCGCTACGTTGACCTTTTGAGGGTTTTGCTGATGCCGCCGTTTCTGGCTAGGGTCTGGACATGGCAAACACATCTTCGATGCGCGCGTAATCCATATAGCCAAGCCGTGCTAACGGCTGATAGAGGGTAACATCGACCTTGCCATCGACAATAACATCATCGGCGATATGAATGCCGGTAATGGTACCGATGACCATTGTTGTCGCCCCGCCGGTATCTGGCTTTGGCAGTTCAATGCTTTGCCATAAACGGCACTCTAAGGCCGCCGGCGCGGCGGCAACACGCGGCACGGACACCGTTTGGCAATCAGCCATTTCAAGCCCGGCCTTGGCAAATTCGCTGGTGCCATAGGGGTAGCTGCCAGAACTAATATTCATCGCATCGCCCAACGCGGCGCTCACCACATTGACGACAAATTCTTCGGTTTCTAGGACGTTGCGAAGCGAATCTTTCGCTGTGTCACCGCCCGGTGCGCTGGCAAACATTACCATCGGCGGCAGTTCAGAAATCGCGTTAAAATAGCTGTAGGGCGCCAGATTAACTGATCCATCCTTGCCGCGACTAGAAATCCAGCCAATCGGGCGCGGGGATACAAGGGCTTTTAACGGGCTGTGCATGAGGCCAGAATCTAGGTGCATACCGGGAATAAAAAACATATCGTCTCCTAAAGGCTGAATGGCCTGTATATAGGCTGTAATACCGGGCTGCAGCAAGCCCTTATCATGTCCAGCTAGGCGAAAGCTGTGCAAATTGGTATCACAAATTTTGGCAAAGCATTTTTTTAAAAGGTACGCATATGATTGATCTTTATAGCTGGGCAACGCCGAACGGTCAGAAAATTTCCATAGCGCTGGAAGAAATGGGGCTGGCCTATAACCTCCATTTGGTGAATATCGGTGCGAATGAGCAGTTTGCCCCCGACTTTTTGGCGATTAGCCCAAATAACAGGATACCGGGATTGGTTGATCATGATGGCCCTGACCAGCAACCCATCAGCCTGTTTGAATCTGGGGCAATTTTATGTTATCTCGCTGAAAAAACAGGAAAGTTGATGCCGGATAATCCGCGTGGCCGGGCCGATGTCATGCAGTGGCTAATGTGGCAGATGGGTGGCTTTGGCCCGATGCTGGGCCAAGCACATCATTTTACCCTGCATGCCAAAGAAAAAAGCCCCTATGGGCGGCAACGCTATTACAAGGAAGCCAACCGGCTCTATGGCGTTTTGGACTGGCGTCTGGCAACGCGTGAATTTGTTGCTGGCACAGACCTTTCGATCGCCGATATAGCGATTTTTCCGTGGACTCGAACGGTCGAACGCCAAGGTGTTGATTTACTAGATTATCCGCATGTGGTGCGGTGGCGTAAAATGTTGATCAATCGGCCCGCTGTTTTGGCTGGGGTGCAGGTTGGCGCCGCAGCCCGGGCGGAAACCAGCAAAATGAAGACAGAAGATTGGATCACCCAATTTGGCGGGGCGGCTAAATAACTGGCTCAAAAAACCGGTCAGGATGGTTTTTTGTCACCATCAAACCGTAATGTGCAGTCCCCGGTAAAGATTTGTGTAAACAATGATTCCTTGCAAAGACTATGCTGGGGAACCGGCATGCCAGACTGGTCACGCCATATCATGGCAACCGACAAAGCTGCCAATAGGCCAAGAAGGATCCACATTGGTCGGCTCATATTCAGCATCCCTTTCACATAATAGCGTCGCTACCAATTGGTGATATGGTCAGGCAAATCATCTTCGTCAACCGATGCTTCGGGAAATACCCGCCCAGCCACCGATTGACCAGCCTTTGCCGGGCTGTTGCTGTCACCGGTTACAAGCGGATGCCAATCTGGCAAGCCTCGCTCTTCAAAAAGCCGCCTATAGGCACAGCTTTCGGGCATCCAGCGCAGCATCGGCAAATTATCCGTCGTCAGGATAACGCAATCTGGCACATGCGTTTTGCGGTTCTCGTAATCACAACAGCGCGCAGTGGCACAATCGAGTAATTTACAGCCCACATCGGTATAATAAACCTTGTCAGTGTCAACATCTTCTAATTTCAAAACACAGCATTTGCCGCAGCCATCACACAGTGACTCCCATTGGGCTGTGGTCATGTCTTCGAGGGCGGTATGTTTCCAAAAAGCGTCGTTTTGCACAATAGGTCTCGGTAATGATCTTCTTGCTGGCTGATATAGCGCCGGGTGAGAGGCGCCGCATTATAATCATGGCCCAGCTGTATCTGAAAGACCATACCGGCTTGCGATCGGAAAAAATATTCGCATCCCACAAGGTAAAATTCCCACATGCGGATAAATTTTTCGTCGTAATGATTCTGCACATTAGAAATATTTTTGAAAAATGCATGGCGCCATTTTTGTAGCGTTTTTTCGTAATGACCGGTCATCACCTCAATATCGATAATTTTCAAACCTTGCTTACTGGCGGCGGCTGTCATTTGTTCAAGTGATGGTAAATAGCCACCCGGAAAAATATATTTATTGATCCAACGGTTGCAGCGGTGCGGGGCCCTGCTAACGCCAATTGAATGGATAAGCGCCAAACCATCAGGTGCCAAGAGCCGGGCAATAGTGGCAAAATAGCTCTGAAAATGCTGTGCCCCGACATGTTCAAGCATGCCAACCGAAACGATTTTATCAAATTGGCCGGTTTGGTGACGGTAATCACGGAGCACATAAGACACCCGGGTCGCAACACTAGCTGCTGCCATGCCAGCTTGTTTTATGCTGGAACAGGCAAAGCCATGCTGGTTTTCCAACAAAGTAAGGCTGGTGATGGTGGCTTTTGGCTCAATCGCCGCCAACGCATAAGCTAAGCCGCCCCAGCCGCAGCCGATATCCAAAACGTTATCTTTTGGCTGCAGACGTAATTTTGCGGCAATACGCGCCAGTTTGGTGATTTGGGCATCTGCTAATGAGTCATCCGGGGTAAGAAAATAGGCACAGGAATATTGTCGCCATGGGTCCAGAAAGGTATCGAAAAGACCGTCTTTCAGATTATAATGATGCGCCACATTTCGTTTTGAACGGCCCGGAAAATTCAAAATACTAAAGCGGGCAAAACTTGTGTCCAAGGCCAACACTGAACGCGCCAGCCAATGTGTTTGCCAATGCTTAACATTTTCCAGCAGTAGCGCCATTAAATCATCAAGCTTATCGTCTTTGACAATCAGATCACCATCCATATAGGCTTCGCCGAATGCCAAGTCTGGTTGCAGGATCAAGCGCCATAATATGCCCTTATGCGCCAGCCTTATAGCGGCGTGTGGCCCATCTTTTTTGGCGATGATATGATGATAGGGGCCATCGCCAACTGCAATCGACAATCGCCCGGCAGCCATAAATTGACACAAAATAAATCGTGCAAATTTGATCAACATATTGTTGTCGTCCCTCAACTTGATTAATCTTTTAAGGCTATCGAATAAATCCAAAAAAACCGTTAAATTGACGGTCTGTTTTAAATTTTTTCAGGCGTTTTTTGTGATTATAAAGTTGTCGCTAACTGGTGTTGCGGGCACATTAACCTATGGTCAAAACAACACAATCACCGCATCACGGAGCTAATTTTCGGCTTGATGAGGCGCCCCTATCACTGCATGGTGGCGGCGTGCGGGCAGATGACTATGATGATGTGTATTTTTCCGCAGATGACGGGCTAGCAGAAAGCCATCACGTATTTATTGAGGGCAATCGGCTGGCCGAACGGTTGGGCCAGCAATCACAAATGACGATCGCCGAAACCGGGTTTGGTACCGGTTTAAATTTTTTGGCTGTGTTGCAGGTACTGGATCAATTTCCCGACCGCCATATAGACTTTGTGTCATGCGAATTGCGCCCGCTCGCGCCGCATATAATGCGACAGGCACACGCCGCTTTTCCATCTGCTGCGGCGGCAAGTGCCGAATTGTTGGCGGTGTTGCCGCCACGCTGGCCGGGCGTACATTTATGCCAATTGCGGCAGGGGCGGGTGCGGCTGCATCTTCTTTATGGGCCGGCCGAAGCCATGTTATCAGATGCAGAATTTTCAGCTGATGCATGGTTTTTAGATGGGTTTTCGCCTGCAAAGAACCCTGAATTATGGACAGATAATATGCTGACACAGGTGGGCCGCTTGACCCGTTCTGGTGGGACAGTGGCTAGTTTTACCGCAGCAAGCGCGGTCCGGCAGCGCTTGATGCAAGCTGGTTTTGCGGTGGCCAAACGCCCCGGTTTTGGCCGCAAACGCGAAATGATTGCCGGCATAAAAACTGGCCCGCATCAGCTGCCTTTTTCAGTGCCGTGCGATCCTGTGGGGTCGGTTGGTATCATTGGCGGCGGTATTGCCGGGGCCGCGGTTGCGGCTGGGTTGCGGCATCGCGGCGTGACGGCAATCATTTTGGATGCTGGCAGCGGTTTAGCCAGCGCGGCGTCTGGTAACAAATTGGCCTTGCAAAGCCCCCGCTTAACGGTCGATCATAATCTGGCCAGCCGTTTATCGGCCAGCTGTCTGTCGTATGCTGCGCGCTGCAGTGATCTGGCCGGTGCGACAATAGCATCGCGGGTTTTGTCACTCGATTGGCCGGCGCGTGAGGTGGCGCGTCAGACAAAATTTGCGGAACAATGCTGGCCAGATGATTTGCTGCGCGCGGTCGATGCTGATGCGGCCTCTGGCATTGCTGGCATTGCCGTGGCGCAAGGCGGCGTTGTTCATGATTATGGGCGGGTTATCGATCCACTGGTGTTATGCAAGGATTTGGCCGCGGGCACCACGCAAATTTTTGGTTTTGATGTTACCCAGATTATACGCGATGCTTGTTCGCTGCTTGTGGTAGCGGCAGATGGCCGCAAAATGGCATTTGATAAGCTTGTTATCGCCTCTGGGGCGGGGGTGGCAGAAATGCTGCACATGCTTGGTATTGGCGGGGTACGTGTGGATGTTACTGCCGGGCAGGTCAGCCATGTGCCGGCTCAGCCATCATTGGCATGTTTGAGTGTGGGGTTAAGCTTTGGCGGCTATCTCACGCCTAGTTACAATGGCTTTCACGAGCTAGGTGCCACTTTTGACCGCACCGGTCGTGCCGATTTTGATGATAGTGCGTTTCTGCATAACCGCAATCTATTGCCGCCGGATCTTGCGCACCTGCTGGTAAATCTTGATGATTGCGCTGGCCGGATAAGCCGGCGTGCTAGCCCGCCAGACCGCGCGCCAGTCTGCGGCCGACTAGATGATAGGCTTTATGTGCTCGGTGGCCTTGGTGCCCGCGGATTAAACATGGCGCCGTTGTTGGGAACAATGCTGGCCGCGATGATTACAGACATGCCGGCTACCCTAGGCCGACAGATAGACGCCACACTTGACCCGTTTCGGTTTCGGATGCGGCGCGGCCTATAGGCCGAGCATTTTACGCGCTTCAAATAGCTGGCCGTGATCTTGGCAGTTCTCACTTAACAACTGCAGAAAGGCCGGCGCAATGATGTCCGGCGTTGGCAGGCTTGCCGGATCTTCCCCGGGAAATGCAGCGGCGCGCATGCCGGTTGCGGTGCCGCCGGGCGCAATCATATTTATCCGCAAATTGGTTTGTTCAGTTTCACCTGCCCATACCCGACCAAGCGCTTCAAGCCCGGCCTTTGATACGGCATAAGGGCCCCAAAATGGATAGCTGCCATGCGCGGCCCCTGATGATACCAACACCGCGCGGCCAGCCGGCGCCGCAATCAATAATGGTTCCATCGCCCGTACCAAATGCCATTGTGCGGTTAAATTGATAGAAATTGTGTCATCCCACACCTTGTCATCAAGGTGTGACAGCGGTGTTAATGGGCCTAAAATAGCAGCATTGGCGACCAAGCCGTCCAAGCGGCCCCAGCGCCCATGAATAGCCGCGGCAAGCCGCGGGATTGCTGGCAAATCAGCCATATCATGCTCGACAATGGTAGCGTGGCTGCCAGCGGCTTTTATTGCGTCGTCAAGCTCTTCAAGAGCGCCAATTGTGCGGCCGGTAATCACCAGTTCGGCACCGGCTTTCGCAGCGGCTAGGGCCACTGCGCAGCCGATCCCGCGGCTAGCGCCGGTAACAAGAATAAGCTTGCCGGATAAATCGATAGCTGGAACTGTCATTTTACTTTCTCATATTAACGGCTATTGCCATGCGACACGCGTTTTCCAGACAGGCCAGAGGCGAGCCGGATGGGGTAGTCTCCAGTGAAACAGGCATCACAAAATTGCGGTGCATCGCCGTTTCTGGCGGTTTCGCCCATGGCCCGATAAAGCCCGTCAATCGAAATAAATCCCAGTGAGTCAGCCCCAATATCTTTGGCAATTTCGTCAATAGATTTTAACGCCGCAATAAGCTGGTCTTTGTCTGGTGTATCGACACCATAAAAACACGGGTTGGTTGTTGGTGGGCTGGCGATCCGCATATGCACTTCGCGAGCGCCAGCAGCGCGCATCATTGACACAATTTTACGCGATGTGGTGCCACGAACAATCGAATCATCAACCAAAACCACGCGTTTGCCAGCAACCGTCGCCGGGTTCGCGTTATGCTTCATTTTAACACTGTCAGTGCGGCCTTTTTGGGTTGGCTGAATAAAGGTGCGACCGATGTAATGATTGCGGATAATGCCAAGCTCAAACGGAATTTTTGAGGCTTCGGCAAAGCCCAATGCGGCTGGCACACCAGAATCAGGAACCGGCACGACCAGATCAGCGTCGGCTGGTGCTTCGATGGCAAGCTCGGCGCCAATGGCCTTGCGGGCATGATAAACGCCACGGCCCTCTAATACGCTGTCAGGACGTGCAAAATAGATATACTCAAAAATACAAAACCGGCTATTTTGCGGCTGAAACGGCTTTAGTGACGTGACCCCGTTTTTGTCGATTATCACCATTTCGCCGGGCGCAAGATCACGGATATAAGACGCCCCAACAATGTCAAGTGCACAGGTTTCCGACGCCAGCACATAAGCATCGCCTTGCTTACCTAGCACCAACGGCCGTACCCCAAACGGGTCCCGAACGCCAATAAGCATATCCTTGGCAACACAGACCAATGAAAACGCCCCTTCAATTTGCTTGATGGCGTCAATCAGTCGGTCAGTGACAGTTTCTTGGTGGGATCGCGCGACCAAATGGACGATGATTTCAGTATCTGATGATGATTGAAACAGGCTGCCGGTTTCGACAAGCGAGGCGCGCAACCGCGCCGCATTGGTCAGATTGCCATTATGAGCCAATGCAAAGCCGCCAAACGCTAATTCTGATAAAAAGGGTTGGATTTCCATAAAAGCATTGGCGTTGCCGCTTGTTGAATAACGGTTATGGCCAATCGCAATATGGCCGTGCAACGCCTGCATTTCAGATGACGCGGCATCAAAATTTTCGCCAACATGGCCAAGTCCACGATGCGCATGAAAATGCTTTCCATCAAAACTAACAATGCCCGAAGCTTCCTGCCCGCGATGTTGCAATGCATGCAGGCCAAGCGCGGTATTAATATTGGCTTCGTTGGTTCCGTAAATGCCAAAAATCGCGCATTCTTCGTGAGGATGGTCATCATCGAATGGGGAGGTTGTAATAAGCGTCATTGGCTATCTCTGATGGTGAACTGGTTATCGTGATTACAAACTATATTTACGTACCGCCACAAATTTGGCTAATGCGAACAATGTTTCACAGACTGGCATATGCGGCTATGTGGGCGCGCTAACTGGCCTATTGTGTTTAGTTGGTTTTTTCGTCGCCGAGCAACTCCAAAGGTTTTTTAATGATCTCACCACCAGTTTCAAGAACGCTGTCGATACGGCTTGATTGCGGCATGGTGTCAGTGTCATGCACGACCAGATTGGACAACAATTGATCGCGGTAATCTTCTGGCACAAAGGCAGAGAAAAAACGAGCGCCCTGGCTGAAAATAGGTGTGCTTTGTGCGTCTTTAATGGTGCTTGGAAGTTTGGTTTCGCCCTCCAGTGCGATAACCGCTCCGACAAAAGCAAGAAGCACCAGAAAATAGCCACGAATAAAGCCAAAGATCACGCCAAACCAGCGATCAAGGCTGCCAAGGCCGGCGCGGGTCAGGCCCGGCGATAACAGGCTCGCCAAGAGAAACCAAATAATAACGCTGGCAGCAAACGGCAAGGCCCATGCCAGTGCCGCGCTCAGCCTCTCAGCTTCGATAATATCGGTGATCGGGCCTTCTAGCACCGGTTTGGTGAAATTGGCGATAAGAACCGATACCACCCATCCGGCCAATCCCAAAAACTCACGCGTCATGCCCCGCAGGGTCGAAAAGACAGCCGAAACAATCAGTACCAAGAACACTGCGTAATCGACAAATGTGAGTGCTGTAAAATCAATCATGCTGGCTTTATAACAGAAATGCGGGCTCTCGGGATAGAGGCTATAACAGTCAATTTATGCCCCCCATAATGTCAATCAAATCTGCCAAAGTTATTGGTTGTGACAGGCCGATGCCGCTGGCTTTGCCCGCATTCTTGCGAGGGCGCGGCATAACCGCATTATCAAAGCCCAGTTTTGCCGCTTCTTTTAGGCGGGCGTCTGACTGTGCGACTTGTCGCAGCTCCGCAGATAAGGCCACTTCACCAAAAAATACTGTACGTTTAGGGGCCGGCCTGCCGGTGACCGATGAGATTAGCGCTGCCGCCACAGCAAGATCAGCTGCGGTTTCAGCAATTTTCAATCCACCGGCCACATTCAAGAAAATATCGCGCCCCGAAAGCGGTACGCCGCAGCGCGCCTCTAAGACTGCGGTAAGCATCGCCAAGCGGCTGCTATCCCAGCCCACCACATTGCGGCGCGGTGACGCCAATGATGACGGCGCCACCAAGGCTTCAATCTCAACAAGCACAGGGCGGCTGCCCTCAATACCTGCAAACACCACAGCCCCAGTCACATCTTCGCGCCGATCAGCAAGAAATAACTCAGATGGATTGGGTACTTCAGCCAAACCCGCTTCAACCATTTCAAATACGCCAATCTCGTCGGTCGCACCAAAGCGGTTTTTCACGCCGCGTAAAATG
>Ga0181606_10000256_pt1 | contig 43040 bp, 38 predicted proteins | sample 041ome_10_FD_132994 | JGI IMG/M metagenome (GOLD analysis project Ga0181606, IMG submission 132994) | Coastal salt marsh microbial communities from the Groves Creek Marsh, Skidaway Island, Georgia - 041412US metaG (megahit assembly) | ecosystem: Environmental > Aquatic > Marine > Intertidal... | reverse complement strand
AGTCATTAACCGGTGCTTCGACAGCAACCTCGATTGATTCCTCAACCCTGGTTTCGCTGACAGGCTCATTGGCTGCGACCGGAGCTGCTGTTTCGACGGCTGTCGAAGCAGTTTCAGGTACGTTAGATGCTGCTCCAGGTCGCCCGTTCGCTGCTGCTCGCTTTTCCAATTCAGCCTGTAACCGAGTGGGTTCGACGGTAATTGATCCAGTGTCAGCCAGTGCAAGTGCAACGTTATCCTGAGCATCGCCGACCGTAATATCGCCGGCTATCGAAGACGAGGCAATCGCCCCGACGGCTTCAGTAACGGGTGTGCTTTCCACTCTCGGGCTGCGCTTGCGTTGACCAGAACGCTGACGACTGCCTTGATTGCGCTTATCGCTATCGGTGTTATCTTGTTCGTCGGCCAGATTTCGTTCCGGACGTTTTTTGACGTTTTCAGGACGGTTGCCGTTGGCTTTTTCCTCAGACTTCGATGCGTCTCGCGTTTTTTCTGCGCCTCTGCGGCTGCGTGGCGGGCGACTGGGCTTTTCAGTAGCAACATCCCCCTTGGACGCAGACTTGGTTGGAGTTTCTGTGGGTCGATCACTTCCATCTTGATCTCGACTATCGGAGCGTCGCCGCCCACCCCGACCACCACGACTCTGGGCCGGTTTTTTCTCTGCTGCCGATTTAATGGCTGGAGCAGCAACGGCGTCGTCACTGGCAAATAGGGACAGGAAACGCGCCAGCAGACTCGCCTTTTTCGGACTGTTAGCCTTTACAGTCGCCGCTTGCGCTGGCCGAGTAGGGCCCGCAGGTTGGGGTATGGCCTGCACAGCAGCTTTTGCGACAGGTGACGGCTTGCTTGCAGCAACAGGGGCCTCAACTTCAAGCTCGACTTTCAGCTCATAACTGGCTTCTGTGATCTCATCATCCGTTGCTCGAATTCGCTCCACCCGATAGTGGGGCGTTTCAAGGTCTGGAGAGGGCACGACCACGACGCGTACATGGGTACGAGTTTCAATGTTAGTCAGGTCATTACGCTTTTCATTTAACAGGTAGGAGGCAACAGGAATTGGCAAGAAGGCACGAATCTCAGCCGTAGTCTCCTTCATGGCTTCCTCTTCAACCAGGCGCATAATTGCCAAGGCCGAGGATTCTACGTCACGAATAGTGCCCAAACCGCTGCAACGCGGACAGACAATCCCACTGGTTTCGCCCAACGAAGGTCGTAGGCGTTGGCGGGACATTTCCAGCAGGCCGAACCTCGATATACGCCCGACCTGGACTCTGGCGCGGTCAACTTCAAGCGCATCGCGCATCCTGTTTTCAACTGCGCGCTGATTTTTGGGCGAGTTCATGTCAATAAAATCTATGACGACCAGACCACCTATGTCTCTCAGACGCATCTGCCGGCATATTTCATCAGCCGCTTCCAGATTTGTGTTTAAGGCAGTCTCTTCAATATCTGCACCCTTAGTAGCCCTGGATGAGTTGATATCGATTGACACAAGCGCTTCAGTGGGATCTATGACCACTGAGCCGCCAGATGGCAGGCGAACTTCTCTTTGGAAAGCCGACTCGATTTGACCTTCAATCTGGTAGCGACTGAACAACGCGACTTCACTGTCGTAGTATTTAATGCGGGATGAAAACTGAGGCATGACGCGTTCGACCCACTCGGATGCCTGCTCAAAGGCTTCCTTGGTATCGATTAGAATCTCACCTATGTCGTCTCGTAGATAGTCGCGAATTGCCCGTATGATAATGTTGTTTTCCTGATAGATCAGGAAGGGTGCCTTGGCGCTTTCAGCTGCTTTCTCGATAGTGCCTGCCAAGGTGACCAGGTAGTCAAGATCCGATTGGAGCTCCTCGGCGGATCGCCCGACACCGGCAGTACGTATAATTGCGCCCATGTTCTTCGGAATCTCGAGCTGTGACATAGCATCTTTGAGCTCTGTGCGCTCTTCGCCTTCGATTCGCCGTGAGATACCCCCTGCTCGAGGATTATTGGGCATTAAGACCAGATAACGGCCCGCGAGGCTATAAAAAGTGGTCAGGGCAGCGCCCTTGTTACCCCGTTCCTCTTTCTCGACCTGGACGATGATCTCAGTACCTTCTTTGACAACATCCTTGATGTTGACTCGGCCAGAACCCTTGGCGCCAGTGCCTGTGAAGTATTCGCGGGAGATTTCCTTCAGTGGCAGAAAGCCGTGCCGATTGGCGCCAAAATCGATAAAAGCAGCCTCCAGACTCGGTTCTACCCGAGTAATTCTTGCTTTATAGATGTTGGCTTTCTTCTGCTCTCTGGAGCGGTTTTCAATGTCGAGATCAAAAAGCTTTTGGCCATCGACCATCGCTACCCTGAGTTCTTCACTGTGGGTCGCGTTTATTAGCATTCTTTTCATTACGATATCACTTATTCGAGGCGCTCTTACGCCACAAACCGGCAAATCGTCAAATCTATCTTGGTAAGTACCGTTGTTTAAAGATTAAATGTTTAAAGATTAAATGTTTAAAAATTAAATCAGGTCTCCATAGTTGTTTATTGTTGACGCTCTTATACGTCCGTTCATGTTAATATCCCCGCTGGTTTCAGGGGTGACTAGTTGATATTAACCACGAGTCATTACGTGTGTTTGACGGGTATTCAAAGTCCTCTATTAGTAGCAATAAAGCAGCAATAAACTGATTTGATGAATTTGGTTCGCGATGTAGTTTACGCGGTTAGTATTGTTTCAGCTGTGAAATCCTTTATCCTCTCAGCAAGTCGTAAGAGACCTTGAGTAGGACCAGGTCCTGACAAGGTGAAGAAGACTGCAATTCGGAACCGGATCTTCGGTGCTGAAAATGTATAAATTCAACTGTGAGATATTCTCAATTAAATTAACCCTGGGTTTGCCCTTGTGGATTACTTCCAGGCCAGCTCAAGCGGTTCAACAGAATCGACAAGCTGCCAGGATTATTCCTGAGGTTCCGAATGACCGGTTGCGTGAAACATTATCAACAGTTCGACGGATTGACGCTAAGCTCAGGTCACACTAACGTAATCTAAAGCACCTGATCACAGGAACGTGATCACGATCACAGAAGGGCAGGCGTCTGCTTGATAAGGGAGTTCAGACGTGTCCGCTGGCTATCATAGCAATAAATCCATGTGCGTCAAAGCGTTATAATTTTTTAGTTGCAGTCTATTGAGAATATTGTGCATGAGTGATTCAGTCCAAATAGTAGAGATCGATGCAGATTCTGAGGGGCAACGGGTCGATAACGTCCTGGTGCGCCTGCTAAAGGGTGTGCCCAAGTCGAGAATCTATCGCATCGTTCGAAAAGGTGAGGTGCGGTTGAATGGCGGTCGAGTAAAGGCCGAGACCAGAGTCAAAGGTGGCGACAGGTTGCGGATTCCGCCAGTGCGCATGGCGGATCCTGACGAACCTGTAAGAATGCCCGATAAAATAATTAAAATACTATCAAATTCAATAATATACGAAGATGATCGAATGTTGATTGTTAATAAACCTGCAGGCCTTGCCGTGCATGGTGGAAGTGGTATTACCAGCGGCGTGATTGAAGGTCTGCGCCAGTTGCGACCCCAGGAGCGGTCTCTCGAGTTAGTTCATCGGCTGGATCGAGGCACCTCTGGTTGTCTGATGATCGCTAAAAAACGCAGTCATCTGCGGCGTCTGCAAGCCCTGCTGCGAAGCAAGTCAGAAGGTGAAAATACGAGTTTTGAAAAACACTACATAGCAGTCGTGCATGGTCGCTGGTCGAAACGTCGACAACATGTGGCCTTGCCGATTCGAAAGGACACCTTGAAAGATGGGTCTGGCGTTTGTATCGTCGCGGCTGATGGCAAGCCGTCACTGACTGAGGTTGACGTTATTCGGCAGAATGAGAGCTATAGTCTGTTGGCTGTCAGGCCCATCACCGGGCGCACGCATCAGATTAGAGTCCACTGTCGCCACCTGAAACACCCCGTGGTTGGCGATGATAAATATGGCAACGAGCTCCTCGACAGTCAGTTGAAGATGCTCCATGGCTATGATCGGCTGATGTTGCATGCGGCCGAGTTGCAGATCCCGGGTTTTGACAAAGGTGAAAAAGCGATCCGTGTTCGGGCCGAGCCTGATGAAGCCATGTTGAATTTGATCAACTCCATCCAGTAGGCAAAACTAGCAGGAAAGCAAGCGGCAATGCTGGCTTCGATGCCAGATGGCACGAGGGCAGTTCAAGGGGTTTAGTCCACAAGCGGGTCTATCCCGCGCTCTCGAAGTCTCTGTGCGAGGCGCATTAAAGGTAGTCCATAGAGCGTATTGATATCCTGCCCGCGAGTGCTTGCCATCAGAGCTATGCCGAGACCTTCTGCCTTTATGCTGCCGGCACAGTCATAGGGTTGTTCCAGTGTGAGATAGCGCGCTATTTCTGCGTCGGTGAGGGCGCGAAATTGCACCGCATAATCTTCATGTTCTACCAGCAGTATTTGGCCGGCGCTTGCGAGGCAAAAAGCGCTAGTAAAGGTTACCCATTGATCACTGCAGAGTCTCAGTTGCGCGTGTGCCCGTTGGCGGTTGCCGGGCTTGCCCAGAATCTGATCGTTGACCACGACGATCTGATCTGACCCTATCGCAAGGTAGCTCGGTGAGCGATAACGCGGATCATTGGCTACCGCCAGAGCCTTGCCAGCCGCAAAGCGCTCAGCCATGGCGATCGGTGCTTCTCCCGGGGCCGGAATTTCGGCAAAATCGGGATCCACCTGGGTAAATGGCAAGGCGAGTTTGGCGAGCATCTCACGTCGGTATCGCGAGGTTGAAGCAAGTAGTAAGGAAGGCGGTGAAATGCTCATAGGTTACTGAATTTCTGCAATTTTCTTTTGACAGCCCGGAGTTCCGCGCCTAATATGCGCCCCCATATGTTCAAAGGCCCCCTACCAATTCGAATCCATCATCGCCGACTCGCGAGCGATAATGCCAAGTTGGAGGGTACCATTCCGTTAGCAAGATTCGAACGATTAATCGAGTTACTTGAAAATGACGCGGGAGACGTGCAAGTAAAACTGGAATTTAGGCCCGGTCACAAGCGTAGAACACGGATTATCGGACAGTTCGACTTCAGTGCTGCAATGGTCTGCCAGAGTTGTATGGAGCCTGTTACCTTGGGACTTGTTGGTGAGGTTCGCTTGATGATTGTCAACTCAGAAGCGGAGCTGGAGGCGTTGGACGAAGAGGATGATGGCTTAATTTGTTCGGAAGATCAGCTGCTACTGGCAGATCTTCTGGAAGACGATTTGATTTTAAGCCTGCCGATGGTAAGTCGGCATGCAGAAGGGGAGTGTCCCTCTGATGGGGTATCCATGTTACTGGCCTCGCGAGCGGCGATGGATCTAGACCAAGACCAGAGACAAGCGGAAAATCCCACAAAAGAAACTTACAGGCCTTTTGCCGGCCTTGCTGATTTAACGGAAGGTTTGTTCAAAAAACACTGAGCGAATGTTCAAAAAGTGACAAAAACGATTTAACAAGGAGCTAGAAATGGCTGTTCAAAAGAGTAAGGTGACCCGCTCCAGGCGAGGCCAGCGCCGATCCCACGATTCGCTAATGGGACCGACGTTATCTGAAGATTCGACCTCAGGTGAGACCCATCGTCGCCACCACGTTAGTGCTGATGGTTTTTATCGCGGTAAAAAGGTTGTTCATACCGCAGAAGACTGAGAACAATGGGTTTGAGGGCTTTTGAAGGGTTTTATTAAACCTATCTAGTCCTCAGTCACTGAATATCTCATTTGACCTTTGGTGTAGCGCGCTTGACTCGAAGCCCTACATACAGCTTATTGAACAAAGCTTCAGTAACTTGCTTCCAGGCATTAATTCAGTACTTGCCAGGAAGATTTACTGAGCCATGGGCTTTAGACAAAAAGGTTCAATGTCTGATTTCACAGGACGAATCGACAGGTACTCCGCGCCCTTATTAGGATGCGGGGATTTTGCTGTGTCATCGGCAGAGTGAAGCAGGAGGCGCGACATAATGAAAAAAATAGCATTTGTCTTTCCGGGCCAAGGCTCACAAGAATTGGGGATGCTTGGCGAGGCAGCAGCCACACGCTCAAGTGTGTTAGAGACTTTTGCAAAGGCCTCCGCGGTGCTTGGCTATGATCTGTGGGAATTGGTCCAGACGGGTCCCGAAGAGCAGCTAAATCAAACGGAATTTACTCAGCCCGCGTTGCTCACCGCCAGTATTGCGCTCTGGCGTTTAGCGCGAGAGGATGGAGTTCTTTTGCCCCACGTGCTTGCCGGTCACAGTTTAGGGGAATATTCTGCGTTGGTGGCGGCCGAGGTCATCGACTTCGATGCCGCTGTGAAATTGGTTCAGAAGGGTGGCCAGTATATGCAATCATCGGTACCCTTGGGTGAGGGTGGCATGGCAGCGGTTCTTGGTCTTGACGATGCACGTGTTAGCGCCATCTGTATCGAAATCAGCCAAGCTGGCGGTCCAGACACCGTCGTTCAGGCAGCTAACTACAATGCCCCAGGTCAAGTGGTTATCGCGGGCAAAAATGAAGGTCTGGCGCGTGCAATTGAGGCCTGTAAGGCGGCGGGTGCCAAGCGTGCCATGGCGTTGTCTGTAAGCGCACCGTTCCACAGCGTCCTCATGCGGCCGGCGGCAGAGAGAATGGCCGCTGAATTGGCGGCAGTTGAGTTTCGTGCACCGACCATCGACATTATTCAGAACGTTAATGCAGATTTTTGCAGTGAGCCAGACAAGATACGGGAAAATTTGGTGCAACAAATGTATAGTGCCGTTCGTTGGACAGAAACTATTCAGCGAATGGCGATCTCAGGCGTTGACAGAGTCGTAGAGTGCGGTCCCGGTAAGGTGTTGACAGGCTTGAACAAACGAATTGACAAGTCGCTCGAATCTATGAGCATTCATTCTTTGGCGTCCTTGGCGGAAACCCTCGAGGCGTTAAGCCAATGAGTCTCGCTGGCAAGGTAGCGATTGTTACAGGCGCCAGTCGAGGTATCGGCGCAGCGATTGCCGATCAGCTAGCGGAGGCTGGTGCGTTTGTCATAGGTACGGCGACTGGGCAGTCGGGTGTCGATCACATCACCGAAAGGCTTGGTGCGCTGGGCGCTGGATACGTTCTAGATGTCAGTGATGACGATGCAGTGGATCAATTTTTTGCTGCGATCAAAGGTGCCCATGAAGCGCCCTTAATCCTGGTCAATAACGCGGGAATTACTCGAGATAACCTCGCTTTGAGAATGAAAGAAGACGAGTGGGATCAGGTGATAAACACCAATTTGAACTCAATTTATCGAGTCAGTAAGGCCGCTATGCGAGGCATGACGAAGGCCCGCTGGGGCAGGATTATTAACATTACCTCCGTTGTGGCGAGTATCGGTAACGGTGGACAAAGCAATTATGCAGCGGCCAAAGCCGGAGTAGAAGGCTATAGTCGAGCGCTCGCAAGTGAATTAGGTTCTCGAGGTATCACTGTCAATTGTGTCGCACCCGGGTTTATCAAAACTGATATGACCGACGCACTGACTGAGGATCAAACCCGAGGGCTGCTCGCCCAAGTGCCAGCCGGGCGCCTCGGCGAGCCCCGTGAGGTCGCTGCACTAGTCGCTTTCCTGGCGAGCGAGAATGCCGGTTACATCACAGGTTCAACCCTGCATATAAATGGTGGAATGTACATGAATTAAGGTTCACGGCAGAGTTAAAGACAAACTGCTGAGGCTCTTGAATCATTTGTAGTAGAAGAAGTAGAAAAAGTAGAAATAAAAATAGAAATAGAAATATGGTAATTGCCCTAGGCACCTAAACCGAAGACTGAAGATTAAAAGTGTCAGAGAAAGATCAAACCGACAAAAGGCTTGATAGATCAACGGGCATTTCATTAAACTAGCGCAGCTTGTCTGCAACGCGTAGGAGTACTTGATAGCATGAGCACAATCGAAGAACGAGTGAGTAAACTGGTCTGCGAGCAATTGGGTGTAAAAGAGGAAGAAGTGACCTTAGACGCTTCTTTTGTTGAGGACCTTGGCGCCGACTCCCTGGATACCGTGGAACTCGTCATGGCTCTTGAAGAAGAATTTGAGACCGAAATTCCTGACGACGAAGCAGAGAAGATCACGACTGTTAAAGAAGCGATCAATTATATTAAAGCCCACGCCTAGTCTGTTGTATTCCAATACAAAAGCCGCATTTACATCTGTGAATGCGGCTTTCGTGTTTTTGACGGGAAGCCATCCCTGTCACTGGAATGACTCAAGCGCCGAGCGGCTGGCCAGTTCAAGCGACTGACCGCCTTGTGATGGCCGAGGAGACGAACTTGAACAATCGTAGAGTTGTAATCACAGGTATGGGAATGCTGACACCTTTGGGTGCATCCATGGATGTATCCTGGGCGGGATTGGTGGCGAGCAAAAGCGGTATTGGTTTAATTGACGCCTTTGATGTCACGAATTTTCCTGTTCGGTTTGGCGGTGCTGTGCCCGATTTCGACATGGACGAGTATATTCCAAAGAAAGATGCGCGCCGAATGGATGGATTTATTCAATTTGGACTAGTGGCTGGTATTCAAGCGATGCGGGATGCAGGCCTTGAAGTCACAGACCAAAATCGGCATCGCATCGGGGTTGCTGTCGGTTCTGGTATTGGCGGTATTGTGACCATAGAAGCATGCCACGATATCGTAACTCAGCGCGGGCCGACAAAGGTCACGCCCTTTTTTGTGCCTTCCTGCATCATCAATATGGTTGCGGGTCACCTGTCTATCCTTTATGGTCTGCAGGGCCCCAACATTGCGATTACCACAGCCTGCACGACGGGTACCCACAATATAGGGTTCGCTGCGCGAATGATTGCGGCGGGGGATGCAGATGTAATGCTTGCAGGTGGTGCAGAAAAATCTACCTCGCAGACGACAATGGCCGGTTTTGCCGCGATGAAGGCGTTATCGACCCGTAATGAGGACCCAACAACGGCGAGTCGACCCTGGGACAAAGATCGAGATGGCTTTGTACTCAGTGACGGTGCTGGCGTGCTGGTCCTCGAAGAATATGAACATGCTAAAGCGCGCGGTGCGCAAATCTACTGCGAAGTCGTTGGATTTGGCATGAGTGCGGATGCCAGCCACATGACCTCACCCTCTGAAAATGGCGCAGGCGCTGCCATGTCGATGCAGAATGCTTTACGTGATGCGGGGCTAAACGGTACTGATATTGATTACATCAATGCCCATGGGACCTCAACGCCATTAGGCGATATTGCCGAGACAATGGCGATAAAGACTGTAACTCAGGGGCACAAGAACAAAGTCGTCGTGAGTTCGACAAAGTCCATGATCGGACATTTACTGGGAGCCGCTGGCGCCGTGGAAGCCGTTATTTCTGCTTTGGCGATTAAACATCAGATAGCGCCGCCGACCATCAACCTCGACAATCCGGGTGAAGGCTGTGATCTGGACTATGTGCCCCATGTAGCTCGAAATATGCAAATAGATGTGGCCTTATCAAACTCGTTCGGTTTCGGTGGTACCAACGGTACCCTCATCTTTAAGAAACTGCATTAGTGCACCGCGAGTGTATTCTCTGATCAATGGTGTGCTCGAAGACCACATCAGCATGGCTGATCGCGGTCTCGCTTACGGTGACGGCCTGTTCGAAACCCTTCGCGTGATTGATGGTAGTCCAACGTTATTGGACTCGCACCTGGCGCGGCTGCATCGTGGTTGCGAGCGCCTCGGTCTCGATTTAGAGCAAGGTCTGCTTCGAGAGGAGGCCCTGGCGCTTTGTAAAACTGCAGGTACCGGCGATCAGGTGTTGAAAATTATCGTCACGCGCGCATCGTTGGGACGTGGCTATCGGTCGAATACCCGCCAGACTAACCGCTACCTCGACTTAAGTCTCTATGCAGCTGACCGGCAGACCATGCTGGTTGGGTGTGCGGTGTGTCTTTCCGAGGTCCGCCTTGCTCTTCAGCCATTGTTGGCGGGTATCAAACATCTGAATCGACTGGAGCAGGTGCTTGCTGCAACCGAACTCCCAGCCGGCTATCAGGAAGGTTTGATGCAAGATATGCAAGGTCATATGATTGAAGGGATTCGAAGCAATCTGTTTATCATTGAAAAGGGACATTTCATGACCCCGGATTTGTCCCAAAGTGGGGTCTCAGGTGTGATGCGGGCGTTGATTCTGCAAATTCAGTCAGTAGAAGTAAAGCAGTTGACCCTATCGGAAGTCCTGAGCGCCGATGAAGTCTTTGTCTGCAATAGTGTGTTTGGCATCTACCCGGTGACCCGAATCGATGCCGATGGTCAGGTCCTGGCTAGATTTAAGGTTGGCCCCGTGACCCGAACCTGCCAGGATCAGTTAGCCAAACTCACGGGAATTGGACGCTAAGTGAAAATGCGACTGAAGATGATTTTCGTCCTTAGTGTAATCCTGATAGTGATGAGTTCCGGATATAGCGCATTGCTACTGACAAAGCCCGTGGTCTTGCCTGGAGAAACTTTGATTTACGAGGTGAAAACGGGCACTAGCTTAACTGCCGTAACCAGTGATTTGGTCGCCCGAGGTATTATTGATTTGCCTGCCTGGATGTACAGACTCTACGGGTCGTTAACGCAATCGCAAGGGAGTCTGAAAGCTGGCGAGTTCGAAATCGTCAACACTATGGACGCCATCACTCTGCTTCTAAAGCTGCGCCAAGGTCCCGTGCTACAGCATCAGATCACGTTTCCCGAAGGCTGGCGGTTTAGAGACTGGCGCGAGGAGCTGGCCAGGCACTCTTTGCTGCAACAGTCACTCGCATCGATGCCGGATGAGGCTTTGATGGCTCTACTGGGCGATGCCTCTCAAGATCCTGAGGGTCAATTTTTTCCAGATACCTACCAATATGTAAAAGGCGAGACAGATATTGCTATTTTGCGCCGAGCGCATCGGCGCATGGTGGATGCGCTGAACAAAGCCTGGCGAAATCGACAGGACAAGACACTGGCGTCGCCCTATGAGGCACTGATATTAGCCTCGATTGTTGAGAAGGAAACCGGTTTCAGTCTTGATCGAGGCAAGATCGCCAGGGTATTTGTCAACCGCCTGCAAGCCGGCATGCGCTTGCAAACAGATCCTACGGTAATCTATGGTGTGCCGGACTTTGATGGTGACTTGACTCGACAGCATCTGCGGCAGGTTACCGCCTACAACACCTACCTCAAGGCCGGCCTGCCGCCGACGCCTATCTGTAACCCCGGCCTGGCTTCGATCAGGGCTGTGCTGGATCCAACGCCAGGTGACTATTTGTTTTTTGTTGCGCAGGGCGATGGTCGAAGCTTTTTCTCAACGACCTTGGCAGAGCATAATCAGGCGGTCGACAGGTATCAACGCGGCCAAAGATCTAAGAATTACCAGAGTGCGCCACCATCGTTGGTGCCGTCTGCTGCCGAGGCAACGCCATGACCGGAAAATTCATTACCATTGAGGGGGCTGAAGGCGTTGGCAAGTCGACCAATATCGCCTATATCGAGAAACTCCTCGACGAGGTTGGAATTGCGCATATCGCAACCCGCGAGCCTGGAGGTACACCGCTCGCCGAGCGTATCAGAGACTTATTGTTGGATAAATCAGAGCAGAATATGGACCCGCTGGCAGAACTGCTACTGATGTTCGCCGCTCGGCGACAGCATCTGCAGGAGCTGATATGGCCAGCGCTGGCCCGTGGGCAGTGGGTGATCTGCGATCGATTTACGGACTCAACCTATGCCTATCAAGGTGCCGGTCGAGGTTTGGATCCAACCATCATTAGTCGCCTTGAAGTCTTATGCCTCGGCGATTTTCAGCCGGATTTAACCCTGATACTTGATCTTAATATCGAGGCAGGCATGAACAGGGCAGCCGAGCGCGGAGACTTGGATAGATTTGAGTCAGAGGATATTGCTTTTTTTCGGCGAGTTCGTCAGGGCTTTCTCGATCGTGCGGTGACGGCCGGTCGGTATCGAGTCATCGATGCGAGCCAGCCGTTGTTGCAAGTTCAAGCCCAGATTAAGCAGATCCTTACCCGTCTGCCTGGCTATGAAGGTGGACCTGATGGCGTTGCCTGATCTCCCATTCGAGTCGCAATTCTATCCCTGGCAGATCCAGCCCAGGGAACAGCTTGCCCGTCAGTACCATCAGAACAAGTTGCCTCACGCGTTGTTATTATCTGGTCAGGCAGACCTGGGTAAACGGAATTTTGCCAATGGAATAGCGCGATTTTTGTTGTGCGGTGCGCCTGAATTGGAGCAAGCCTGCGGTCATTGCTCTGGATGCGCCTTAATCGCAGCAGGTACGCATCCGGATTTAAAAATCGTACAGCCTGAAGAGGCATCTAAACAAATTAAGATAGATCAGGTTCGTGCACTCATAGATTGGTCGTTCCACACGGCGCAACGCAACGGCCTAAAGATAGCGATCATAGATCCGGCAGACGCGATGAATGTTGCGACGGCTAACGCCTTGCTGAAAAGCCTCGAGGAGCCTGCAGGCAATACGCTGATGATGCTTGTGACCCACCAGCCGGCGAAGTTGCTCGCGACCATTCGAAGTCGTTGCCAGCGAGTCGAGTTTGCGCGCCCAATGCCTGAGGCTGTGCTGCCATGGCTCGCCCAACAGCTGCCAGGGAATCAGCACCTGGCAATGTTGTTGAATATCGCGGGTGGGGCGCCACTGGCAGTAGTGAGGCAAAGCGACGAACAGTATCTGCAGCGGCGCCAAGTGGTCGCCCAGCGTCTGGCTGACTTGCTGGTCATGCAAGCCTCGGCCGCAGAGACCCTCGCGAAATTGGCCGTTGATGACCCTGTGATGGTAGTCAATTTGCTGCTTGAATTGATTGCAGATTGTCTGAAATGGCAATTTTCAAAAAACAATAAAGATATAAAAAACATAGATATAGAGCGTGAAATTCATGTGATATGTGAATCCGTTGACAGTGATTTTTTGTTTCGGTTGTATGAGCGCGTTCTGCAGGAAGCCCGTCACCTGGCGAGCACGTCTAACGTGAGTCCGCAACTGCTCCTAGAAGGGTTATTCGACGCGATCAGCCATCGACAGTTGAAGGTTTTTTAGGCAATGCCGGATTTCTGCCTTGTAGATTGGCTGGGCATGATGCAATATTTCTTGTTCGTACTTGACGGATACAGTGCATGGGCAGATTAGCGAGAGGTGGTGCCAAGAAGACCATGATCGCTTTGACGATCAAAGACAAGGCAGTGTTGCATAATTACTACATGCCTTTCATCAAAAATGGCGGTCTGTTTATAGCTAATCGAACAGAGTACGAACTGGGTGATGATGTTTTTATTCTTCTGAACCTGATGGACGAATCTGAAAAAATCCCTGTTGCAGGCAAGGTGGTCTGGATTGCCAGAAAAGGCGTCAAGAGTCCACATACGCCTGGGATAGGAGTTCAATTTACGGAACCTGACAATCTGGCGAAAGACAAGATAGAAACCTATCTGATGGGGTCTATAGGCTCGGCGAACGCGACTGCGACTATGTAGCAGACGTAGCAGACGTAGCAGACTTAGCAGACTATCTAGAAAAACAATGCAGACTATTTAGAAAAACAGTGTAGCAAAGCAGCAAACTGTAGCTTGGTGAACTGTTAAGCAATAACTGGTAGAGAACATTTTCAGGTTTTGCAGGGTCAGGCTTTGCGGGTCAGGTTTTGCAGGGTCAGGATTTGCCGGTGCGGGCCGTCGATCTCAGGCGAAAGCCAATGGTGGCTGTTCATCATAGGTCGAAGCGCCAAAAAGGCTTAGCTGCGAAGGTTGAGAAGAAAATGTAATGACGCGTCCTCGCAACTGCAGAAGGTTGAGAATCGCGCAGTGATAGGGTCGCTTGGACCTTGGGAATCTAAATGACGTATTGTGTTGCCATCTCGGTGGACGCCGGGATCTGTTTTATCGCTGACTCGCGAACCAATGCGGGTGTGGACAATGTCAGCACCTATTCGAAGATGCACATTTTTGGCGTGGATGGTGAGCGCCAGATGGTGGTGTTGTCAGCGGGTAATTTGGCGACAACCCAGGGCGTCATCAGCCAATTGAAAAAGGACATCAAGATGGGCGCAGGACGGCATTTGTTGAATATGCCGCACCTGACTGACGCGGCAGATTATCTGGGTGATGTCAGTGTTGCTCAGCAGAGCAAGCATACCGGCGGTGGCGCTAACTACGAGGCATCCTTCATTCTCGGTGGCCAGATAGTGGGACAAAACCCGAATGCCTATCTGATTTACCCACAGGGCAACCATATCACAACCTCAGCGGATACGCCGTTTTTACAGATTGGTGAAAGTAAGTATGGTAAACCTATCCTGGATCGTATCCTCAGTCTTGACTCTACGCTGGAAACAGCAGCGCTTTGCGGTCTGGTTTCCATGGACTCGACCATTCGTAGTAACCTGACCGTTGGCCCGCCGATTGAAGTACTGATCTATGAACGCGACAGTTTTACCGCTGATCGTTATTACCGGTTTGAAGAAAGCAGTGAATATTTGCGTGCCCTCAGTCGCAGTTGGGACGTCAAGCTGAAAGAAGCTTTTTCGGGTCTGCCGCCGATAGCTTGGAGCGCTAATTGGGATGAGGTCGGAAGTCGCCAGCGGTGAATTAAACGCGCAATTGAAATTGATTGTTAAAGTACCAAAACTACATGCATTCTCCTTCACGCTGACTCACGCCATGATCAGTGGAATGCACCTCCCGTTAAACACCTGTTCGTTATGAGGAGTCTGTCATCATGACGATTCGCGTTGCTATCAATCATATTACTGAATACCGGTTCGACCGCCCGATCACCCTGCATCCACATGTCGTGCGCCTGCGTCCGTCGCCGCATTGCCGCACAGCGATAGAATCCTATTCCCTGAAAGTCTCGCCCGCCAGCCACTTCCTTAACTGGCAACAGGATCCCTTCGGCAACTATCTGGCCCGTTTTGTGTTTCCCGAGAAAACCCGTGAGCTGCTGATCCATGTGGAATTGATTGCGGATCTCACTGTCATCAACCCGTTTGACTTTTTCCTCGAGGAAGAGGCGGAAACCATTCCGTTCCAGTATGAAAATCAATTGCGCCGTGACCTTGATCCTTATCTTGAGGTAAAGGAAAACGGACCTTTGTTGATGCAGTGGTTAGCTGAAGTCGATCGGACTAGGACACCCACTGTGAACTTTTTAGTTGCATTGAATCAGCGCCTGATGGCCGATGTCAGTTATTTGATTCGAATGGAGCCCGGGGTGCAGAGTTGCGAGCAAACATTACTCGCAGGTTCAGGTTCTTGCCGAGACAGCGCCTGGCTGATGGTACAGGTGCTGCGGCATTTGGGGCTGGCCGCACGTTTCGTTTCCGGCTATCTGGTCCAACTTCAAGCGGATCAACCGTCATTGGATGGGCCCTCTGGTCCGGCGGCAGACTTTACAGATTTGCATGCCTGGGCCGAAGTTTATCTGCCGGGTGCGGGTTGGATAGGTCTGGATGCTACCTCCGGTTTGTTTGCCGGTGAAGGACATATTCCATTGGCCTGCACCCCTGATCCAATATCCGCAGCTCCTGTTACCGGTGCGACGGAACGCGCAGAAGTCACCTTTCATTTTGAGAACAGCGTGACCCGTATTTATGAAGATGCGCGAGTCACCAAGCCCTACAGCGATGCGCAATGGTGCCAGGTTGAAAGCTTGGCGGCGAAGATTGATCAGCAGTTGGCGGTAGACGATGTGCGTTTGACGATGGGCGGAGAGCCAACCTTCGTCTCAATTGATAACATGGACGGTGCCCAATGGAACACCGAGGCGTTGGGGGTCGAGAAACGGCAGCTTGCCGACAATCTATTTTGGCGCTTGAAGCAACATTATGCGCCTCAAGGCTTGATGCATATCGGTCAGGGAAAATGGTATCCAGGCGAGCAACTTCCCCGTTGGGCCTTGTCTCTGTTTTGGCGCAAGGACCGCAAGCCCCTGTGGTATGACGATCGTCTTCTAGCCAACGAGAGTTCGAAGGGCCTGCAAACTGCTGAAACCAGTAAGAGTTTCATCGATGCCCTGGCTACCCAACTGGATATACCCACACATCTGGTCGTCCCGGGCTATGAAGATGTTGGTTATTATCTCTGGAGGGAAGGGCGTTTGCCGAAGAACCTGGATCCGCAAAACAACAAGCTTGAGGATCCACTGGAGCGAGACCGGTTTCGGCGTCTGTTTTCCACTGGTCTGACGGCAGCGGTCGGTTATGCCTTGCCACTGAAATGGCAAGCAGTTGATGAGGAGCACGGACGCTGGCGTTCCAGTCGTTGGCCCTTTCGCGGCCAACATATGTTGTTGGTGCCCGGCGACTCGCCCATGGGGTTAAGACTGCCGTTAAACACACTACCATGGGAGCAGCCCAATCCTGTTGAGTTCGACATGGAGGCGGATCCGTTTGCGCCAGTCGGCGGTGAGGTCGAGAATCTGGGGGCGATAGAAACCAAGGAAGTGGTGCATACAGCGCTTTGTGTGCAGGTTCGGGACGGTCACCTGTATGTCTTTATGCCACCTCAGACCCAGTTTGAGGTTTACACCTTGTTGCTGACGAAAATAGAGGCGACTGCTCGGCAGTTGGATGTTCCCGTGATCATCGAGGGTTACGAGCCGCCATCAGACAGTCGTGTGCAGGTTTTGCGTGTCACGCCAGACCCCGGCGTGATCGAGGTGAATGTCCACCCGGCAAATAACTGGGACGAGCTCAGTGAAATCGCCGAGAGTATCTACTCGATGGCGCGCCAGTGCCGGTTGGGTACGGAAAAATTCATGTTGGACGGACGTCATTCTGGCACGGGCGGCGGCAACCATATTACCCTGGGCGGCGCGACCCCGGCGGATAGCCCGTTCCTGCGTCGACCGGACTTACTGAAAAGCCTGATCATCTACTGGCAGAATCATCCGAGTCTGTCTTACTTGTTCTCTGGTCTGTTTATTGGTCCCACCAGTCAGTCGCCTCGAGTGGATGAAGCCCGTGACGATAATCTCTACGAGTTGGAGATGGCGTTAGCTCGTATTCCCGTCGGTGAGATCGAGCAGCCGTGGCTGGTTGACAGGTTACTGCGGAACTTTCTGGTTGATTTAACGGGTAACACCCACAGAGCCGAATTTTGTATAGACAAGCTGTATTCGCCGGACTCGGTGGGTGGGCGTCGAGGCCTGGTCGAGTTCAGAGCCTTTGAGATGCCGCCGCATGAGCGGATGGGGTTGGTTCAGATGCTACTGATCAGGGGACTAATCGCGATGTTCTGGCGTCGCCCATATGATCGACCACTCGTTCGTTGGGGTACGGAATTGCATGACAAATTCATGCTTCGGCATTTTATAGACGATGATTTCCAACGGGTCATCGAGGATTTGCGTAAAGCCGGTTATTACTTTGAACAAGCCTGGTTTGATGCATTCATGGAGTTTCGTTTTCCCCGAATCGGCGGAATCAATGTCGCAGGTTTGGATCTGCAGCTTTATACCGCACTAGAACCGTGGCATGTGTTGGGCGAGGAGTCCTCCACGCAGGGAACTTCTCGGTATGTTGACTCAACCTTGGAAAGAATTCAGGTGACCCTCGACAATGCGACCAGCAATCGCTACATCGTGACCTGTAATGGTCGCAAGGTACCCTTACGGAACACGAGTACTCGAGGTCGCCAAGTCGCAGCTGTGCGCTACAAGGCGTGGGAACAACCCTCTAGCCTGCACCCGAGTATAGCGCCCCATAACCCTCTGGTTTTTGACGTGATCGATGTGGATAACCATCGTTCACTGGGCGGTTGCACTTACTATGTCTCGCACCCGGGAGGACGTAACTATGACAGTTTTCCTGTCAATGCTGCCGAAGCTGAGGCACGACGGCACGCGCGCTTTTGGGAAATTGGCAAAACCCAGGGACACATCAGCTTACCACCAGATGAACAGCATCCTGAGCAGCCACTGACCCTTGATCTGCGATGGCCGAATCCTCGATAGGATGCCGCTCAGGCGGCTGTCGTTCCCAGGGCTGCACTATCGACCCCATAGCCGAACCAGGCATTGGCAACCTGTGTGTGAATGTCGGCGAACTCAAGTTGCACGACATCTATAAAGTCGTGCAGGCCAGACTCATTAAGTAGCTTGATAACATCATTACTTTCAATGGTTCGCATGGCCTGAGAGATACTGCGCAGCGGTAAATCGTTCTTTGGCAGCTCAATGCAGCAACCATGAACTTCGCTCAAGCAGTGGGCGACGGCGCGCGGAAACTTGCGATTTTTGAGCAGAAAGTCCACCACGTCTTCAGCATTGACTCGGTCCTTCACATGCTGGCGATACATCTGGTAAGCAGTGAGTGAACGCAGTACGTTCATCCAGAGAATGTTATCGTATTCTATAGGCTTATTTTTCTGGGTAATCAGATTCAGGCTGCCCACGTCAACTATGCGTGACGACATATCGGCGCGCTCCAGATTGCGACCAATTTTGATAAAGTTATAAGCGATATCGAGACTCATGGAACCGGCCAACAGACCTGTCAGTTGATGGCATCGACCGATAATCTCGCCCAAGAAGTTGTGGCGACCCTCACGCTTTAGTCCCTCGCCGACGCTTCTTTGCAAGAAAAGATGCAACTCATTAATTCGCTCCCAAGCTTCAGAAGGCATGATTTCTCTCGTTGTTCTGGCATTCTCGCGAGCACTGCGGACTGAGCTGCGGATCGAGCCACCATCGTCTTCTAATAAAAATTTGACGACATTGCGCTCATCAACTCGAGAGAAGCGGCGCTGAAATTCTGCACTGTTGCCAGTAATATCCAGTGTGCTTGCCCAGATATGGTCGACTCTGGGTAGGTCCATGACGAGGTTAGTGTTGACGCTGATCAGTCGAGCAGTATTCTCAACTCGCTCAACATACCGACCAAACCAGTACATTCTTTCTGCAACTCTCGATAGCATTTTGCTCTTACCTCAGGCGTCTTGGCGGTCGGCGATGATCCAGGTGTCTTTACTACCCCCACCCTGGGACGAGTTAACAATCAAGGAACCCTTGACGAGAGCGACTCGAGTGAGGCCGCCGGCACTGATTTGGGTTTTATTGCCTTGCAAGATAAACGGCCGTAAGTCGACGTGTCGAGGTTCGATCGAAGATTCACACAACGTAGGTACGGTGGACAGGTCGATGATGGGTTGCGCGATATAATTTCGTGGGTTGGCCTTGATTAGACGTTTCATTTCTGCCGTTCTGGCTTTGGTCTCTCGAGGCCCAATATACATGCCGTAACCGCCCGATTCATTCGCCGGTTTCACCACCAGATTTTCGATATTCGTCAGGACATGTTGGCGATGGGTTGCATCTGAGCAGATGAAGCTAGGCACGTTTGGCAGGAGTGGTTCCTCTCCCAAGTAATAGCGAATCATTTCCGGGACATAGGTATATACCAGCTTGTCATCGGCAACCCCGGCGCCCGGTGCGTTGGCGAGTGCGACATTACCTTTACGCCAAGCGCGCATCAACCCGGGTACGCCGAGCATCGACTGTTTGTTAAACACTTCCGGATCGAGAAACAGGTCGTCAATCCGCCGGTAAATGACATCAATGCGAGACAGCCCCTCGACAGTCTTCATGTACACGCAATCATCATCGCCAACGATCAGGTCCGGTCCTTCAACCAGTTCTGCACCCATGCGTTGGGCGAGAAACGAATGTTCAAAATAAGCTGAGTTATAGGTGCCTGGTGTCAAAACAACCACTTCCGGATAATCAAGTGGCCGGGGAGAAATAGAGCTTAAGGTGTCGAACAGATTTGTTGCATAGTCATCCATCGGCAGAATGTCGTACATCTCAAACAACTCAGGTAAAACCTGTTTGCTGATTTTGCGGTTTTCCAGCATGTAGGACACACCGGAGGGCACTCGTAGATTATCTTCCAGTACATACATGGTCCCATCGCCGCCTCGTACCAGATCGCTGCCACAAACATGGGCCCAGGTGTTATAGAGTGGTTTTATACCCTCACACTCCTTTCGATAATCTTTCGAGCTGCGCAGCAGGTCTCGAGGAACGCGCTTGTCCTTAAGTATTTTTTCGTCGTTATAGATATCGGTGATAAAGAGATTGAGGGCCATCAGGCGTTGTTTCAGGCCACTTTCAATTTGCTCCCATTCCTTTTGACGAATTATTCGAGGAATGATATCAAATGGCCAGTTGCGATCTATATTCTCCCCCTCACTATAGACAGTGAAGGTAATGCCCATGGTTCGGATCGCCAACTCAGCATCACGCTGCCGCTCTTTAAGATCGGCAAGCGAGCTTTTCTTGAGAAAGTTGGCGAGCTCGGTGAATCCCGGTCGAGCTCTGTTCTGGTTAGTGAGGAGCTCGTCATAGAAACCGGGTTTAGTCAAATACTGCTTAAGGTCCATGCCATTAAATTCGTAAGGATTTGGTGCATATTAACCGAAAGTTGGTTCGAATTCAGAACTCAACTTCCAAAAGCTTGTAGTGCGTCTCTACCATTCCCAGTGACAAATAGGTGCGCTGAGCATTGGTGTTATCATGCTCAACGTATAAGCGAATGCCACACACGTCAGACGCATTTTTTGCCAGTTCGGTGGTCAGTGCATACAAGCGGCCGAAGACCCCTTGGCGACGATAGGCGGGGTCTATGTAGACGCTTTGAATCCACCAGAATAAGCCGTTGCGCCAGTCACTCCATTCAAAGGTGACACCAAGACAGCCAACCGGGCCGCCGTCAGCCTCCGCTACCAGATAAAAACCCAAGTTAGGGTTCGTGATCATGCGTTCTACGCCTGCCATGATGGTTCCAGTGGCTAACGTTTTCGCTTCAGTTTCCTGGGCCATGGCCTGATTAAATGCCGCAATCGCAGCAATGTCAGCGGGGCTCGCTCGACGGCAGGTGATAGTCATGACAATGTGCCTCTTTCGGTGGGTTACAAGGGTGCTGTCGGCGGGTTTGCCCGCAGCAGATGCTGGCCAAAAAATTGATCCATCATGCCATATCGATGCAAATTGATCTTGCGTCCGCTGAGGCCATGTTTAGCGCCTGGATAATTCATGATTTCAAAGGCCAGATTCTCATCCTGAAGTGCCTTGTAAAGTTTAGTGCTATTCGTAAACAAGACGTTGTCGTCCGCCATGCCGTGGATCACCAGCAACTTGCCTCGCAGGTTTTTCACATAAGGGAAGACGCTGCTTTGGTCATAGCCATTCGGATTGTCGCAGGGGAGTCCCAGATACCGTTCAGTATAGTGGGTGTCATAGAGCCGCCAGTCAGTAACTGGGGCGACACTGACGCCGGCACGAAAAACGTCTGGCGCTTTGAGCATCAGCATTAAGGTCATGTAGCCGCCATAACTGTGCCCAAAGACGCCAATTCTTTGTGGGTCAATCCAGGGTAAGCGGCTGGCATAGGCGACACCGACCAACTGGTCTCGGACCTCAATCTCGCCGAGTTTACCGTAAATGGGCGCCTCAAATGCCTTGCCGCGATGCGTGCTGCCGCGGTTATCGAGCTGCAGCAGTGCGTAGCCACGGCTGGCCATGTAATGGTGCCAGGGTGGAATCCACTCATTGCTGACGCGTTGTACGCCAGGCCCGCCATAGACAGTAACCAACAGCGGGCACCTTTGGCCCGGCGCCAGTGTCACGGGTTTGATCAATCGGTAGTAAAGCGTCTGACCATCCTCGGCCTTCAGCTGACCAAACTCGACCTCGCCTTGGTTGTCAGAGTAAGGATGAAAGGGATGTCCCGCCATTATTTTGTTCGGTTCAAGGTCGAGTAAAACCTCGCCTGAGATCCGCCTGATCGAGACTGCGGGTGGTTGTGTTACCGAGGAGTAGCTGTCAATAAAATGCGTCAGATCGGGACTCAGCACCAGCTGATGGCTAAACTTTGGAACAGTGATGCGCTGTGGTGTCTGGTTGTCATGCAAGCTGCTGCTGTAGAGGTGTTTTTCCAAAGGGGTGTCAAAAAATCCTTCGTAAAATACCCTGTTGTCGCCCTCATCAATCCCGTGGAGACTAGAGACGACCCAGTTGCCGTTGGTGATGGTATTCAACAATTGGCCCTGCAGGTTGTAGAGCGAGAGGTGACGATAGCCTGTGCGTTCTGATGCCCAGACAAAGGTCTGGCCGTCTTGAAGGGAGCGAAAACAGTCGTGAAGATTTACCCAGGTTGTCGCAGTCTCAGTTAGCACGGTTGTCAGTAGATTCTGGTGCTTGTCCCAAAGTATTAAATCTAGTTGTTGTTGATCTCGAGACTGAACCTGAATCGCCAGTCGAGCACTGTCGCCTAGCCAATTCACGCGGGCCAGATAAGAGTCTGGTTGGCGGTCGATCGAAATCCAGTGAACCTGGCCAGAACTCACATCGATGACGCCCAAGCGCGTGCTGGCGTTGGGTGTACCGGCAAATGGGTAGCGTTGGTCAAAGACGCCGAAATGGTCGGCGTCGATCTCGTAACGCTGGGAAAGTTCGACGGTCGCTTCATCGACCTGAATGAACGCGATCGATTGGCTGTCTGGCGACCACCAATAACCGTCGAAGCGGTGCATTTCTTCTTGCGCAATAAACTCAGCCACGCCGTTGCTGATCGTCCCGCCGCCATCAAAGGTCAGTTGTCGTTCCGCGCCGGAAAGGACATCAATGTAGAACAAATTTTGATTGCGAACGAAGCTCAGAAAACCACCGTCAGGTGAGAAGTGCAAATCAGTCTCAAACGTCAGGTCTGTGGTCAGTTGTTGCAGGGGTTCAGTCCGGTCCAGGTGATACAGAAACAGATTGCCATCCAGCGGGAACAGAATAGCCCGTGAGTCTGGAGACCAGAAGTATTCAACAATACCCGTTTGCGTGATCCGCTTGCGTTCACGCCTGGCTTTCTCTTCATCGGATAAGACACGCTGCTCCAAAACCAGGTCGCTGGCATTGACCAATAGTCGAGATTGCTGAGTCTTGAGTTGAAACTCCCACAGATCGAGGCGCTCAAAGTTTTCCTGTCCGGGCTTCAGATAAGTGACCCTTGCACCGTCGGGGGAAAACTTCAGGGCGACGGGTGCCGAGCCATTTAAGTCTGGGTCGTTGAAAATGCGATTTAGTGTAAGTTGAGTCATGATCAATACCTGTTACCTGCTTTTGCTGCGTCGATCGCTGAAGTATTAATGACTAACAGTCAGGCACTTCGATGTTCCGCCAGAGCGAGGCGGGTGAGATTCACGGGCTGATCGTTCAGAATCACGACATTGTCTTCAATACGAATACCGCCGTAAGGCATGAGTGCGTCAATCAGCGGCCAGTTGACCTGGGACTGATGGGGGCTCTGTTTAAGTTTTTTGAGCAACATGGGGATAAAGTACAGGCCCGGCTCAATCGTGAAGACCTGCTGGTTTTCAATGTCGCGAGTCAGACGCAGGGCCGGGTATTGCTCCGGTGCCGGTCGTTCTTCACCTTGTCTTGATTGTAGAAAGCCGCCGACATCGTGGGTTTGTAACCCAAGCAGGTGACCGAGGCCATGGGGCAGGAAGGTAAATGTCAGATTGGTTGCGATCATATCCTCAATAGACATCCTGACGATGTCGGATTCCAGAAGTAGCTGGGCGATTCTTTGATGCATTTTTGCATTCAGGTCCGCGTAGTTCATTCCTGTCTGAATGTCGTTAATGATGCCTAAGTGATGCTGATCGAGGCCGCTAAGAAGGTCTTGAAACACGCCCGGTCGCGCGGCATAGGTTCGAGTAATATCAGCCGCATAGCCGTGAAAGTTGGCTCCGGCATCAATGAGGAGCGAATTTAAGTTGGCGGCAGAGTGGCGCTGCTGGTCGTAGAATTGGTAGTGCAAGACTGCACAATGTTCATTCTGAGCCACGATCGCACTGTAGGGTGCTTGCTGTTCTCGATGCTGAATGGCGCCCAAGTAGTCATGTGCGATTTCAAACTCTGATTTGCCGGCACGAAAGCCAGTTTCTGCGACGCTGTGCCCCCTGACGGCAATTTGATTTGCTTGCCGTAAGCAGGCGATTTCATAGGCCGTCTTGGCGGCGCGCTCGTAATGCAGGCTCGTCAGAGCTGAGGTTGGATTGATGGCGGTGATGCCCCATTCCTTGGCGAGCTCGGCTTGCTCGCCGATGAATAGCAGGTCCTGGGTATTGCCGATGAGTCGTAGTACGTCTCGGTAGGACTGAATGGGCTCAATTTGCCAGTGATCGGCCCAGAATGCCTGGGGTAGAGCTGGTGTCATGTGCCAGTAATCCTCCGGCTGGCTATAGAGCAGTCTCGGTCTCTCACCATGGCGAATTAACAGGAAGGAATCAGGCACATCGAGGATCGGTAACCAGGCCTTGAAGTGTGGATTGACCACAAAAGGGTAATGATGGTCATCGAGAAAGCAGGGTTGCAGCGTGCCGGCAGCGATCAGGACTCCGGTGCATCCGCTAAGAATGGCCGCATCAATATATTGTTGCTGCATTTGAGCCAAATGCCTCGAGTAAAGCTCGGGCAAGTCTGTGGAGATGATCGTCATACCATTTTCCTTCGTGCGCTAGGCCAGCGTTTGTTGGCGCATAATACCATATGCCTTGGCAAGGGTGCGCTGGACTGGACACGCTTGCGGCGATGCTGATAATAGGGTTCGAAGACTAACTTACCAACGGATTGTAAAAAAATGGGCATGCTCGATTCAGAATTATTAACGATTGTGACACTCCTGGCGCTGATTCAGTTTATTTGGTTCGGTTTTCGCGTGGGGGCAGCTCGAGGCAAATATGGTATCAGCGCGCCGGCGACGACGGGGCATGACCTGTTTGAGCGCCATTATCGCGTACATTACAACACCCTTGAAGCGCTGGTGGTGTTTTTGCCCGCCTTGTGGGCATTCGGCAGCTACGTCAGTGAATACTGGGCTGCGGGTCTGGGGGTTGTGTATCTGGTCGGTCGGGTTGTCTACGCCCTCAGCTATGTCAAGGATCCCCAGGGCCGTGGTTTGGGAATGTTGCTGTCGTCTCTGCCCGTCTACGTGATGTTGCTTGGCGGGCTTGGTGGGGCTATCTGGGATCATATGATCGGCTGATGTCGCAATTGAACAAAGCGGCGCGTGACGCGTAAGCGGTCCTCTCAAGCCGTCTAGGTGCGCTAAACACTGGCAAGATGTTAGTCTTTTGTCTGCATCATTGGCGCTGATAGATGCGCCGTGCTATACATACGCGGCAGCTCAGGCGCAGCAGTGAATACATGACATGACATGACATGTAGAAATCGAACCCTGAATGAGTCAGGTTCGAGATAACAGGCTTGGGAATAAATCAATCAGGTTCCGTGTTCTACAATCAATAAGCTGTGGAACCCGACGACCTCAATCAGGAGTAAATAATGGCTGTAGTTGCCTACAACGCCCCGCAGTCCGTCCAGGAAGCGGTAGCGCTGCTTTCCGGATCGGCAATCAAGACCAAAGTGATGGCCGGTGGTACGGACTTGATCATTCAGTCAAAGAGCCAGACCATCGAGCCACTGCAAATTGTTGACCTCAAACGCATAGCAGAGATGATGGGTTATACCTTGACTGATGCCGGCTTGTCCTTAGGGCCTTCTATGTGCTGTGCTGAATTTACCGCTCTGCAGGATGTTAAGGCGCTTTACCCCGGATTGGTCGAAGCCGCTTATCTGATTGGGTCGACACAGGTTCAGGGTCGGGCCAGTATCGGTGGCAACCTGTGCAACTCGTCACCCGCAGCCGACACGATTCCGGCGTTGATCGCGGTGGGGGCTCAGTGTGTGATTGCCAGTGCGGCTGGTGAACGCAGGGTCGCCGTCGAAGACTTTGTTACGGGCGTAGGACGCAATTGCATGCAGCCCGGCGAATTATTACAGCGTATTTTAGTCGCTCGGCCTGATCCCGGCACTCGCGATGCCTATTTGCGGTTCATTCCTCGAACAGAAATGGATATAGCGGTCGCTGGTGCAGGTGTCAGCGTGACGCTCGACCATCAAGGTCTCTGTTCGGCCGCTCGAGTCGCGCTGGGGGCGGTTGCCCCAACAGCCATTTTGGTTGCCGCCGCTGCGGCGGCCCTGATAGGGACCTCTATAGATGAAACGGCTGTAGCGAAAGCCGCTGCGGCGGCCTCCGCGGCGGCCAGTCCAATCTCAGATCGGCGGGGAACCAGTGAATTCCGTCGCCATATTGTTGGCGTTTTGGTCAAAAGAGCCACCTTAATCGCAAAAGAACGCGCCCTGGCGAGTTTGTAGGAGAGTCCCTATGGCAAAAATACATATCACGACCTCAATCAACGGCGAAGCAACTGAGTTTCTTTGCGAGCCTCATGAAACCTTATTGGATGTTCTCCGGAATGACCTGCAGATGACCGGTACCAAGGAGGGATGCGGGTCTGGCGACTGTGGCGCTTGTTCGGTCACAGTGGACGGTCGTTTGACCTGTGCCTGCCTAGTCCTGGGTGTCGAGGCTGCGGGGCGTGAGATAGGAACGATTGAAGGGATTGGCAGCAGCGACAAGCTCAGTATTATTCAGGAAAAATTTCTTGAGCATGCGGCGTTACAATGTGGCATCTGTACGCCGGGACTGGTGGTCTCTGCTCAAGCCTTGATCGAGCAGAACCCAAATCCAACCGAAGCCGAGGCGCGCTACTTCTTAGCGGGTAACCTCTGCCGTTGTACTGGCTATGACAAAATTATACGCGCGGTGCTTGATGCCGCGGCCACCATGAGAGGAGCAGCTTAAGCCATGAGCGAAGCACGAGAGTTCAAGTACATAGGCCAGAGCACAATCCGCCCGGACGGTTTTGATAAGGTGACGGGACGCGCCAACTATGGCGCTGACTTAGCCTTACCTGGCATGATTTGGGGCAAAATACTGCGTAGCCCTCATGCACATGCCAATATTAAAAGCCTCGATACTCGTCGGGCTGAGGCTTTGCCGGGTGTGCTGGCTGTGGCGACTCACAGTGACTTTCCCAGTGTCAGTGATCAGGCGATCGAGAGCGGGGAAGGTAGCTTAACCTTGCTTGATCTGGCGCGTAATGTGTTGGCAAAAGACAAGGTTTTATATCATGGCCATGCAATCGTGGCAGTGGCCGCTAAGACAGCGGCTATTGCCGAGCAGGCTTTGGCGCTAATTGATATTGAGTATGAAGTCTTGAAGCCGGTGCTGGACGTTCGTGAAGCGATGGCGGCGGGTGCGCCACTTTTGCACGCTGATATGTTTACCCAGGGTCTGCCTGAAAAACCCACAACAGCCTCCAATGTCGCGACCCGTCTGGAATTCAAAATGGGTGATATCGAGGCCGGCTTCAGCGCCGCTGAAGTTGTGGTGGAACGGGAATTCTACACGCCAACAGCCCATCAGGGGTATATAGAACCCCACGCCTGTACGGTTCGATTTGAAAAGGATGGCCAGTCAATGATCTGGTGTTCGACTCAGGGGCACTTCGATGTGCGGGCAAGCACGGCTAAACTCTTAGGAATGGAGCTGGGCAAGCTGAAGGTGATTGCCAGTGAGATCGGCGGAGGCTTTGGCGGCAAGACGACCGTCTATCTTGAGCCAGTCGCACTGATTCTGTCCCGCAAGTCAGGTCGGCCGGTGAAGATGATCATGAATCGTGATGAGGTCTTCAAGGCTACCGGTCCCGGCTCTGCGACTCGTTCCTGGGTCAAAATCGGCGCCAAGAAAGACGGAAGCATTACGGCGATGCAGGGGCGCCTTGCCTATGAAGCAGGTGCCTTTAAGGGCTCGCCAGTGATGATGGGCTGCATGACTGCGTTTACGCCCTACGCGGTTGCCAACATGTATGTAGAAGGCTTTGATGTTGTGGTTAACAAGGCCAAGGTTGCTGCTTACCGAGCGCCTGGCGCGCCGCAGGCAGAGTTTGCCGTCGAGATGCTGATCAACGAGCTCGCGGTCAAACTGGGCCGCGATCCTATCGATCTGCGTCTGCAGAATGCCGCCAAGGAAGGTACGCAAACGATTTATGGTCCAAAACTGAAACGGGTCGGGTTGGTCGAATGTCTCGAAGCTGCACGTGACTCGAAGCATTACCAGCAAGCCCTGGCGGAAAATCAAGGTCGTGGAGTAGCAGCCGGTTTCTGGTTCAACGTCGGTGGCCAGTCCAGCGTTCATATCAACATGAATCCGGATGGTACCGGGACTATTGTCGAGGGTTCGCCTGATATTGGTGGTTCTCGGGCCTCTATGCAGATGATGGCGGCGGAGGCCATGGGTATTGCCCCCTCTTTGCTCAAACCAATCATCGGTGATACAGAAAATGTGGCATTCAGTGCGGGGACAGGCGGTAGTCGAACAACGTTTGCGACGGGCATGGCAGTCATTGAGGCAGCCGAGGATGTGGTGGCGCAGATGAAGCAGAGAGCAGCTTCTTTGTGGAATGTGACAGCGGAGCAGGTTGACTGGGCCGATGGCGTGGCGATAAATCTTGCAGGCGAGGAGCGTTTGAGTCTCGCAGAGATTTGCGCCAGTGCTGATCGCACCGGTGGGCAAATTTCAGGTCGAGGCAATATCAACGCGCGCGGTGCCGGTCCTAGCTTTGCCGTGCACCTGTGTGATGTCGAGGTGGATAAGGACACGGGTAAAGTCGATGTGGTGCGCTACACGGCGATACAGGATGCTGGCAAGGCGATTCACCCCAAGTATGTCGAGGGCCAATATCAGGGTGGCGCAGTGCAGGGTATTGGTTGGGCGCTGAACGAGGAGTATATCTATAGCAAGGAGGGTCTGCTCGAAAATGCGGGTTTTCTTGACTACCGAGTGCCAGTGGCGTCGGACCTGCCGATGATTGATACCATTATCGTCGAGGTACCTAACAACTTTCATCCCTATGGGGTCAGAGGAGTCGGTGAATCGGGGATTATTCCACCATTGGCAGCCGTGGGCTACGCGGTGGAAGACGCCATAGGTGTGCCCGTTACAGATCTGCCTTTATCGCCTCCTCGAGTGTTTGGTCTGATTCAAGGTAGTCGATAATTAGCATGAGCAACTTACCATCGGGTTGATTATAGACTCTGATGGTAAGCTGCGAATGTGATTTACGGGTGCAGTATTTACGGGTTCAGTAATGGCGCGAGTAACCTTCTCCAGCGAACAGCAGCGATACACAAATGAAGTAGCCTGCGAAGTCAGCGCAGCCGATTATCGCGAACTCATCGACCATATCACTCAACGATATCCAGCACTGAGTCGTGCTGATCTGCTTCAGATGGCTATTGCTATCGATGGTGAAATTATTCACCAGCCACTGCTGGAAAGGATTGAGCCGAACAGTGAAATTCACTTTTTCCACTTTGTTGCCGGCGGATGAAAATTACTAGAGTACCAGATGGGATTGGTTCTGACGGTCAAACATTGTTTGCCTGGCACCTTGAAAACCAAAACCTTAAAGCTGTTGTTAGCGAATATGGCGTGCGTTTAATGGCGCTTCGTGTACGAGATAAGCACCACGAGTGGCGCAATGTCATTCTAGGTCTACCATCGTCGCAAGATTATCTGCAGGATACCGCATCCTTGGGTGCCGTAGTAGGCCGCTTTGCTAACCGAGTGAGAGAGTCGCGTTACATTGATAACAGAAATTCTGTTCTTCTGAATAAGAATCATGGTGTCCACCATTTGCATGGTGGTGAAAAAGGCTTCGAACATGTTTTTTGGCGAGCAGAGGCAATGCCTAATGGGATTCGCTTCAATTATACCAGTGCAGATGGTGAGCAGGGTTATCCCGGCGAGCTAAGGGTTGCTGTGACACTGAGTCTGTTTGAGCAGTCGCTCAGTTACCACTATCGAGCGACGACCAGTCGCGATACGATCATCAACCTGACCAATCACGCTTACTTCAACCTGGATGGTGCTGATACAGGCGAAGGAGATATCACTGATCACCAGCTCCAGATTGAGGCAGATAGGTATTTGCCGATTGATCAAGATGTGTTGCCTACCGGCGAAGTGGTCGCTGTTGACTCTACCGTGTTTGATTTTTCCCAGCCAGCAGTGATCAAAGAGCGATTGCAGGTTGCTGACGAACAGTTACGCTTGGGTCTGGGCTTCGATCATTGTTTTGTTTTGAAGCAGTCGAGTCTCAAGGGTGGTACCAGCCATGCTTTGAGTCAGCCGGTAGCTAGCTTGTATAGCCCTCAAACGGGCATACTTCTCGAGATTATGACGACTGAGCCAGGACTGCAGTTATATACTGGAAACTACCTGCCTAAGCCGCATGCCGGTCTTTGCCTAGAGACTCAGCATTTTCCGGACAGTCCCAATATGCCTCACTTTCCATCTACCCGCTTGGCCGCCGGCGCAGTGTTTGAAAGTACTTCAATCTACCGTTTGACCCGTAAGGAGTTGGTTTAATGCTCGAAGCTAGGCCAAAAATTGTCATTATCGGCGCCGGTAGCCTGGAGTTTTCCAGCCGCTTGACTGCTGATCTACTGACCTATCCAGCGTTAAAGCAAGCGCACTTTGCACTAGTGGATATCGATCTGGAGCGCCTCGACTATGCGGGCCAGATAGTTCAGCGAATATTTACTGAGGGCGGCTACGGCCAGGCATCCTTCAGTTTGCATCACGAACGGCGAGATGCGCTCGTTGATGCTGATTTCGTGATCACCAGTATTCTTGTGGGTGGTTATGAGGCGATTGAATTAGAAATCGACATTCCCAGTCGCTACGGAGTGTCTCAGGCGATCGGCGATACGCTAACACCCGGTGGAATCATGCGTTGTCTGCGAACCTTGCCTGAGCAAATTGCGATAGCACAAGATGTGGTTGAGTTATGTCCAGAAGCCTGGCTGTTGAACTATACCAACCCGATGGCGATGCTATGCTGGGGGATGTACAGTGCCGTGCCGAACATTAAGCTCGTTGGACTTTGCCACTCCGTTCAGGGTACAACTCGACAGTGGGCTCGGCGACTCGGACGGGATATCCGTGACATCAACTTCGAGTGTGCTGGCATTAATCATCAGGCCTGGATTACGCGATTCGAGCAAGCGGGTGAAAACCTGTTGCCGGCCATAAGACGGCTGGCTGAAGACCCAAAGATTTGGGCTCGAGATACTTCTCGAATGGAATATATTAAACACTTCGGGTTTCCCGTGACGGAGGCTTCGGGGCATAACTCTGAGTACTCACCCTGGTTCAGAAAGAACGCCAAGACGATTGATCGCTACAGTCCTGGCGGTGGTTGGAATGGCGGACCCGGTTTTATCAAAGCGCTGTACAATCGACCGGATTGGCGTGAAACCATGCAAAAGATGGCAGCCTGGGATACACCTGTGGATCTGGAGCGCAGCATTGAATACGGTTCGCAAATTATCAACGCGGTTTTCAGTGGCGAGCAGGAACTTATCCATGGCAACGTGGCCAATCAAGGCTTGATTAGCAATTTACCAAACGGAGCCTGTGTCGAGGTGCCCTGTCTGGTCAATAAAAATGGCGTGCAACCGGTCAGCGTAGGTGCGCTCCCCGAGCACTTGGCGGCGATCAATCGGAATCAGATTAATGTGCAGCAACTCGCAGTTCTCGCCAGTCTCAATAGTGACCCCGAGATGGTATTCCAAGCCATGTGCCTGGACCCGCTGACAGCTGCAGTTCTGACACTTGACGAGATACGTGCTATGACCCGCGAACTGCTTGCGGCGCACCAACGTTGGTTACCGGAAAGTTTTCAACATCGAGAGCTCGCGTCAAAGCCGCTGCTCTATAAAGCCTAGCAACCACGGGCCAAAACAAGCGTGCCCCTAGACAGTATCGTTTAGGTCCGCTTATTTGAGCGCGCTTGAGTTGAGAATAGCTTGATTCAAAAACAGTTCAGGCGGAAATAGCTTGATTTGAAAATAGCTCAGGCTGAAATAGCTTGATTTAAAAATGACTTAGGCGGAAACAGCCTGATTTGAAAATAGCTTAGCCGGGATAGCCGTCAGGATATTTTTGCTGCCAGCGCCAGGCATCTCTGCATATGTCCTCCAGGCTCTTTTCTGCTCGCCAGTTTAAATCTGCCAGTGCCTTACTCGGGTCTGCATAGTATTCGGCAATATCCCCCTCGCGGCGAGGTCCAAAGGTGTAGGGCAAAACCAGACTATTGGCGACTTGGAATGCCCTGATAACCTCAAGAACAGATTGGCCTATGCCACTGCCAAGATTATAGGTCACAAGGCCAGGATTCTCGGCGAGTTTGTTGAGTGCTGCGAGATGGCCTCGAGCCAGATCGACCACATGGATATAGTCTCGAACACAGGTTCCATCCGGCGTCGAGTAATCCTGACCAAAGACCACCAGTTGTTTTAGCTTGCCAACAGCAACCTGGGTGACAAAGGGTAGTAGGTTATTTGGTGTGCCTCGCGGATCTTCCCCCATCTCGCCACTTTCATGGGCACCCCCCGGATTGAAGTAACGCAGCCTTGCGACGTTAAAATCAGGGTAAGCGACACAAATATCTTCCAGTATCTTTTCGATGAACAATTTAGATCGACTATAGGGATTCGTGGCGTCGATAATTGGTGCTGACTCGCTGATGGGTATCTTCTCAGGCTCACCATAGACGGTGGCTGAAGAGCTGAAGACCAGCCGGTGAACCTTATGGCGAAGCATGCAGTCCGCCAGATTGATGGTTGTGTCGATATTGGTACGATAATAATTCAGGGGTTCTCTAACGGATTCGCCAACAGCTTTGAGCCCGGCAAAATGAATGACTGCGTCAAATTGACAGCTGGCGAAGAGCCCATCAAGTGCCATAGCATTCAGCAGATCAATTCTGTGCAGTGGAATTTGCATACCGGTGAGGGCTTCAGCTTTTGTCACCGACATTGCTGAGCTGTTAGCGAGATTGTCAACGACCGTCACCTGATGGCCTGCAAGAACAAGCTCGACGGCGGTGTGGGAGCCAATGTAGCCAGCACCGCCGGTCAGCAGTACCCTCATCGAAGAGTCATCGACAAATGAGATTCCAGTTCGCTGATTGCTTGTTGGCTGTTGAGGACCTTGATGGTGGTCATACCCAAGGCTTTCGCCGGCTTGAGATTAATCCCCAGGTCATCGAGAAAAATTGCTTCTCTCGGCTCTATTTCAAGGGTGTCACAAGCCAAGCGGTAAATCGCCGGATCAGGTTTGCGGATACCTGCTTTACTTGACTCAATGACGGTGTCAAATAACGCCATGACAGCGTCAAATTGGGCGACTCGGTTTGGGTCTCGCGCCATTCCTGCGCCAGTCCCCGCATTTTTGACGTTATTGGTGATACAACCGACCTTCATTGCGCCTTTGATCAGTTGCAGTGCCTTAACCATCTCAGGACGAAGATCACCCGACAACAATGCCAGAATGTCCTGGCCTCGAACACTATGTCCCTGCAGCCGAGCTTCTTCAGCAAACAGTGCGTCAAAGGCTACAACGTCGATTTGGGCACTTTCCAGTTGTGCCCAGGCATTCGTTTCGGGATTCGTTGCATTGATGCCGCGAATGAAATCCATAGGTAAATTATTGGCTTTTTCAAAACGATTAAACGCCTCGAAGGGACTCGAAGTCATGACGCCACCAAAATCCCACAGTACGGCTTTATACATAGCTACTCACTCACGTTGATTTCAAACATAGCGGAATCAGGCCGGGCCAGACCTCGCTGGGAGGAATTGATCGCGTCTATCATTAACTGAACGTTAGCCGAATTCGGGAACTCTTGCTTAGCTTGTTGAACAGCAACCTCTAAACGTAATTCTCGCATGAACAAGATGCGAAATGCCTTGCGGACCTCAGCGATTTCGGCGGCACTGTAGCCCGCACGTTCCATGCCGATCTTGTTGATAACCCGCATATGCGCCGGAAAGCCTTCGGCTATAGTGAATGGTAGAACATCTTGGATGGTTCGTGACATGCCACCGACCATCGCGGCTTTACCGATATGGCAGAATTGGTGGATAGCCGAAAGTCCGCCAATATTCGCATGATCGCCGATGGTGACGTGGCCACCGAGAGTCGCGCTGTGGGACAAGACGACATGATTGCCAACCTGACAATTGTGAGCGACGTGTGCGTGGGCGAGCAGGGTGCAGTCATCGCCGATGCTTGTCGCGGTGTTGGCTTCTGTACCACTATGAATGCTGACAAATTCTCTGATGGTATTTCGAGCACCGATGCGAGTAAAGGTTATCGTATCTCGTACGTGCTTTTGGTCTTGAGATTGAATGCCGATGGTTGCGAACGGGAAAATTTCCGTGTTTTCACCAATCTCTGTGTAGGGATCAACCACCACATGTGACCGAAGGATCGAGTTGGCGCCGATGACCACGTTCGCACCAATCGTGCAGAAGGGTCCAATGACGCAGTTTTCACCGATATTCGCCGCCGGATCAACAACTGCCAGTTTATCGACCTTTATCATTCTAAGCTCCTGCTGTTTTGCACGTTTGTTCTGTGCCGAATTCTATAAGGCTGTAAATCCTTATGAATTGGCCGCTAACAATGTGTGTAAAGAACACCACCAGTGTTTGTAGTTAGAAAAAACGTCCACTTTAACCTCAAGATTAAAAGACGCTTGAATAATCCGGTACCTGTCCCGGTCGACAGCAAGGATCGTCTCAATTGACGCCTATAATACCATTGTCCTGTGCTCAGGAAAAAGCAATCAGATGATTACTGAAGGCAATTGTCCGGCGATTCAGGCTTTCTTGTGGCCGTTGTCAGACTTGAGTCAACTGCAAAGCCTGAGTAAAACGGTCTTCTCCAACCATGGCTTCGACTGAGTAGTGAGGGAGAATGGATTCTCGCCAACGACCCTTCCCGCTCGCATCGAGGGTAAGCTTTCCACGACAATGGGCCAGATTCTACCGCCCAATAATGGATTTTTATCCATTATTGAGTGGATATCGTTAGTTTCCTTTTTATCGACCGATGCTATAATTTGCTCCTCCCCCAATCAAAGGCGAGGGCTAACCGGGGTCAATTTTAAGCCGGCCAGCCCGTTTATTTATGCAAGATCAAAAAAAGCCAACAAGTCCTCCTCTCGATCGATCAATGGTCAATAAGCATTCATTTTCTCGAGAAGAGTTGCTTGATTGCGGTCATGGTCGCCTATTTGGCCCTGGTCGTGCGCATCTGCCGATCGATGAAATGCTGATGATCGACCGTATAGTTGACATCAATGAAACGGGAGGCACCCACGGCAAGGGTAAGATCTTAGCTGAACTTGACATTCATCCGGACCTTTGGTTTTTTAAGGTCCATTTTGTTGACGATCCAGTGATGCCCGGGTGTCTGGGGCTTGACGCACTTTGGCAATTGGTTGGTTTCTATTTGGCCTGGAAGGGCAACTGGGGCATCGGTCGTGCGCTCGGATGTGGCAAGGTTGCCTTCCGTGGTCAGGTCTTACCAACGGCGAAAAAATTAGAATACGATATAGATTTGACCCGAGTGCGAGAAGGCAAGACGGTGCTGGGTATAGCGAACGCCAGGGTCCTAGTCGATGGCAAGCAAATTTATGTTGCTGAAGACATTAAGGTCGGGCTGTTTTCCTCTTTGGATGAATTTTAGGTGCTTTTATGAAACGTGTCGTGATTAGCGGAATGGGATTGGTGTCTCCGCTGGGTAACAACAAGGCGGAAACACTGGCTTCCCTACGAGAAACCCGGTCTGGTATCAAGTATCAGGAAATCTATAAGGAGATGGGATTACGGAGCCATGTGGCGGGTAGTATCGATATCGATATTGATGCCCAGATAGACCGAAAGTTGCGTCGATTTATGGGAGATGCTGCTGCCTTTTCCTATATAGCTCTGCTCGAAGCCGTCCAGGATGCGGGGCTTGAAGAGTCAGAAATATCCAATGTGCGGACGGGTATCGTCGCCGGATCTGGTGGGGCTTCATCATCTAATCTGACAGAAGCCGCAGACTTACTGCGGTCGAAAGGCTTGAAGCGAGTTGGGCCCTACCGAGTGACTCGGACGATGAGCTCAACGGTCTCAGCCTGTCTGGCAACCGCCTTCAAAATCAAGGGCGTCAATTATTCGATCACCTCGGCCTGTTCGACCAGCGCCCACTGCATTGGTCATGCCGCTGAACTGATTCAGCTGGGCAAGCAGGACCTGGTGTTTGCCGGTGGCGGAGAGGAAGAGCACTGGAGTATGACCGCGCTGTTTGATGCGATGGGTGCCTTATCGACTCAGCGTAATGATTTGCCGGCAACGGCGTCGCGCGCCTATGACAAGGATCGAGACGGGTTCGTCATTGCTGGTGGTGGCGGCTTTCTTGTGGTCGAAGAGCTTGAGCACGCGAAAGCCAGAGGTGCGAAGATCTATGCAGAATTGGTCGGCTATGGTGCAACGTCTGACGGCTTTGATATGGTGGCACCCTCTGGCGAGGGCGGCCAGCGTGCCATCGAGATGGCCCTGTCAACAGTGAATGGCCCGGTGGACTATATCAATGCTCATGGAACCAGTACGCCGGCAGGTGATATTCCTGAAATCAATGCTATTCGGAATGTTTTTGGTTCAAATATCCCTCGTATTTCGTCCACCAAGTCCCTCTCGGGCCATTCTCTGGGAGCCGCCGGTGTCCACGAAGCGATTTACAGCTTGTTGATGCTTGAGAACGACTTTATTTGCGCCTCGGCAAACATCGATAACCTTGATCCAGCGGTAGGGGATGCGCCTATTGTGACTTCAAGAATCGATCAAGCGGGATTGAATACTGTCATCTCCAACAGCTTTGGTTTTGGTGGCACGAACGCAGTGCTCGCATTCCAGCGTTTCAAGGGCTGAGTTGTCTTCTGAAAGATAGGTGGCTGGCAGATAGGCCAGCTTGCGAACTCAAATCCATTCAGGCTTCTGCTTGAATGGATAAACCATTTTTTAAAATCCTCGCCTGATCTTAACCAATGTTCGCTATTCATTTGCAGAACTTCGTGTTTGAATGCGATCTAAAAGGTGGTGCGCAGACCCGTAAACCGTGATGAGCAAAGTGAAGATCGTTATCATTGAGGATGAGCCAGATATCATCGAGGTGATGAGCTATAACCTTAAGCGTGAAGGTTTTCTGGTGAGTTCCTCCAGGCGCGGCGATGAAGGTTTAAGCTTGGTGTGGAAACAGTCCCCAGCGCTTGTATTGCTTGATTTGATGTTGCCGGGAACTGACGGCTTGTCAGTTTGCCAGCAGCTCAAGGCAGACCCGATGACACGAGAAATCCCCATCATCATGGTCTCGGCCAAGGGCGAAGAAAGCGATGTGGTGATAGGTCTTGGTCTCGGAGCTGACGACTATATCGCTAAGCCTTTTAGTCCTAGAGAGCTGCTGGCAAGAGTCAAGGCGGTGCTGCGCCGTAGTCTGCTGCAGCAAGATCAGCAGAAAGAGCAGCAAAAATCCCGTTTGCAGATCGACGAGTTAACGATTGATGCCCTTCGGCATGAAGTTGCGATTTCTGGTGAGCCTATCAAGCTGACAGCGACCGAGTTTAAGTTGCTGTATCAGCTTGCTGCACAACCAGGCCGGGCGTTTTCTCGAGAGCAGCTTCTTAACCGGGTCATTGGAGATGGGGTTGTTGTCGTCGATCGAAATATCGATGTGCATGTACGTTCTGTACGAAAAAAACTGGGCGACTACAGTCGAATGATCGAGACCATCAGGGGAGTCGGTTACCGGTTCCATCCAAGTTAGGCGGCAGCCATGTTACGTTCTCGATTTTTATGGCAGCTATATGCTGCATTCGGTATCACTATTCTGGTGAGCACTTTGATCTTTGGGGCACTCACCTCTAGTCAAGTGCAACGAGATGCCAGACAGCAGGTGTATGCAGGATTGCTGACTCAAGCTTCAATAATAAGGCTGCTGGTTATTCGCGATCTGGCCGGTTCGACACCCATCGATTTGCAGCGGCTGGACGATCTTTATGGGGCCACTCAAACCCGTGTAACAGTCATAGATCGGCGAGGCGTTGTAGTTGCTGATAACCAGGAGTCAGCAGACGCGATGGATAACCACAGCCAGCGTCCCGAAATTATTCAGGCACGATTGAATGGTGTCGGCGACTCCGACAGATACAGCGATACGGTTAGGTTTAACCTGTTGTACGTCGCGGTGAGAGTAGAGGCCGGTGGGGAAATCCTCGGCTATGTTCGCGTTGCTGTGCCAACAAAGGCGCTGCAGTCTCAGCTTGCCCACTTGCGGAACCAAATATTGATCAGCGCTGGTATCGTGACTGCTCTCAGTTTAATCCTTGGGTTTTTCCTGACAAGGATGTTCACTCGCCCTATCATCGACATTACCGGTATAGCAACTCGAATGGCAGGCGGTGAGTTTAATTTGCGTCTACAGAGGCTTCGTCGCGATGAGATCGGTGAGCTGAGCGTTGCGTTGAATAATCTGGCGCAAGGCGCTGAAGAGCGCATAGTTGCCTTGACAAATAGTCGTGATGAAATCGCCGCTGTGCTATCTGGATTGAATGAGGGGGTCATCGCTGTCGATACTCATCAGCGAATCATCCATATCAACTCGGCCGCGCGGTCTATGCTAAAGCTGAAACGGCACGACATGACGGGCTTGCCTTTCTGGGAAGTGGTTCGACTGAGTGAGCTATCAGATGCTGTTGACGCGTGTTTGGGTGACCTAAAAACAGTAACGGGTGTGCTGAAGAGGTCCGGCCAGACGCTGGGTCACACGGTGCTGCTGATGCGTAATCAAGCGACCGACTTGGCTATTGGTGCAATTATTGTGCTTGAGGACATCACCGAAATGGTTCGTTTGCAGCAAATTCGCACAGATTTCGTTGCTAATGCCTCTCACGAACTGAAGACGCCGATCGCTGCTATTCGAGGGTTTGCCGAGACAATTGTCGATGATCCTGATATGGAGGATCAGACTCGACGGCATTTCATCGATCGAATTCGTAGCCAGGCTGCCCGCCTTGAAAATATCGTGCAGGACCTCATTCAACTTTCCCGGGTAGATTCGTCGACAAAGCGTCAGTTGAACAATGATGTAGATCTCGGCGCGCTACTGGCACATGTCTTCGAAGAGAGGCGCGACCAGGCATCAGACAAAGGCGTGCAGATGCACTTGGCGCTGCCGTCCGAGGCTATTGTCGTCAGGGGTGAGCGAGGAGGCCTTGATCAGATGGTGAGTAATTTGCTGGATAATTCGATCAAGTACTCTCGTCAGAGTGACGGACGTGTGGATCTGCGCTTACTGGCGCAAGGGGATATTGCCAGCATTGAGGTTCAGGACAATGGCATTGGCATTCCGACAGAAGAACAACAGAGGATCTTTGAGCGGTTCTACCGGGTTGATCGAGCCCGCTCCCGTGAGCAGGGCGGTACCGGACTGGGCCTATCCATTGTCAAACACGTTGCGCAGTCGCACAGGGGCAGTGTCTCTGTGACTAGCGCGAAGGGTGAGGGTTCTACCTTCATTGTGCGCCTGCCAATCACACGAAGCAGCTAAGGCATAGGTGCTAATCTCGTCTGTCTCTCGCGGCTACAATTTCTTAAGGATTTCGCGGGCGGCATGATGTCCGGGCAGGCCGCTGACTCCGCCGCCAGGATGCGTGCCTGATCCGCAGAGGTAAAGGCGATCGATTTCTGTCTGGTATTGCCCCATACCAAGCATGGGTCTGGCAGAAAAGAGCTGGTCAAGGCTCAGCCTGCCATGGAATATATCACCGCCAGTCAATCCGAATTTTTGTTCAAGATCCCAGGGTGAATGGATCTGACGGGCGATAACGCTATCACTGAAACCCGGTGCATAGCTATTGACCGTTTCAATGACCAGATCAGCAGCGGTCAAACGATGCTGGTCCCATTGGGCGCCCAGCCCAGGATCGAATTGCTGGCAGAAAAGACTCGCGACATGCTGGCCGGCTGGCGCCAGGGTCGGGTCGATGATGCTCGGAATCAGCATCTCGACAATCGGTGCAGCAGACCAACCGCTTCTCCTCGCATCGGTATAGGCTTGGTCCATATACTCCAGCGAGGGCGCCATGATGATACCGGCCTCAAGGCAACCAGGAATACTTCTTGCCGTAAATTCCGGTAACCGGTCAAGCGCCACATTCATTCTGAAGGTGCCGCTCTGGCACTTGTAGTCGGCAAAATGGTGCAGTACATCAGGGCTCACATCAGCAGGATCCAGAAGGTTTTCAAACAGCAGTTTAGGGTTGACGTTGGCCACCACCAAATCGGCCTTAATTGCGCCGCCGTTCTGCAAGTGCACGATACTGGCGCGCCCGCGAACCACCTCCACTCGAGCCACTTCTGCATCAGTCTGAATCACCACTCCTCGAGCGATAGCCTCGGCTGCCATCGCCTGGGTAATAGCACCCATACCGCCCACCGCATGGCCCCAAACGCCGGGTCGACCGTTGACTTCGCCGACTACGTGATGCAATAAAACGTAGGCAGAGCCGGGCGAATAAGGACTGGCAAAGTGCCCGACAATCGCATCAAAACCGAGTAAAGCCTTGATGGCATCCGATTCAAAAAGATCGTCCAGCAACTCGCCAGCACTGACGGAGAAAAGTTTTAGTAGAAAACGCTTCTGGCGGTCGTTCAGTTGACGAAACACGCGACTCAGGCTGAACAGTTTAAACAGGTCACCCAGACCGATATCCATCAGGTTGGGTGGCGTCAACAGCATAATATCTTTGACGACGGGTACGACTTCATCCAGCAAGCGGTAATACTGTCCCAGTTGCTCGGCGTCGGCTTGAGAAAACTGTGCCAGTTCTTTGATTGTCTCGCTGAGCTCGGGGTGGCTCACGAGACTTCGTCCATCAGGCAGGGGTAAATAGTTGTTGAACCGCCGCGGTAAAATTTTGAGGCCATGCTGGTGCAGGTTTAAATCTGAGATAATCTTCGGGTGCAGAAGACTAACCGTGTAGCTGGCGACCGAATTGCGAAACCCGGGATGAAATTCTTCAGTAACGGCTGCGCCACCGACAATGTTTCGGCGCTCCAGAATAGTGACCTTAAGACCAGCTTTTGCCAGATAGGCTGCACAGACCAGGCCATTGTGCCCGCCACCAATAATTACCGCATGTTGACTCATGGTTTCACTCGTTTCTTGGTTAGACAGCCATCTTTCATGCTGCTGATAGAGGCTTTCGTTTTGACTCTGGCGAGTCTGTTAGTGTATTGTACGCGCGGTTTGCAACGCGCTCCTGCATTGGGTCAGCGTGAAGACTGCAGCCGCGGAAACTCCTAGTATGACCGATTCCCTTCCTGCAGAGACGCAGGCTCTCGAGAAACCCCAATTGAATATCTGGCAGCTCGCATGGCCAGCGATAATCAGTAATCTATTGTTCTCTGTTATCGGTCTTGTCAGCATCAAAATCGTGGGTTCGTTAGGTGCTTCTGCTGTCGCCTCAGTGACGACTGGCAATCGCATCTTTTTTGCCTTGCAGGCCATTATGATGGCTATTTCCGCGGGCACCACCGCCATGGTAGCACGATCTGTCGGCGCCAAGAATTATTCCGAGGCGGCAAAGGTGACCAGCGTGTCACTCTGGATTGGCAACCTGGTTGCTGTCGCGCTGATGGTCCCTTGTATCCTCTTTGCTACCGAGCTGGCCAGTGTCTTCGGACTCGATGCGGCAACTACCTCTGATGCCGCGACCTTTATCCGTTGGATCAGTGTCTTTAACGTCGCTTTTGCCATCAATATGATAATCAGTGCCTCGCTGCGAGCGGCGGGCGATACACGAACACCTCTATGGATTGGTGTACTGACCAATCTGGTGAATGTGGTGCTGGTGTATTGGTTGGTATTTGGGGGTTATGGTGTGCCAGCCATGGGCGTGGCTGGGGCTGCCATTGCCAACGGTGCAGCATTCGCCCTGGCAGCCATTGTATATCTGGGTCTTTGGTACGGTGGACGCTTGAAGGTCGGTGTCGGCGGGCGCGGTTCTATGAGCGAAAAACGAGTCCGCCAGTTGATCGACATTGGTTACCCTGCGGGGGTTGAGCAGCTGGTCTTCCAATTAGGTTTTTTCGCGTTTCTTTGGCTAGTAGGTTACTACGGCACCGCGGCATTTGCGGCCTATGGCATTGGTGTACAGATACTGTCACTGTCGTTTGTGGTGGGATTTGGCTTTTCTATCGCCGGTGCAACTCTGGTGGGACAGCATCTGGGGGCCAAGGACCCCCAGGGTGCCGTGCGGCACGGATGGCGAGCGACCGGCATGGCCATCGCCAGTATGGTAATTTTAAGCATCGTCATCATCGCTTTTGCAGAGGAGATTGCCCGGTTTCTCATAGACGACGATGAAGTGGTTCGATTGACTGTCATTTTTATTTATATCCTGGGTATCGCCCAGCCGTTAATGGCGATTGAGTTTACATTGGGAGGCTGTTTGCGTGGTGCTGGTGATACGCGCTATCCACTGAAGACCACCTTGGCTGGTCTGATTGGCGCAAGAGTCGGTTTGGCTGCACTGTTCACGGTATTGGGATTAACGGTTGTATGGATCTACGCGGCCCTGATCGGGGACTATATCGTCAAGGCGGTGATGCTGGTCAGACGCTTTAAGTCGGGAAAATGGCAACAAATATTCTCTGACTCGGAAACAAAGTTCGAAAAATATAACTAATGCTCTGCAGCCAGGTTCGATTCGTCACCGAGCCCTGTTACTGCTTTTGTCATAACTCTCTACAGGTTACTCTGGCCCTTCCTGGTCTTAATAGGACGCTCAGTCAAATGGTCAAAGGTGTACAGGAAATCCGCAAAGGTGTCAGCTTGCTGTGGCTGCTTGGTCTTACCGCAGCGGGTGCTGGTTGCACAAATCTCGGTCAGGTGCCCGCGGAGCAGCTGATAGGGGACTGGCAGACTCAGCTGGCAGGATTTCCCGTGCGGGTTGAATATACGACCGCCAATGTGAGTATCGATGGCCAAGCGCCGGTACCTTATGTTCTGCAAGGAGATATACTGCGGCTTGATCAGGACGGACAGCAAGTTCGCATCCTGACTTTTCCGGCTAAGAACCAGATGATTCAGCGAGATCCCATGACCGGTACCGAAAGCCTGTTTGAGCGCCGCCGATAGGCT
>Ga0181606_10000254_pt1 | contig 43115 bp, 42 predicted proteins | sample 041ome_10_FD_132994 | JGI IMG/M metagenome (GOLD analysis project Ga0181606, IMG submission 132994) | Coastal salt marsh microbial communities from the Groves Creek Marsh, Skidaway Island, Georgia - 041412US metaG (megahit assembly) | ecosystem: Environmental > Aquatic > Marine > Intertidal... | reverse complement strand
GGAAAAACCGCGATCGCGCAGTCCATACTCCCCAGTTTGGTGGTGGTGCCGGTCGGATAGCGTTCCCGGGAGGGCAGGCTGAAAGGGCCTTCGTCGCAGGCACGCTGCCACAGGTCCTAATTGCCGGGCAGGGAGCGTGAGCGCGGATGAACCGCGGGCAACCCGTGCACATGCTGGAGCAGCGAGGGACCGGGCGGTTGGCCGGCCGGCCGCGGAAGTTGATCGGTGCACACCCAGACCGCGGCGGCGCTGAAGCCCTGCGTTGCGAGCAGGGCCCGCAGGAAGGTCGCGGTGTTTTCCGTCAGGTCCAGCGACGTACCTACGGCCAGCGCGAGCTGATAGAGCGCGTGGTGGTCAGTCGGGGACGAGGGTGGGTCAACGCTCATGAATGGGCGGGATCAGCAGCGGGGACTCACCATGAAAGCAGCCGCTGGGCCAGCAAGCCGTTAGTCACTGGCGATAGCCAACCCGGCGCCCCTGCTGGCAGGGTCGTGCGGTGAAGGGGCACGATGCGAACCGTTCAGCGTCAGTTGCCGCGGACGTGGGTGGAGTGGTCCTCCGGCACGTAGTTGCCATACACGGCGTCGCGGAAGCTGTTGTGGAGCCTGATCTGGTCGTAGGGCGAGAGCTGCACGAACATGACCGCGGTCAGGTCGTTGACCGGATCGACCCAGAACAGGGTGCTGAACGCGCCGTCCCAGAAGAACTCGCCGACGACACCGTTGTTCTCCTCCTCGTCGATCGGGGTACCGGTACGGACGCCCATGTTGATGCCGAAGCCCATCTGGCCGCGGGTGGGCAGCCACATGCGTTCGGTGATGTTGCCATCGAGCTGGTTGGTGCCCATGAGCTTCACCGTTTCCGGTTGGAGAATGCGCACGCCGTCGAGTTCGCCGCCATTGTCCAGCATGCGGGCGAAGCGCTGGTAGTCGTCGATGGTCGACGTGAGGCCGAGGGCACCGCGGGTCATCGGCCAGTGGTTGAAGTTCATCGACTGGGTCGATTCGTCGGGCGAGCGGGTGAGCTCCCCCGTGTCGCGGTTGTAGCGGTAGGTAGCGGCGAAGCGCTCGCGCTTCTCCTCGGGGATGAAGTAGCCGGTGTCGACCATGCCGAGCGGATCGAGGACGGTCTTTTGGAGATACTCGGCGAAAGGCATGCCGGAAATGCGCTCGACGAGAAAGGCCTGCACGTCGCAGGACACGCCGTAGGCCCAGCGTTCGCCGGGCTGGAAGGCGAGCGGCTGCTGCCCCATGATTTCGGCCATCTCCTGCAGGGTGTGGGTCAGGCTCTGCGGGGAATCCTCACCGCGGAGAGCGGGCACGCCCTCCATGCGGCCCTCGAAGCCGGCGGTGTAGCGGGTGAGATCGCGGATGGTGAATTTGCGCTTCTGCGGCTCGAGCAGGACCTGGTCGTTCGCGGCGTCGTAACCGGCGTAGACCATCATGTCCTTGAATTCGGGCGCGTATTTTTCGACCGGGTCGTCGAGGTCGAATTTGCCCTGATCGTAGAGGGTCATGAGCGTGACGCCGACGATGGGCTTGGTCATCGAGAAGATGCGCACGATGGTGTCGCGCTTGAACTTCACCCCGGCCTCGCGGTCGCGGTAACCATACTGCTGGTAATAAACCTCCTCGCCGTCCTCGAAGATCAGCGCGGAGATGCCGCCCACCTTGCCCTCGGCCACGTAGCGGGCGAGCGTGGTGTCGAGCCGCGTTTTCGCCGCATCGGTGATGATGTCGTAGTCGTCAGCCGCGCGCATAGGGGCGGCGGTGGCGAGACCGAGACCGAGACCGGCGACCGGCAGGGCGGTGGCGAGGCGCAGGATAGAGAGCGATCGCTTCATGGGGTGGGTGGGCTAACAGGGTAACGTTACGGGGAAGAAAATATCAGTGGGCGCCGCCCGATCCGCAACGACGGACCCTGTTTGCGTTAACAGCCGCCGTGGGGTCCCGGAGGAGGAAAGGAATCACTCCAGGGGCAGCAGCCGCACGATCTCGCCGGTGCGGCCGAAGCGTTCAATCGAGACGTAGAGCAGGCCATCCGGGCCGAAGCGCAGATCGCGTACGCGTCCGACGCCCTTGAGGAGCGATTCCTGGTGGACGATTTGGTCGTCGACGACCTCCAGCCGGATCAATTCCTGTGAGACCATGGAGCCGAGAAACAGGTTGTCGGCCCAGGCCGGATACCGGGCGCTCTCCGCCACCGCCATCCCGGTGGTGGCGATCGACGGCACGTAGACGGTTGCCGGATCCTCCATGCCGGGCAGGGAGGTGTGCTCGGACACCTTCTCGCCGGTGTGCTCCAGGCCGTGCGTGGTGAGCGGCCAGCCGTAGTTGGCGCCGGGCTCGATCCGGTTGATCTCATCGCCGCCCATCGGGCCGTGTTCGCTCGACCACATCGTGCCGTCGGCGGTGATGACGAGGCCCTGGGGGTTGCGATGGCCGTAGCTCCAGATGGTGGCCAGCGCGCCGGGTCGGTTGGCGAAGGGATTGCCCGCCGCGGCAGTGCCGTCGGGGTTGACGCGGTGAATCTTGCCCAGCTGGCTGCCGAGGTCCTGGGCGGCGGGCCGGTCGTCGTGGTCGCCCAGCGAAAAATAGAGCAGCCCGTCGTGGAACAGCAGCCGGCAGCCGTAGTGGATGTTGCTCTCGGTGTAGAGTGCGGGCGGAGCAGCCCAGACGATCTCTTCGTCGACCCAGCGATGGTCGCGGACCCGGCCGCGCACGAGCTTGGTCATCGAGGTGCCCAGCTCGGCTCCGGCTTCGGAGAAGGACAGGTAGATCCAGCCGTTGGTCGCGTAGTCCGGGTCGAGGGCGAGGGCGAAGTAACCACCGTCCTGCCGGACCCACGGCTCGGGGGTGCCGGCGACCGGCGGGGACACCACGCCGTCGTGGATGAACCGCAACGCGCCCGGTCGCTCCGACACGATCAGGCCGCCGTCAGGCAAAAAATCGAACGACCACGGAATTTCCAATTCGTCCGCGACCGATTCGAGGCGGAAGCGCATCCGTTCGCTGGCCCGCGGGTTCTCGTGGGTGTTGGCCTTGCTCTCATCGGCGCGGCCCTGGCGCATCGTTTCAAACTGCCGCATCAGGCGGACGATGCCACCGATCTCCTCGCCGGAAAGGACACTGCCGAAACCCGGCATGCCGGCCTCCACGACGCCTTCGCTGATCACGCGGGCGATCTCGACGTCGCTGCCGCCGTACTTCCAGTTGCCATCGTTGAGGGCCGGCGCGCGCGCGCCCTGCATGCCACTGCCGTGACACGTGCCGCAGTATTGCCGGTAGACCTCGAAGCCGGGGCCGAAGCGGCCCTGGGCAAAGAGGCCGGAGGTGAGGACGAGCAGGGCGCCGGGCAGGCGGACGGCCTTGCGCAACGAGTGGAAACGGGAAAGTGGCAAAGGAAGGGAGGGCACGGTTATTGCGCAGGACGTTGTCAGCGCGAATCCGGCCGGTCAATCGAGCGTGAGGGCGTTCGGGTTATCGTTTCGTTGCGAGCGGCCGAAAGGGACCGTCGTCGCTTCGGGTTGGCCTGCTGGCGCCGGCCGCGTGCGGCGAGGCGCGTCGTCAGCGGAAAAAATCCGCCAGGTTCACCGTGATGTAACTGGCCACGGGCACGCCCTCCGCCAAAGCCGGCATGAATGTGGTGCGACTTACGAGATCGGTGATCCGGTCCGGGATCCGGCCGGATTGGTCCAATTCCCGTACTGTGCGCGGCGGGTTCGCCGCGGCCAAATCCTCCACGCCCCGCAGGGGAGCCGAGGTAGCCCGACTGCGGATCTCATCGGCATCCACCACCTGAAGCGAAGCCCGGGCCTCCTCCGTGGTGGTGTGCACCCCCATGACCTGGCCGTGCTCGTTGAGGCTGACCACCACGGGATAGTCGAAGGCCTGGCCATGGGCCGCGGCCCACAGTTCGGCCGGAGCGAGCTCCCACACCGGCTGGGCGGCCAGGGTCTCCTGCTTGTGATCGGCCAGATGAGCCAGCAGCAGGAATCCCCGCGCCTCGTCGTTGGTCAGGGACTGACTGCGCTCGGATAAATTGGAGCCCAGCTCGATGCCGTGGGCGCGGACCTGCACGGTGATGTCGGTCAGCTGGAAACCCGCCGGCAGACCGGCCTTGCGCACCCGGACGCGATGAGGGCTTGTATCCAATCTGCCGATGCGCTCGTGAAAGACCGCCGGATTCCCCTCCGGGTTGTCGGGCGTGGTGATCCGGGCCCAGATGACTGCCTGGGCGTCGGCGATGGGTTCGCAGGAGGTGACATCGAAGAAGAGCTCGAAGCTGTCGTAGCCCTGGGCCTGCTTGTCGTTGGCGATCTTCTCCTGGTAAAGCTCCCAGGTGGGGACCTGCAGCGCCTCGTCGTAGGTGTCGAGCATCACCGACATGGCGGCCTCCTTGACCTTGCCCATCATGTCGACGTTGCCGGACGATTCGTCCCCCGTCTTGAACAAGCCCGCCTGGAGGTCATCGGCGTAGCGGCCGTGGTCGGGAGCCTGCATGTCGGTCCAGCGGCCCGCCCCCACGCCGTAGAGGCGCTTCAGGGTCTCGGTGTTGGGACCGGCGAGCGGATCGGAGACGAGGCGGCTGTATTCCCCGGAGGTCAGGTCCTGCCGCACCGCCTGGCGGTCGTTCAAGGTGGTCTGGATGTTGTGCCAGTGCGGGCCGGGTCCTGGCCGACCGAATACATCCGGGCGTGGTCCAGATTACTGATGCTGACCGGGGCCCGGCTGACCTTGGGGCGGCGCTCCCAGCGGACGTTGGGCATCTTGGGCAGCACCACCGGCTGGTCATCGCCGTCGCGCACCACCACCCGGGAGCCATCGAAGCGGGCCACGTCCACATAACCGCCCTGCCATTCGACCTGCAGGTCGGTGCCGATGTAGAGTTGGTGGGTTTTGACCGGAGCGACGCTGGACGATTGGGCATGCGCAGCCCAAGGCACAACGAAGGCCAGCAAGAGGCGTGACCCGGGGGGTAATGACGGGAGCATGTCGGGGCGGTATGCTGCGGGGTAGTACCCGCATGACCACGGTACCTGCCAATAGTTCCATTGGCGGGCTCGTTTATGGCGACTGCCCGCGTTGTCCGGCCATCGTGAAATGGATGCCGTCGCCCAGCGTCACCCCGGGCCGGATGGCGCTCCGGCCCCGGGATGGCGTTGACTTCGCGTCGCCTCAGCGTGGGTCGATTTTCCGGGGGCCGGAATGGGTCAGCAGATCCGCGAACGGCCCGGCCGTCCGGGTGCCGGAGATCGGCTTGCCGTAGAAATCGGCGGTGATGCCGCGATGCACCGGCACGCTCGGCACGTCACCCTCCACCGTGAGCGTCAGCTCCAGGGTATCGGGGTCGAGTTCGGCGGTGACGCCGGCCTGGGAACCGTGCTCTTCCCAGCCTTGGTCTTCCTGGGCCGAGGGCAGGTTGTGCCACACGGGTGGCTCCGGGAATTTGACGCGGATGAGGGTGGGCGAGCCGAAGCGACCGCCGCCGCGGGCAGCACGACCGTAGAGATTACCGTCGAGGAGATTGTCGGTGTTCATCAGCTCGATCGGGCTGTGGTCGGCCCCGCCGCTGTTGAGAAACAGGTTGCCGTAGATCTCGAGGTTCTTGGCCGCCAGCGTCCGACCACGGATGGGCCGCGGGCCCCCCAGGCCGGAGGCGGTGGCGATGCCGGCCTCGGCGGTGTCGAGGATCAGATTGTGCGCGATGATGACGTTGTTGGTGTCGCGGATGAGGATGGCGCTGGTGAGGTCCGAGAAGATGTTGTTGTCGATCATGTTCAGCTCGGAGCTGCCCTCGATGTGCACCGCGTGCGGGTTCACGTCACCGGGGATGTCCGCGAAGAGATTGCCGGTGATGCGGGCGTTGACGTTGGCGATGTCGATCCAGAGCCCGTTGCCGTGGCGGATGTGACGCAGGACGTTGTGGCGGAAGAGCAGGTTGACGGAGTTGTGCAGCTTCATGCCGGCGGACTCGGACATGCGCGCGGCATCCTGCCAGCCGATCCACTCGAAAAGGTTCCGTTCCACCAGCAGGTCGGTCGGGCCGCCGGTGCCGCCCAGTCCCTCGATGCCGCAGTAGCGGAAGGTGTTGCCCCGGACGATGGTGTGACCGGTGGGCGTGGGTGGCCGGGCGGCGGCCCAGTCCTCGTTGCCCACGTCGAGCCCGACGCTGTTGGCCCACTCGAAGGTGTTGTCCTCAAAGATGAAGTGATGACCGCGGTTGGTGGAGGCCATGCCGCGTTGCGGGACCGGAAACCCGTTGGCCGCGTGCTGGAAGTGGAGGCCCTTGACGCGGATGTAGGACTGGTAGCGTTGCGCCGGGGAAAAGATCTGTTCCTGGGTGACGATCTCGATGGTGTGGTCGGCGGGATTCGAGTCGTCGGCGAGCCGGATATGCAGCGACATGCCGTTGGTCTCGATCCAGACCTTGCCCGCGTAGGGCATGAACTCTTCGAAGAGCGGGGTCCAATGCACCTCGCTGAAGAAGTTCATCGAGCGGGTGGACGGCGCGGCGAGATACGAAGGCGACTCGACCGGCTCCAGCGGCTTGCCGTCGACGAACACCATGCCGCGGCGGCGGAAGTAGTTCGCCATATTGTCGCGCGCGTAATTGATCCAGTAGCGGTTGCCGATGACGTTATCGACCTGGAAGGAGTTGTAGCCGTCCGGAAAAAGATCGGGGGTGAGCTGCAGGGCCCACGCCTGCACGGGTTCGCCCGTGTCCGGGTCGATGCCGGTGTTCCAGCCTTCGCTGGGCACCCAGTTCGTGACGACTTTGGAGCCCTTCACGACCACGTTGGCGCCCGGGGCGGCCTCGTAGCTGATCATCTGGTCGGGACCGGTGCCGCCGCGGGCCGGGCGGATCATTTCGCGGTAGACGCCCTCGGCGATGACGACGCGCTCGCCGGGCTGCAGGACCTGGGCGGCTTGGTAGATGGTCTTGAAGGGTCGGTCCGACGTGCCGGGGCCCGTGTCGTCGGCGTTGGCCGCCCGGTTGTTGACGTAGTAGGTCTTGGTGAAGTTCTGCGGCTGTTCCCACATGGAAAACTCCGTGCCGTCAGGCAGGGTGGAGTCGGAAGCCGTGGCGACGGGTGCCGTCGCCAAACTGAGGACGAGGGCAAGCGCCGTCGCCAGACGGGGGAAGGGAAGGGATTTCATGACGTGTCCGGGGTTGAGAGCGACAGCCTAAGCCCGGACGCGGCTCGGTTCAAGTGCTCCGCCCGGACGGGTCCAGTGGCATGTTAATCCGCCGGGGTGACCGAAACGGGGGGCTGCTCAATCCGGCAGCAGACGGGTCATCTGTTCGTTGCTGGCGGTGAAAGGCACGTCGAGGTGGCGGTCGGCAAGGCGGGCGGTGCCCATGCGGTTGGTCAGGCGCTTGACCTGGCGGTATTGCTCGCGCGCGGCGGGTCGGTTGCCGTCGAGATCGAGGAGGTAGCCCAGGTGCAGCAGCGCCCAGGTGCCCCAGGGGTCGGTCCGGTCGGCGTGCTTTACGGCGGCCAGGAAATCGGCGTGCGCCTCCGTCCATTCGCGGGCGCGAAAGTGGGCGAGACCGCGGGTGAAATCGACCTGCGCCGCGCGGTTGGCGGGGAACCGGCCTTCGGCCAATAACTGTGCCTGCAGCTCGGCCTCCGCGGTGAGCTCCGCGGGGCGATTGAGATCATAGAGCGCAATGGTGCGCAGGCTGCGGAAGAAGGCGCTGTCGGGGTAGCCCGCGAGGAGTTCGTCAATCAGTGCCAGCGCCCGGGTGGGATTCAGTTCGTTGCGCAGCTCGATCAAGGCGAGCGCGGCCTGGGTGCCGACGACGGTGAAGCGGCCCTCGGCCAGGGCGAGGTCGATCTCACGCCGCCCTACCTCCGGATTGTTCTCCGCGCCGCCAAACGCCACGAAGCGCACGATCCCCGGGAGTTTGGCCACGAAGTAATCGAAGATGCCGATACCGGCGTAGGCATCGATCAGGCCCGGGTTGATCACCAGCGCCTCTTCCAGCGCGGCCTTGGCGCGTTTGCCGACGATGTAGGATCGCCACCAATGGTGGTTGGTGATGTGCCAGCGGCCGATCAGGCCCAGGGTCGCGCCTTTGACGAGATGGGCCTCGCCGGTCGGGTCGCCGGCGTCGATCCGCGTCTCCGCCTCGGCGAGCACGATCTCGGCGGCCTCGAGCATGGGTTGGCTGGCGGTCTCGTCCTCCTCCAACACGGCCGCGGTGAGCTCCCACCAGGCGTTGAGCAGGTGGCCGAAACCGATCAACGGATGCCGTGCGCGCTCGGCCTCCAGGGTGCGCAGGATCGTCTCAGCGCGGTCGAACTGCAGTCGGTAGTTCGCCGTCAGCGCCGCATCGATTTTCGCCTCCACCTCAGCCGGCAGATCGTAGGGATCGGGCCGCGGCTCCTGCGCGTTCACCGGCCAGACCAGGGTGGCGAGGCAGAGCAGGGCGGTGGCATGACGACGGAGCACGTTCAAGGATCGAGGCGAGGAGTTCAGACAGAAAGGGACCACGATTTCGCGATCAGGTGCCAGCGTCAACCGGGGCATCTTTGGGTTGTCCCCGGGCAGGGAGCGTGCTGGGTTGCCCGGACCGCCCCCGGCTTGTGCGTCGGAGGACCGACCCCGCCGCCATGCGAATCGCCGTTTTTACCGACAGTTTCCTGCCTTACATCTGCGGCGCCACCTTCGCCCTCATCAACCAGGCCAATGCGCTGGCGGAACGCGGTCACCAGATCTGCATTTTCTGTCCCGGTGGTTCGAAGCGCAAAAAGCATCTCGCCCGCAGCATCGAGCTGCATCCGTCGATCGAGGTGGTGCGCGTGCCGTGGTCACTGCCCTGGGGCGGGCAACCCGACCTGAACATCGTCATCCCCTTTTGGTGGCCGACGCTGCGGCGGGCGCGGGCCTTCGCTCCGGATGTCATCCACACCCATACCGAGTGGAGCACCGGCTGGGTGGCGCAGTTTGTGGGCTGGCGCCTCCGGGTGCCGGTGGTCGGGACCTTCCACACCTTCTGGGACGACGAGCGCTACATCCGCCACTTTCCCGTGCCCAACTGGCCGGTCACCCGCCGGGCGATGGGGGCGTTCTCGGCGTGGTATTACCGGCGCTGCGCGGTGACCCTGGCCCCGTCGAAGTCGGTTCAGTCCCACATGGCGAAACGCGGCCTGTCCGCCGCGATCGTGTCCAACGGCATTCCGCGGCCGACCCGGGTCGACGACGCTCAGCTGGCCGCCAAGCGCACGGCGCTTGGCCTCGGCGACCGACTGACCTTCCTCTACCTCGGCCGCATCTCGTTCGAGAAATCACTCACCGTCTGCCTCGATGCCTTCAAGAGCGTGCTGGCGACGCACCCGGATGCCCGCTTCGTCCTGATCGGCGGCGGCCCCGACGAGGCGCGCATCGACGCGCACGCGGCGGCGCTGGGACTGGGTGACACGGTGGTGCGCACCGGCTCGGTGGTGCACGAGCAGCTGATGGCGGAGAACCTGCCTCGCATCGGCGACATCTTCATCACCGCCAGTGAGACCGAGAACCAGCCGATCAGCGTGCTGGAGGCCATGGCGTTCGGCCTGCCGGTCATCGGCCCGCGGGCGCGGGGCGTGCCCGAGCTGGTCGAGGACGGCGTCAACGGCCGCATCTTCGCCCCGGGTGACGCCCAGGAACTCGCGGCTCACATGCGCGAACTGGCCGATGATCCGGTGAAGCGCGCCCGCATGGCCGCCGCCGCGGAGGCGACGGCGCGGCATCACTTCATCGACCACTCGGCCGTGCTGCTCGAACAGGTCTACACCGCCTGCCTGGCCGAACTGGGCCGGCCGGTCACGGCAGTTCCGGGTAGCCCAGCTGCCGACGCAGCGCCATCGCTGCGCCGGAGCGCTTGATGGCGCGCAGCAGGTTCTGGTCGGCGTAGGTGATCTGACGGGTGCGGCGCACGGTGAGTGACTTGATGTGCTCGCTGCCGTCGTCGCGTCCCCACCTCCAGTCGTAGTCGGCCGGGGCCTCGTAGGTGGCCGTGCCCTCGGTCTGTTCCGATCCCAGAAAGGCGAACAGCCGCGCGGTCTGCTTGGTCGGATCGGCGACGACGTCCTCGTAGCGGACCAGCACCGTGCCGGCGGGATCGGCGGCGGCGAGGCGGGACAGGCGCGTGGTGATGCGCGACCAGTAGTTTTCGACCAGGAAACGGTTGCCCAGATCGAGCCGCTGCAGGAGCGGCGCCTTGCGAAACAGCATGCGCCGGATGGAGAGCACATTGGCGTAGGCGTCGCGGATGAGCACGATGCGGCGCAGGTCCGGCAGCTCGGGCAGCTGTGGATAGCGGTTCAATTCGTTGAACCACGCCGGGCGCTTGAGCAGCAGGATCGGTTCAGGGGCGAGCGCGTAGAGCCGACGGTGGGTGCGCGGGTGGCGGAAGCGTTGAAAATTAGTTTCCGGCAGGTCGCTGATGTCGGGAGCCGTGGCGAGCAGGGCCTTCAGCAGCGTGGAGCCCGACCGCATGGTCGAGAGCAGGAGGGCGACGGTCTTCGTTGCGGGGTCGGACATGGGCGGAAGGGCCCACGCTGCAGGCTTTGCCGGCCTTGGCAACCCGGGGGGGGATCTTGGTTCAGTGCGTCCGGTCGGTCCGTTGGCCGGTCAGCCGGGCGGTGGCGCGGGCGCATTCCGCCACGCGCTCGGTGATCTTGGGATTGGCGATCGCCCCGTCGGCGAAATCGCCCGGCACGGCGTAGACGAAACGCGGCACCACCACACAGCGGAAATCGAGCATGAGGCTGTTGGCCAGGGCCATGATCGACATGTAGGACGAGGCGCCCCCGGCGGCGGTGAGGAAGGCGACGGTCTTGTCCTCCCAGGCCTTGCCGGTGAGCTCGACGAGGTTCTTCAGGGTCGCGTTCACGTCGTAGTTGTAGATCGGCGCGGCGAGGATGATGCCGTCGGCCTCGCGCACGAGCTGACCGGCCTGGGCGACGTTGGGATGGCCGTAGGCGGCGCCTCCGTCGCAAAGCGGAAGAGGCAGGTCGCGCAGGTCGACCAGGGTGTGTTCGACCCCGTCGGTGGCGAGGGTGGCGGCAGCGGCCTGGGCGAGCAGGCGGCTCTTGCTGTCGGGATTGAGGCTGGCGGAAACGATGAGGAGCTTCATACGGTGCGCCCAGTCATGCCTCAAAACGCTCCGCGTTCAACCCCGGCGGGCATTCTCGCCGCGCTGCCGCTGCTCGTCGTTGGCTTGGCGCCTCTGACCGGACCGGCCGCCCCTCGTCCCCTTGCCGAACTTGCTCTGGCGGAGACGCGGGTTGAAATCGCCGAGGTGGCCACGGTCGACGGCCTGCCCTGGGAGCTTACGCTGGGTCCCGACGGATGGCTCTGGTTCACCCAGCAGGCCGGCACGGTTGTGCGCCTCAACCCCGAGACCGGTGAAAGCACCACGGTGCTGACGGTACCGGATGTCTTCTACCGCAAGTCGCAGGGCCTCCTCAGCCTGGTGCTGCATCCGCGGTTCGCAGTCGAGCCGTATGTCTACTTGCACTACGTCTACGCGGTGCCGGCCGACGATCACCGGGAGCACTTCGAGTCGCGGGTGGTCCGTTACCGCTGGACCGGCGCGGAGCTCGTCGAGCCGCAGATGATTTTCAACGCCATCCCTGGCGCGACCTACCACAACGGTTCCCGGCTGGTGATCGGCCCGGATTACAAACTCTACGTGTCGACCGGCGACGCCGGCCGCGGCGGCACCCAGGATCCGGCCCAGCTGAACGGCAAGATCCTCCGCCTCAATCTCGATGGCACCATTCCCTCGGACAACCCGTTCCCGGGCAGCCCGGTCTGGTCGATGGGCCACCGCAACGGCCAGGGTTTGGTGTGGGCCGCGAACGGCCGGCTCTATGAATCCGAGCACGGTCCAAACAACGACGACGAGATCAACCTGATCCGGCGCGGCGCGAACTATGGCTGGCCGGAAGTGGCCGGGTTCATTGACCACGACAGCGAAAAGGCGCACGCCGCCGCGCACGGGCCGATCACCGAGCCGCTCTTTGCCTGGACGCCCACCCTGGGCAATGCGGGGCTCGATTATTATGGCGCCACCGCGATCCCGGAGTGGCGCCACAGCCTGCTGCTGGTGAACCTCAAGGGCCGCGCCCTGCGGGTGCTGGAGCTGAGCGATGACGGCGAGTCCATCGAGCGCGAGCGCATCTACTTCCAGAAGATATTCGGCCGCCTGCGCGACCTCTGCGTGGCGCCCAACGGCGACGTTTACCTGTCGACCAGCAACAACGACTGGCATCCGCGCTTCCAGCCCTGGATGTATCCCGAATTGCCGACCGGCCCCGACCGCATCCTGCGCCTGCGGGCGCTGGATCGTGACACCGCGCCGGCCACCGCTGCCGAGCGCGTGATCTATCGCGAGGATCCCGAGCCGGTGTCGTTGATTCCGGAGGATTGGAGTTTTCCGTCGACCGAGGAGGAGCTGATGGTGGGGCAGGGAGTCTACGTGCAGAACTGCCTGGCCTGCCATGCGCCGGATGGGGGCGGGGCCAGCGATCTCATCCCGCCGCTCGGCGGCACGGACTGGGTGACGGGCGACAAGAACCGGCTTATCCATCTCGTGCTGGCCGGCATGCGTGGGCCGGTGGAGGTCAACGGCGTGACCTACAATCAGGAGATGCCCGCCTTTGCCCATCTGCCCGACGACGAGATCGCGGCGGTGCTGACCTTCATTCGCCAGAGCTTCGGCAACGATGCCAACGCGGTCATCCCCGGTGAGGTGTTCGAGGAACGAAAGACGTTATGAAAAATCTGCTCCGCCTGATTCTGGGTGCGCTGCTGGCGGCGGGTCTGACGGCCCAGCCGAAGCTCACCGTGTTGTCCACGGACATCGCCACCGACATCGATGACACGTGGGCGCTGGCCCACCTGTTGCGCTCACCCGAACTGGATCTGCGTTTCGTGCTGACCGAGACCGGCGAGGCGCGCCACCGGGCGGCGGTGGCGGCGAAATTGCTGGAGGTGGCCGGCCGCACGGATGTGGACGTGGGTTTGGGCGTCGACTTCGGCGTGATGGGGGAGGCGGAGCGGCACCAGGGCCCGTGGGTGGCGGATTACGATTTGGCGGCTTATCCCGGAACCCTGCACGAGGATGGTGTGGCGGCCTTCATCCGTTTGATCGAGGCGGCGGAGACGGAAGTCACGGTCATTGCGATCGGGCCCGTGCCGAGCCTGGCCGAGGCGGTGCGGCGGGCGCCCCACATTGCGGCCAAGTGCCGGCTGATCGGCATGCACGGCAGCGTTGATGTCGGTTACGGTGGGTCCGCCGAACCCGCGGCGGAATACAACGTGGCGAACAACGTGCCGGCGTTTCGCACCGTCATGGCGGCGGCGTGGAAATCGATTGAGCTCACGCCGCTCGACACCTGCGGCCTCGTCGACCTCGACGGCGCCAACTACCACGCGGTGTGGCGCGCGACGGACGACCCGCTGCTGCGGGCGGTGATTGAGAATTACTGCATCTGGGCGCCGCGCGTACCGTGGATGACGTGCGATTTTTTCACGCAGCGTTCCTCAACCCTGTTCGACGACGTGGCGGTCTACATGGCCTACGCTTCCGATCTGTTGGAATACGAGACGGTGCGTTACGACGTCACCGACGCAGGGTTCATGCGCCGCGATTCCACGGGACCATTCGAGGCGCGGTTCGCGTTGCGCTGGCGCGACCTGCCGGCCTTCGAGCGCCACTTGGCGGATCGGCTGACGGGGCGAGCCCTCCCGTAGCGGAGGGTAGGGACGTCTCACCGAGACGTCCGGTCCGGCCATGTTCATCCGTGGACGCCTCGGCGAGGCGTCCCTACCGTCGGCCCAGCAGCTGAACGACGGCGGCGCGGCCGGAGTGCGCGTGGCCCTCGATCACCTCGCGCTCGACCTCGTGGGCGATTTCCCACGTGAGACCGGGGAACTCATCCCGCACATCGCCCAGCGACATCAGTCGGCTGGGGTTGTTCACGGGCCCACCGGTGCCATGGGCGACCTGCTTCGGCGTGTAGGCCTCCAGAATCACGACCCCATCCGGCCGCAGGCCGGCGGCGGCCTGGGCGTGAACCCGGCGCCGCATTTCAAGGGGCAGGTGGCAGAAGATGGAAACGATGGCGGCCCAGGTGCCGGGGGCGATGGCGTAGTCGCCCAGGTCGGCCACGGCCGTGGTGATCGATACCCCCTGGGCGGCGGCCAGGTGTCCGGCCTTGGTCAAACCGGCGGCGCTTTGGTCGACGGCGGTGACGGCGTGGCCGCGCCGGGCCAGGAAGACCGCATTGCGGCCTTCACCCTCGCCGAGACAGAGCACGGGTCCGCCGGCGGGGATGCGATCTGCGACCTCCGCCAGAAAGTCGTTCGGCGCCGTGCCGAAGACGTAGTCCTGCGCAGCGTCGGCGTAGCGCTGGTCCCAGAAATCGGGTCCGTAGTTCGGCTGCGTCATGGGTGCGGTCAGGGGAGCGCCGCGGGTTCGTCCGGAGTGCGCGTGGGCAGGCCGGCGGCGGACCAGTCGCGGAAGCCGCCGACGTTGCCGACGGGGTAACCCTCCTGGGCCAGCACGGCCGCGGCCTGGCCGGAACGATTGCCGGTCCGGCAGTATAGCAGCACCTCCTTGCCCTCGGCCTTGGCCGACTCGAGCACGTGCTGCCATTTGCGTCGCGGACCCCGCAGGTCGCTCAAAGGCAGCAGGTAGGCCGGGGCGGCTACGCCGGCTTCCCATTCGCTGGGCTCGCGCACATCGATGAGCACGGCCTTTCCGGCCCTTACCCGGGCGGCTGCCTCGGTCGGATCAATCGCCGGCGCGCTGGACTGGGCCCGGGCCGTCCGGGCGAGACCGATGAGGGCGAAAACAATGGCGAGAAGCAGTAGGAACTTCATAGGGCTACAGCTTGCCACCAGCGCGCGCCGGCGCAAGCGGCACTCCTGGTGACCGCTACTCCGCCTCCAGCGGAGCGAAGATGGCCTCGACCAGCTCCGGGGTGGCCCCGGGGGTGGCCAGCCAGGTCTCCCGGCGCATGTGGCCGAGGCTGCCGGCGCCTGACTCGACCTCCAACAGCTCGGCAATGAGTCGCAGCGAACCGGCTTGATACGTGGGATCGGCCGCCGGCTGATGGCGGGTGGTTATCAGGGCGGCCGTAGCATCAACGTCCGCCACCGCGGCTCGCTACCCGCGATGGCTGGCAGCCAGCAGGGTGGCCAAGGCTTCCGGGTGAGCGCGGCGGTTGGCCTCGCTGGTGTAGTAGACCTGGGAATAAGTCCGGTAGCCGTGTTCGTGCCCGGCGAACACCCGCATGGGATGACCGGCGGTTTCGAAGGCCACCTTTTCGTCGATCACGTAGGCGACCTGGGCGTCGATCAAGCCGGTGGGCAGGGAATGATGATCGTTGGACAGCACGACGGGCGTCACCTCCTCCAAGGTCAGCCCCACGCTGCCCAGCATGATGCCGAGCTGCGGCCGGTTGTAGGCGTGGATGCCGATGCGTCGCCCGCGCAGGTCGGCCAGCTGGGTGAAATCGTTTGAGGCGAGGGTCAGGACACCGATGGGTGACGCTTGAAAAATGGTGGCAAAGGCCTGTAGGGGCACGCCGTCCGCGCGGGCCTTGAGCAGGGCACTGCCGTCCGCGATGCCCACCACCAGTCCCTGCGCCGCCTGCACCCGGGCGATGCTGTCGGGAGCGGCCGGGTCGGCCGGCACGAGAGTCACCGCCAGACCGGCTTCCTCATACCAGCCGCGTTCGGCGGCCAGCAGCAGTCCGGCGAACTGCACGTTGGCGATCCAGTCGAATATCACCGTGACCGGCGTGAGCGTGGCCGGCGGAGGCGGGGTGGCAGTCGTTGCCGAAACGGGGGCGAGAACCAGACGGAACCCCAGTTCATCATTCCGCGTCATGGCGAACGTCGGGTTGCGCTTGGCGAGCAGCAGGTAGGCCGGCCGGTCGCTGCCCCAGCAGCCGCCGCGAATCACGTAGGCGAGGGCGGAGGTGGTGTAGGGTTCCTCCACCCATTCCCAAACGTTGCCGGAAAGGTCGAAAAAGCCGTTCGGGTTCGGGGCGAAGGAGCCCACTGGCGCCGTCCGGGCAAAGGCGTCCGTATAGCCCCCGGGGATGGTGCCCCACCAGGACGGTTTGCCGGCGGCCGATTCGGTGCCGGCGTAATTGCCAAACTCCGGCGGAGGTGGCCAGTCGTGGCCCCAGGGATAGGCCGAGTCCGCCCAGGCCAGGCGCTCCTCCGGGGTATCGCCTTGTTCCTCCGTCAAACCGGCGGCGAGACTCCACTCGCGGTCGGTCGGCAGCCGGTAGACCTGGTCGGTGCTGATGTGACCGCTGGCGCGGTGGGTCGCGGTCAGCCAGGCGGCGTAGGCCCGGGCGTCGTGCAGGTTCACGCCGACGACCGGATGAGCGTCGGTTTGCGGAAAGCCGGGATCCATCCAGGTGTGCCCGCGAGGCAGCCAATCGTAGTCGTCGGCCCCCAGCGTGTACATGCCGCCCACGGCGTCATGGCCGGTGGCGGCGACAAAGGCCCGGAACTCGCCCACGGTGGTTTCCTGCGCCGCCATCAGCACGTTGCCGGCCGGGGTCGGCAAGGGGATGAAATCCGCCGCGGCGGCCACGCTCGTGGCCGCGAGACCCGTTATCAAGCGAAGCGAGGACCCACGGTGCATGCCCGACACCATGCAAACGCCACGCCAGTGACGGAGCGATTACTGGTAGTTTTGGGCAATCCGCGGACTCGCGGTCCGCTCGCGCTTACAACCGGCCTTCCTCCATGTCGTAGACATCGAACCAGACGCGCACGACTTTACCCTTGGGGATGAACTTCGGGATGTAGTCCTCGAGGAACATCTGCAGGGGCACGGGCATCTCGCTCAGCCGCAGGTCCCGCATCTTGTTGTTCCATTGTACGACGGTCTCGCGGTCCTTCACCTGCGAGTGCGCTTCGATCCACGCGCCTACGGCGGTGTCATCCGCGCCGGTGGCGACGAAGGCCTTGAACGCCTCGTGGTCGATGCCGGTGAAGTCGAAGAACTGCCGGTCGAGCGGACAGTTGTAATGGAATTCGCCGAGGGTGCCGGCGACGGCGGCGCGGCATTTGTCGAGCAACCGGCCGGCGTGGATGTACCCGCCGAGGGTTTCGCGCGGGCTGCGGGGGAATTCCTTGGTGAGGTCGAGAGCGAGGTCTTGCACGGTGGACATGGGACCACCGTTAAGCGAGGACGCCGCAAAGCGCAATTGGTCCCGGATGATCCGCCAGCGGTGCGCCCAGCTTTAAGCGTCCACCCAGATGCCGCCGTGGGTGAACGCCGTGTGCACGGCGGTGGTGAAGCGCATGTAGTCGAGGCCGTCGACGAAGTTGGTGTGGGTCACGGGGCGACCGTCGCGAATGCTGGCGATGAAATCGGACTCCACCTGCCAGCTGCCGCGGTCGGCCGCGGCGACCTCGACGAGCGATTCGCGGCCGCCGTGCGGGGTGAGGCGCAGTTCACCGGCGGCAAAGTCGAGGGCGAGGGTGGCCTGGGTGCCGTTGATAACATAGCCGTCGCGGCCGCGGCCGGACTCGATGCTGTTGAGGTAGCCGGTGAGGACCGGGCCGTCATGGCATTCGGCGACCACGGTCAGGCTCTCGGGTATTTCGATGGGCCGGGCCTGGCCGGTGACGGGATCCGGGCGCTCGGCGGTGTAGACCTTGCCGTGGGCCCAGATGCGGTGCGGCCGGGCGGTGACCCAGCGTTGGATCGGCTCGTAGTAGATCCCGAGCATCATGGTGTTGTGACCGCTGAGGGCGGCATCGGAACGCCAGTTGATGGGCGCGGCGCCGTGGGCGGTGGCGGGCAGGGTCTTGATGAAACTGATTTCGCGCAGATCCCCGAGCGTACCCTCGGCGATGAGGCGGGCGATGGTCCGGTCCCACGGCAACGTGAAGGGCGAGGGCACGATCTGGGCAACGCGGTCGGGATGTTCCTGCGCGGCCTTGTACATCTCGGCCGCTTCCGCGGCGTTCATGGCCATGCGCGCCTCCGTGAGCACGTGCTTGCCGGCCGCGAGCGCGGCGATGGTGATCGGGGCGTGCAGGTAGGGCCAGGTGCCGATGCAGATGGCGTCGAGGGCGGGGTCGGCCACGACGTCCTGCCAGGCAGCGGCGATGCGGGGCACGTTGAATTCGTCCGCCGCGGACTGTGAGGAGGTCGCACTGCGGTTGCAGATTACGTCGACGGAAACACCGTCGATGGCCTGGAAGCCGGGGATGTGTTTGGCCCGGGTGTTGGCGCCGGCGCCGATAATACCGATACGAACAGGGGAAACGGACATGGTTGAAAGCAGGGAGCCTTCAACTCAGGCGCTCTCGTTCCAGAGCGCAAGGGTGGTCTCGCGCAGCGCGGTAATGGCGGGGTCGTCCCGCCGGGCCGAGAGGTAGCACAACGACAGCGGCATCTTGTGGCTAAAATGCGGCCAGGTGCACACGGCGTTGGGGTCGGCGAAACCATGTCCCTGCAGCGCCTCCTCGGTCGTGAGGGTGAGGGCCTGCCCGGCGGCGACGAGTAGGCCGAGGCCGAGGAGAACGCGCAGGACGCGGTCGATGGATCCAACGTTGGTTTTCATGATGACGAACGATGCGGGGTTTGGGTTTTGGCCGAGGCCATGAAATAGAGCACGGGCACCGCCATGCGGCTGATCAGCAGCGAGGCGATCTCGCCGAACATCAGGCTGATCGCGAGGCCCTGGAAGATGGGATCGGCCAGAATCACGCTGGCTCCGACCACCACGGCGAGGGCCGTCAGCAGCATCGGGCGGAAGCGCACCGCGCCGGCTTCGACGACCGCGTCGCGCAGGCTCAGGCCCTCGCGACGGCGCAGCTCGATGAAGTCGACCAGGATGATGGAGTTACGCACCACGATGCCGGCGCCGGCCATGAACCCGATCATGGAGGTGGCGGTGAAGAACGCCCCCAGCGCCCAGTGCGCGGGCAGGATGCCGATCAGGGAGAACGGGATGGCGGCCATGACGACCAGCGGCGTCACGTAGCTGCGGAACCAGCCGACCATGAGCATGGCGATCAGGATCAGCACGGCGGCGAACGCGATGCCGAGGTCGCGAAACACCTCCAGCGTGATGTGCCACTCGCCGTCCCACTTGAGCGCGGGCTGGGTGTCGTCGTCCGGGAGGTTGAGGTGAAAGATATCGAGCGTCTCGTCGCGGGCGCCGTAGTCACGCGCATCGAGGTCAAGCAGCTGGAGGTGCAGACCGAACAGGGCATACGCCGGGCTCTCAACCGCGCCGGCCACATCGGCCGTGACATAGGTGACCGGCTTGAGGTTCTTGCGGTAGCGGCTGCGTTCGCCGGTTGTGCGTTCGACATGCACGAGCTCGGACAACGGGACCAGCGGGGCGAGCGGATTCTGCTCCGGGCGCACCTGCAGGGCGAGCAACTCCTCCGGGGTCGAACGGGCGGCGTCGGGCAACTCGAGGCGAATGTTCACGTCCTCGCGCTCGTCGGGCAGGTGCAGCAAGCCGGCGTCGTAACCCTGGGCGGCGAGCCCGAGTGCGCGGGTGATGGTTGCCGTGCTGATGCCGTGCAGGGCGGCCTTGGTCTTGTCGACCATGTAACGCACCTTGGGTTGCGGTGCCTCGACATACCAATCGAGGTCCACCACACCCGCGGCGGCGCCCATGAGGTCGCGCACGGCAGCCGCCAGTGCGACGCGCTGCGCCTCGTCCGGGCCGTAAATCTCGGCGACGATGGTCTGGAGCACGGGTGGACCCGGTGGCACTTCCGCCACGGCGACGGCGGCACCGTGCTTCGCGGCGATGGCGGCGACGGCGGGGCGAATACGCTTGGCGATGTCGTGACTTTGGTCGGCGCGATCGTGCTTGCCGACGAGGTTGACCTGAATGTCCGCGACGTTGGGGCCGCGGCGCATGAAGTAGTGGCGCACGAGGCCGTTGAAATTGAACGGCGAGGCCGTGCCCGCGTAGATCTGGTATTCGCGCACCTCGGGCGCCCGGCTGATGGCGGCGGCCATCTCCTGGGCGATGGCGGTGGTCTGCTCGAGGGTGGTACCCTCGGGGGTGTCGATGACGACCTGAAACTCCGACTTGTTGTCGAAGGGCAGCATTTTGATCTTCACCGCGCCGATCAGCACCAGCCCGGCGGCGGCGGCGAGCAGGGCGATGATGAGGGCGAGGAATCCCCAGCGCCACTTGGCGGAGTCGAGCAGCGGCTCCATCACGCGATGGTAGAGCCGGGTCGACCAATCGTCGGCGTGACCGTGTGCGGGCGTCGATTCGCTCGTGGTGGATAGGGGGCTGATGCGACGGCGCAGCACGCGGACGGCCGCCCAGGGCGTGATGGAGAACGCGATCACCAGCGAGAACAGCATGGCGGCGGTCGAACCGATCGGGATCGGCCGCATGTAAGGCCCCATCAGCCCGCCGACGAACGCCATCGGCAGGATGGCGGCGATGACCGCCCAGGTCGCGAGTACGGTCGGGTTGCCGACTTCGTCCACGGCCTCGAGCGCGACCTGCGCGAGTGGCTTCCGGTGCGCGCCGGGCAGGCGCACGTGGCGCACGATGTTCTCCACCACCACGATCGCGTCGTCGACCAGGATGCCGATGGAGAAGATCAGTGCGAAGAGCGTGATGCGGTTGAGCGTGTATCCATAAAGATAAAACACGAGCAGCGTGAGCGCCAGCGTCGAGGGGATCGCCAGCAGCACGACCAGCGACTCGCGCCAGCCGAGGAAGAACAGGATGAGCACCGCCACGCCGAACACGGCGATGCCCATGTGGAGCAGCAGCTCGTTGCTCTTTGCGGCGGCGGTGTGGCCGTAGTCACGCGTGACGCTCAGCGCGACGTCGGCCGGCAGCAGGGTGCCGCGCAGCGTGTCGACCTTGGTGAGGATGGCGTTGACCACCTCGATGGCGTTCGCGCCGGGTCGTTTGGCCACGGAGAGGGTGACAGCGGCTTCCAGTTCAGTGCCGGGCGCGCCATGCAGCACGTAGTCGGCCGGTTCTTTGGCGGCGTCCGCGATGATGGCGACATCACGCAGGTAGACAGGTTTGTCGGCATGTACCCCGATGACCACGGCGCCAACATCGCCGGGGTCGTACAGGAAGGAGCCGGTTTCGAGCAGGATCTCGGAATTGGCGAAGGACCGGGAACCCGCCTGGGTGGCGCGATTGGCGGCGGCGAGCGCGCCGGCGACTCGGTCGACATCAAGCTGGCGGGCGGCCAGCGCGGCGGGATCGAGTGCCACGCGAATCGCGCGCCGCACGCCGCCGATCAGAGTGGTCTCGGCGACTTGGTCGATCGACTTGACCGCTTCCTCCACCTGGGCGGCGAGTCGCCGCAGAGTCAGGTGATCCTGCGTGGCGCTGTGCAGGGTGAGGGCGAGGATGGGCACGTCGTCGATCGTGCGCGGCTTGATGAGCGGCGGGGTCACGCCGCCCGGAATGCGGTCGTAGTTGCCCGACAGTTTCTGGTTCAGCCGAATGAGCGCGGCCTCGAAGTCGGTGCCCACCTTGAAGCGCACGATGGTGAGTGCCTGGCCGGGGCCGGAGGTCGAGTAGAGGTATTCGACGCCGGGGATTTCCCAGAGGAGTTTTTCCAGCGGGATCGTCACGCGGTTCTCGACCTCGGAGGGCGAGGCGCCGGGCATGGCGACCAGCACGTCGACCATGGGCACCTTGATCTGCGGCTCCTCCTCGCGCGGCAGTTGCAGCACGGCGAACAGGCCGAGCAGGATCGAGGCGATGACGGCGATGGGCGTGAGCTTAGAATCGATGAACATGGCCGCCAGCCGGCCGGCGAAGCCGAAGCGGGCGGAGGGAGGTGTGGTGGTGCCGGGGCTCATCGACGGCTTTCCACGGGTTGGCCGTCGCGCAGCGCGGCCGGGGGCGAGACGACGACCGTTTCACCCGGATTGAGCCCGGCCGGGATCTCGACCGCGCCGTCCACGGTGGCTCCGGGCCGCACGAGACGCAGGGTGGCATGGCCGTCGGCGACCACGAATACCCGCTGCATCTGGCCGAACGGACTGACGGCTTCGGCAGGGATTGAGAGCACGCTGCCGGTGCCGGCAGGCACGGCGACGCGGGCGTATTGACCCGATCGCACGGTGGCATCGGCCGGGAGGTCGATCTTGGCCAGCACGGTGCGTGAGGCCGCGTCGGCGGCCGCGGAAAGTTCGGCCAGACGCCCCGTGAGTTCGTTCGTATCGAGGCGGATCACCAGTGGCGCGCCGGGAGCGAGCTGGGCGAGCGACTCGGGCAGCTCGGCTTCGACTTGGTAGGCGCCACGGCCCTCGATGTGCAGGAGCGGCTGACCAGGCGTGGCGAGATCGCCGACGTTGACGAGCTTGCTGGTGATGACGCCGTCGAACGGCGCGGTCACGCGGGTGTAATTGAGAAAGGTGCGTGCTTCGCCGAGGGCGGCGGCGAGCTGACGTTGGCGGTCCTCCAGGTTGTGCACGGTCTCGGTGGTGCTGGCCCCTTGGGCGAGCAGGGAGGTTTCGCGGGCGAGGTCGCGCTCCGTTTGGGCGAGGGCGGCCTCGGCTTGGGTTACTTGGGCCGAGATCTCATTGGCGGTGATTTCCACTAGCAGGTCACCGGCCACGACGGCCTGCCCGAGCACAACGTCGACCCGCGTGACGGTGCCCATGACCCGGGGCGAAAGGGTGGCGCGATCGACCGGCCGCACGGTGCCGGGCACCTCAACCACAGGCTTGGTTTCCAGTTGGCGCACGGGTGCGGTCTGTACGATCACGGTGGGGAGATCGGCGGCGGTTGGTGCCGGTTCATGGCGACTGCAGGCGGTGATCGTGAACACGGCGACGGTGCCGAAGAGACAGGTAAGAGGACGTTTCATGGAGAAGAGGCTAGGGTAGGAGCGGCAGTCCGGCGGCGTGACGGAGTTGGGCAGCGGCCACCTGTTCGGCGGCGATCGCCACGGCGCGGCGAAAGCGGGCGCTGGTGAGGCGTGTTTCGGCGCCGATCAGTTCGGTGGAAAGCAGCCCCCCGGCTTCGAAACGTGCGCGGCTGATCCGTGCCGCCTCCTCGGCTTGCTCGACGAGCGAGGCGGTGACGGCGAGTTGCTCCACGGCGAGTTGGTGGGCCAGTCGGGCCTGCTCCAGCTCGAGGTCGAGCGCGAGTTGGAGTTGGTCCAGGCCGGCCTTGGCCTCATCGAGGCGGGCCCGGGCCTCGCGGACGCGGCTGGCACCGGCCTGGCCGTCGTAGACATGCCACTCGGCCTGTACGCCGGCCATCCAGCTGTCGCCGCTGCCATCACGACGCCAGCCATGGTCAAGCTGGTAGGAGGCGAATGCGTTTACGCCCGGGCTTTGCGATCCACGGGCGACCACAAGCTGCTGTTCGGCGGCAGCAATGCGGGCGGCATGGGCGAGGCGTTCCGGGCGCGCGGTTGGGGCGAGGGCGTCGGGAAGGGACAGACCGGCGTCGTTCTCGCTGAGGGCGACGGTTTCATTGATCGGTTGACCCAGCAGGAAGAGAAACTGGCGGGCGGCGAGCGCGGCCTGGTGGCGGGTGGCGAGTTGCTGCTCCCGGGTTTCGGCAAGCTGCACCTCGAGGTTGAGCACTTCGCTGCGCAACAGTTGTCCGGCATCAAACCGCAGCCGTGCCACCCGGAGGGATTCGTCGTAGCTGGCTACCGCGGCGTCGAGGGCGGTTAGGCCGGCCCGGGTCTGGCGAATGCCGTAATACGCGCGGGCCACGGCTAGGTCGAGTTGGGCGAGTGTGGCGTCGCGGTCGTGAACGGATGCGGTGGCGCCGGATTCAGCGGCGGCCAGCCCGGCGGCGGTGCGACCGCCGTTGTAAAGTGGGTAGGCGATCGTGCCGGTGAGGTTGAAATTGTCGGTCTGGCCGGGGTGGTTGAAGTCGATCGTTGGGCTGAAGGCGCCTTGGTTGAGGATGGCACCAAAGGCCATCATCGGGTTGTTGGTCTGGGTGTAGCCGGCGGTGAGCTTCACCTGCGGCAAGCGTGGCGAGGCGGCCTGCCCGAGCAGGGCGGCGGCGCGTTCGATCCGGGCGGCGGCCATCCGGGCCTCGGGGCTGTGAGCGCGGGCCTCGGCCACGGCGGCGGCGAGCGTCCAAGGCGTATCCTGAGCGGCGATCGGAGGGGGGCCACTCAGCACAAGCAGCGGGAAAAAGAACCGCAACGGGCGCATGTTCAGCGGGACTTATCCTGGCCGCCCCAGGCGATGGTGCCGTCGGGACGCACCCAACGCAGTTTCTCCAGCAGGAGGGTCGGCGGGCAGAAGCCGGTGAAGGCGGACTGGATGAGGTTCAGCCCAACGAAGGCGCTGAGCAGCACCCACCACGGGTTGACCAACACGGACAGCACGACGCCCAGGAGAACGAACACGCCGGCGAGCACGCGGATGAAGGATTCGGTTTTCATGATTGACGACTAATAACTAAATGCGCATATACGCATATAGTTGCATGTCATGTCAAGCGCTTGTTTCATTGCTGCGATGGGTAAAAAGCCACGAGTCCTGACCGAGGAGGCCCTGGGTCTGATCGCCCGGCGCTTCGCCGTACTGTCCGAGCCCATGCGGCTCAAGCTGGTGCACGCGCTGTTTGAAGGAGAACAGCCGGTCAATGCCTTGGTGAACGAGACCGGGGGCACCCAGGCCAATGTTTCACGGCACCTGCAGACCCTGGCGGATGCGGGCATCCTGGCTCGGCGCAAGGAGGGGCTGCAGGTGTTTTACCGCATCTGCGATCCGTCGATCTTCAAGCTTTGCGAACTGGTCTGTGGCAGCCTGGAAAAACAGCACGCCGAGCGTGCGGCGGTCTTCGGCGGCTGACGGCGTCGGCGCGAACTTCAGCAGCAGCCGGTGCCGGTCTCGCTTGGAGCGCAGCCACAACCCGCGTTGGCTTCCTCGGCTGACAAGCCGCAGGCGTCCGCGGCGAGGCACTGCGTCTGCGGGAGGGCAAGGCGGACGGTGATCTGTTCGGCGGTGGCGTGCAGCTCACGCACAGGAAACGCGATCGTGCGGCAATCCTCGTATTCGAACACCAGCGGGAGGGCGTCGTCGCCCAACACGGGTGCGCTCAGCGCGACAATTTTCGCCAGTTTTCCGGCGGTGAGCCGATGGTCGGTGTCACCGGCGACGAGCAGCTGCAGCTGGCAATGGGTGCTGCTACGCCGGGTTCCGCCGCAGTCCACGAAGTCCTTCTGCACCCGGCCCACTTCGGTGACGTGAAAGTGCGGCGGCACCACGTCGTTGTCCGGCAGGACGACGTGCAGCGTGGCATCGGGGTGGGCGCGCAGGGCGGTGAGAAACGAAACGGTGGAAGGGCTCATGGGCGAAATCAGAGTGGGTATCGCAGTCGCGGCAAACGTCCGCGCGAGAAAGGCGCTAGCCGTGCTTCAGTTCGTACAGCGCGTAGCCGGCGAGAAGGTTGGGGCGGAACGTGCAGCGCGTCTTCCAGTCCCCGCGCAGGTGCATGCGGCGGGCGATCCGATGGCCCTGACCGGCGCAGAAGTCCTCGAAGTCGGCGATGGTGAGCGGATTGGCCGGGCGGCTGTTGCCCCAGGCGGTGGTATAGACATCGTTGCGCGGCTTGCGGCCGAGCAGGAAGGCGTCGCGGCGGTTTTTCCAATAGCCATGATTGGCAAAGCCGATGGTGAGGCTCCGTCCCACGCGCAGCGCCTCGGTGATGACGGCGGCGGGGTCGTCGACCTCCTCCAGGGTGCGCGAGCAGATGACGTGGTCGAAGAACCCGGCGTCGAAGTTGCGCATGATCGTCATCATGTCGCCCTGGTAGGCGGGGATGCCGCGCTTCACGCAGGCGGTGATCTTGGCCACGTCAAGGTCCACGCCGAGGCCGCGCGCCTGCTTTTGCTGGGCGAGCTCCTGCAACAGCACGCCGCGCCCGCAGCCGAGGTCGAGCACGCGCGCGCCCGGGGTCACCCATTCGGTGATGACCTGCAGGTCGACGGTGCGTTTGGCGGCGTGCGGCGTCATGGATCGCAAAGTCAGGCGGCGAGGAAGTCGCGCACGAGGTCGTAGAGTTCGGGTGACTCGAGCAGGAACGAGTCGTGGCCCAGGTCGGTGGCGAGCTCGGCGTAGGAGGCGCGCTTGCCGGCCCGCAGCAGGGCGGTCGCGATGGCGCGGTTCTGGTCGGTCGGGAACAGCCAGTCGCTGGTAAAGCCGACGATCAGGCTCTCGGCGGTCACGGGCGCGAAGGCGGCCTCCAGCGAACCGGCCTCGGCGGCAAGGTCGAATTGGTCGAGAGCGCGGCTGATGTAGAGGTAGGAGTTGGCGTCGAAGCGGTTGATGAAGCTCTGGCCCTGGTAGCGCAGGTAGCTCTCCACCTCGAACTGGACGTCGAAGGCGTGGCCCGACTTGGGCGATGCCGGGGGGTGGGGGGCATTGCGGCGTTCGGAGACCTGGCGGCGGCCGAACTTACGCGCCATGGAGGCGTCGCTGAGGTAGGTGATGTGCGCCATCATGCGGGCGATGGCGAGGCCCACGCGCGGTCCGCCGCCGATGGGGTAGTTACCCCCGGCCCAATCCGGATCCTGCAAGATGGCCTGGCGGCCGACCTCGTTGAAGGCGATGGCCTGGGCGCCTTCGCGCGCGGTGGTGGCGAAGGCGAGCAGCTTGCCGACGAAGTCCGGGAAGGTGACGCCGAACTGCAGCACCTGCATGCCACCCATGGAGCCGCCGATGGTGGCGTGCAGGCGGGTGATGCCGAGCGACTGCAGCCAACGGTGCTGGGCGCGGACCATGTCGCGGATGGTGACGAGCGGGAAATCCACCCCGAAAGGCCGCCCCGTGGCGGGGTTGGTCGAGAGGGGGCCGGTGGACCCCTGGCAGCCCCCGAGGACGTTGGCGCAGGCGACGAAGTAGCGGTTGGTGTCGAGCGCCTTGCCCGGGCCGATCAGGTTGTTCCACCAGCCGGCCTTGCGATCGGAGAGACTGTGGATGCCGGCGCAATGATGATCGCCGGACAGCGCGTGGCAGACCAGGATGGCGTTGTCACCGGCGGCGTTGAGGTGCCCGTAGGTTTCGTAGCGCAGGGTGAAGCCCGGAATGGTGATGCCGCAGTCAAACGTGAATGGTTCCGCGGACACGTAATCGCAGGGCGCGACGATGCCCACCTCACCGGGTTCGGCGGGGGCGGCTTCGAAGTCGTCGAGCGCGGCGTCGTTCATGAGCGGGAGGGTCAAGCAAGCAGCAGATCGCAGCGGGAGGAAGTGGGAAATCGTCCGTGATCCAGCCGCCGCGTCCCTCGGCTTGTAACCTAATGGGTTACAAGTTGGGACGGCTGGTCAGAGGCCGCGCCACGGGGTGGGGTAGACGGCCGGACTGGCGTGGCCGTCAAGGTCGACCGCCTGTACGCCGAAGATCACGTTGTCCTTGGAAACGCCTGGGACGGTGAAACGGGTGACATCCCCGGCCCAGGCGCTGTGTTCCCAGAGGGGCGACGTGGTTTCGCGCCAGACGATGCGGTAGCCGGCGAGGTCGGGCTCGGCGCCGCGCTCCCAGCGCAGGGTGGAATCGTTGGTCAGCGCGACGGCCTCGATCTGCACCCCGGTGGGCGCGGCGGGGGCGCGGGCGAGATTGGCGAGGGCGGCGGCGTTCACGCGGGTGACCTGCGCCAGGTACTCCGGGTCGACGAATTCCGGCAGGTCGCCGTACTGCACGCCCTCCTCCACACGCACGTCCTGGTGCTGGCGGGCGAAGTACTCGCGGGGTTCGGTGAAGCGCACCCCTGCGTAGCCTTGGTCGATGAAGGCCGCGTGGTCGCCCCCGCGCAGGTAGCGGTCGAGCCGGTAGATGATGCGCACCTCGAAATCGTCCACGTAGCGCTCCCCGGTTTCCTTGATGGCACGGGCGAGCTGGCGGATCGGGAAATCGTTTTCGCCGCCGGTGCGCAGTTGGGCGAGCACGGCGGGCGGCATGGGGTCGAGCGGCGGCACGCCCTGGGCAAAAAGCCGCACGTGCGACGCGTCGCGGGTGCCGTCCTCGCCGAGCGAATTGCCGACAATGTCCATCGTGAGCATGCCGGCGATGTTCCGGTCCTCCGCCCGGGCGGTGGCGGCCCAGTGGGCGGCCCCCTGCAGGCCCTGCTCCTCCGCGGCAACCGCCATGAACACGAGGGTGGCGTCGAACTCATGCGCGGCCATCACCCGGGCGAGTTCGAGCACGGCGACCGTGCCGGAACCGTCGTCATTCGCGCCGGGGGCGTGCGTGGCGGTGTCCATGATGCCGAGTGAGCGCGAGTCGTAGTGACCGCTGACCACGTAGATGCGGTCCACCGATTCCGCCTGCGTGCCGGGCAGGGTGGCGACGACGTTGATGATTTCGGCGCCGGCGGGAAGGCGCGGCGGGGTGGGCGGCTGTTGGAAGACATCGAACGCGACCTGCAGCCGGCCGCCGGTCTCGGCGCTGATCTGTTCAAACTGGGCCTTGAGCCAGCGGCGGGCGGCCCCGATGCCGCGGCCGTCGGAGACGGTGTCGCTCAGGGTGTGGCGGGTGTAAAACTCGGCGAGGGTGAAGACGTCGGTCCTGAGCCGGTCGGCGGAAACGGCGGCGACCATCCCGGCGATGTCGGCATCGCGTTGCTCGGTCGGGTCGGCGGGGAGGGCGGCCGGGACCAGGCCGGCGGCCAGCAGGGCGGGAAGAAGCACGCGCATGGCCTCAGGTGCATCCTAGGACACCACCTGAGTCAAACGTGCCTTGACAGGGCGGGAGTGGTCCGACACTTCAGTCGACCCTTTTAACTGTTTCCAACCATGCAACCGACGTTCCGCCCTCACAACAAGAAGCGCGCCCGCAAGATCGGGTTCCGCGCCCGCATGGCCACCCGCGGTGGCCGTGCGGTCATCAACGCCCGTCGCCGCAAAGGCCGCAAGCGCCTGACCGTCGTCTGACTTGCGCCGGTTCCGGCGCTCGCTTAACTGCCGGCCCACCATGCGTTTCCGTGCCGAATCCCATCTGCGGCGGCCTACGGAATTCGCGGAGGTGCGCCGCCTCGGCCGCCGCTGTCACTGCGGCGGTTTTGTTTTGTGGGCGTCATCGCGACCCGCCGTACCGCCTGATGCCCCGGCCATGCCGCCCGGTCCGCGGGCGGGATTCGTGGCCTCGCGCCGCGCGGTCGGCAACGCGGTCGCCCGCAATCGCGCCAAACGCCGGCTGCGCGAGGTGTTCCGCCACCACCAGAACCTCGTCCCGCCGGGCACCGATCTGGTCTTCGTCGCCCGCCGTGCGCTCAATGGGCTTGAGTATGCCGCCATCGAGCGAGATTTCCTGCAGGCCTGCGCCACGTTGTTTCCGCCCTTGTCCAACTGATGTCTGATCGTTCCAAGCCGTCCGTGTTTTCACGCCTGGGGTCGTTGCCGGCCCGGGGTCTGCTCGGCTTGATCAGGCTTTACCAGCTGACGCTGTCGCCGGTGCTGCCGGCCCTTTTCGGTCCGGGCTGCGGCTGTCGCTTTCACCCGACTTGTTCTCACTATGCCGCCGCGGCGGTGCGGGAACATGGGGCGCTGCGCGGTGCCGGGCTGGCCCTGGTGCGCCTGGTCAAGTGCGCTCCCTGGCATCCGGGTGGAGTGGACCTCGTCCCGCCGCGCCGAAGGGCCGCCGGCTTTTCCTGTCAACGCGTCGCGTCCCCGGCGCCCATCCCCGTTTCCCTGTCCGCGCGCTGAGCCAAGCGCGCCTCCCCGTTTTCCGCATGGATAAAAAGAATACCGTCATTGGCGTCCTGTTGCTGGTCAGCGCGTTCGGCGTGCTGTTCCTCGGCCAGCGTTTTTCGCCTCCGCCCCAGGAACAGGTGCCCGAGATTGCACCGACCCAGGCCCCGTCGCCCACCGCGCCGAGTCAGGTCACGCCCGGCCAGACCAACCTGCCGGCCTCGTCGCCCTCCGACGCGACGTTTGCCGCGCTCGCGGGCGACCATGAGGGCGAGCAGTTCACCACGATGGAGAATGATCTCGTGGTGGTGCGGTTCACCAACTTTGGCGGCGCCATCGCCGACGTGGAATTCAAGGCCTACCCGGACCAGCTCGGCTCCACCGCGCCCTTTGTGTTCAATTCCCCGCGGGTGTCGCCGATGCTTGCCTTCGCCGATATGCCCGGGCTTGGGGCCAACACGGCCTATCAACGGGTCAGCGCCGGCAACGGCGAGGTCGTCTACCGCGCGATTCTGGAGGGGCGGCTTGAGGTCAACCGCCGCTACGCGGTGGCGCAGGACGGAACCGGGCAGGATCCCTACGTCATCCGCCACGAAACGACGGTGCGCGACCTGAGCGGCACTGGTTCGCCCCAGGCCATCGCCTCGCTGAGCCTGGGCACCACCTCGCTGAGCAGCACCAGCGGCTTCGGCCGGCAATACCTCAATGTGTTGTCCTGGGATGGCGAGGACCTCGACCACACCCGCCCGGCCGAACTGGAGGGCGGTGGTTTCCTTGCCATGGTCGGCCTGAAAGACGGCACGCCCAAGACCTCCATCAGCAAGGATGGCCCGACGGTGTGGACGGGCGTTTCCAACCAGTTTTTCGCCGGTCTTTACCACAGTGACGAGCCGGGTCTGGGCACCGTCACCCGCCGGGTTGAGCTCGACCCGCTACCGGGCAGCACCCGCGCCAACACCGGCGTGACCGGGGTGGCCAAATACGCGTTGCCCACGGTGGAGCCCAACGGCAGCGCGACCTTCGGCGGGGATTTCTACGTGGGACCGAAGGAATACCGCCGCCTGCGGCAGTTCGACGCGGAGCAGGACAAGATCATGCAGTTCGCGCCGTATTTCTTCAGCCGCATCTTCCTGTCCGGCATCGTGGCGCCGATCCTCAACCTCACGCTGGTCTGGGTCGATTCGTGGGTGGGCAACTGGGGTTTCGCCATCGTGGTGATGACCCTGCTGCTCAAGCTGGTCACGCTGCCCTTCACGCTGGCCGCCTCCCGCTCGGCGAAAAGGATGGCGAAGCTCCAGCCCCTCATGAAGGAGGTGCGCGAGAAGTATAAGGACGACCCGCGCAAGCAGCAGGAGGCGACCCTGCGCATCTTCAAGGAGAACAAGGTCAACCCGATGGGCGGCTGCCTGCCGATCCTCATCACCATGCCGCTCTTCGTGGCGTTCTTCTCCATGCTGCAGGGCACGGCCGAGCTGCGTTTCCAGGGTTTTCTCTGGTCCGACGACCTGTCCGCTCCCGACACGGTGGCCCGCCTCTTCGGCTTCCCGCTGAACATCATGCCGCTGCTGATGGGCGCGACCATGATCTACCAGATGCGCCTCACGCCGACACCGTCCACGGACAACGCGCAGGCGCAGATGATGAAGTTCATGCCGCTTGTGTTCACCCTGTTCTGCTACAACTTCCCGGCGGCGCTGGCGCTCTACTCGACCGTCAACGGCATCTTCACCATTCTCCAGCAGGTCATAGTCAACAAGACGACCAAGGATGAGCCCGTCGCGGTCAGTGCCGGGGCCAACGCGGTCACCACCGCCTCGGCCGCCTGGAACCCCGGCAAGGGCAAGGGCCGCAAGAAACGGAAGTAACCCGGCGGTCAGCCCCATTCAGTCCCCCCAAACCCCATGGCCGGTCATAACAAGTGGTCCAAGATCAAGCGCCTCAAGGGCGCCAACGACGCCAAGCGCGGCAAGGTCTTCAGTCGCCTGTCCCGCGACATCACCCTGGCCGCCAAGGACGGCGGGGGCGACCCCGACATGAATGCGCGCCTGCGCACGGTCCTGCTCAAGGCGCGGGCCGAGAACATGCCCGTCGACAACATCGACCGGGCGATCAAGAAGGGCACCGGCGAGCTCCCCGGCGTGTCCTACGAGGACATCACCTACGAGGGCTACGGGCCGGGCGGGATCGCCTTCGTGGTCAAGTGCACCACCGACAACAAGACCCGCACCTCGCAGGACGTGCGTTCGATTCTGGCCAAGTTTGGCGGCAACCTCGCCCAGACCGGCGCCGTGGCGTTTCAATTCCTGCACGCGGGCCAGTTCCTGATCGCGGCCGACGCGACCACCGAGGACCGGCTGATGGAGCTCGCCCTTGAGGCCGGGGCCGACGATGTACTCAGCAGCGCGGACGGCTTTGAGGTGCGTTGTGAGATCGCAGCATTCGATGCGGTGGCGCAGGCCCTGGACGACGCCGGCATCACCCCGCAGAGCGCCGAGATCGCCTACATTCCGACCACCCTGGTGCCGGTCGATTCGGTCGATGCGGCCCGCACCCTGCACAAGCTGCACGACGCGCTCGACGACAATGACGACGTGCAGCAGGTCTTCTCCAACGAGGAGCTGAGCGAGGCGGTCGAGGCGGCCCTCGAGGAGTAAACGGTCTGTCAGTCGGAGGAATTTGCCTTTCGCTTGGCCGGCCGGTCACGCCAACCTGCGCCCATGCGGATCGCGGTAATTTCCGACACCCATGACCGGCTGCCGGGCCTGCTGCCCGGACGCCTGGAGGCGGCGGATGAGATCTGGCACCTCGGCGATGTGTGCGATCCCGCCACCCTGGTCGAGCTCGAGCTGCTCGGCAAACCGCTCTGGATCGTGGCCGGGAACTGCGACTTTCACCCCGCCTGGCCCACCCACCGGCGCCTGGAGCGGGGCGGTTGCACCTTCCACCTGGAACACGTGCCGCTGCGCCGCGCTCCGCGTGGGGTGAACGCCGTCCTCAACGGCCACCTGCACCATCCCCGCGACGAGACGGATCCGCTGGGGGTGCGCTGGCTGAGCCCGGGGGCCATCACCGGGCCGCGCGGCGGTTCGGTCGCGGGATTTGGTTGGCTGACCATTCCCAACGGGGGTGGTTTCAACTGGGCGCGTGAGGCGCTCTGAACCGTCGTGGTGAAAATTTTTTTGCGGTGACGCGAGTCCGGACTGGATTCGTGCGGCCGGTCCGATTTATTCGCGGCTCATCGACAGTTACCCGATGCAGACCGATTTGTTTGCGTTCGATATCGCCCGCGATTCCGAAACGCTGCTTTACCCTCCCGAATACGGCACCGAAGACGTGCTGTTCGAACGCAACCCCCGCGCGAAATACTACCGACTGACGCTGCGTCGCGATGGGCAGGCGGTCGTCACCATCCCTCGGCGGGGTACGGAGCGGGTGGCCCGGGCCTTTGCGGTGGAGCAGTCCGAGTGGCTCGAGCAAATGCGGCAGCGCCACCGGTCGACGCCCCGCCAGGCCGCCGTGTGGTCACTGGGCACGCCGGTGCTGTGGCGCGGCGAGATGACCGAGATCCGCGCCGCCTCCTGGCGGCCGTTTCCGCAGGTCTGTCTCGGCGCCGATGTGTTCCGTGTGAGCGATTTCGACAGCAATCTGCGTCCGACCCTCGAGGCTCATTTTCAGCGCCTGGCGCGCATCGAACTGACTGCCCGTACCTGGGAGCTGTCCGCGCGCACTCGCATGCCGGTGCGACGCGTGGTGGTGCGCAACCAGCGCACGCGCTGGGGCTCCTGCTCGGTGGGCAAGGAGATTTCGCTCAACTGGCGCATCATCCAGACGCCGGACTGGGTGCGGGACTACGTGATCCACCACGAACTCACCCACCTCAAAATCATGGATCATTCGCCGCGCTTCTGGCGTCGACTCGCCGAGGTGTTTCCGCGGGTGGAAAAAGCCGAGGCCTGGCTCAAGCACAACGGCTCGTTGCTCGGGCTGTAACGCCGCCGGGTTGGACGTCTCGCCGAGGCGTCCCTACTCCCCGACCTCCACCAGCTCCACGTCAAAGATGAGCGTGGCTTTGGGCGGGATGCGACCGGCCACGCCCTTTTCGCCGTAGCCCAGCCAGTAGGGGATGATCAGGGTGCGTTGCTCGCCCTGAGTCATGGTGAGGAACGCCTCGTCCCAGCCGGCGAGCACGCGGGTCTGGCCGACGGGAAACCGCAGCGGCTCGCCCTTGCTGTGGCTGTCGTCTACCGGGGTGCCGTCGAGCAGCATGCCCCGGTAGTGGGCGGCCACCATCTGGCCCGCGCGGGGCCGGGTGACGCCGTCGCCCTCCCGGGTCACGACGTAGCGCAGGCCGGTCGAGGTTTGCACGGCGTTGGGCCAGCGCTGGCTGACGATGGCCTCGTCCTCGTTGGGCAGCAGCATCTGCCCCATGTATTCGCGCATGGCGCTGTTGATCGGGGCCCCGGGGTTGTCGCGGGCGAACCAGCCGGAGCGCGTGACAAACGCCATCGTGAGCAGGATCAGCCCGAAGATGCCGGGCACGAGAAAGAGTCGGAGAATACGCATGGAACGGAGCCGAGGGATCAACCTGCCCGCGGGGCCCGCGCCCGTCAATCGCCCGCGCTCGAAGTGTGGTCGCTCACGATCACCCAGGCGCCGCTGTCGAGGCGGCGAAAGTGCAGGGTAAACAGGCCGTTCGGCTCCTCCCCGTTGGCGAGCACGAGTCGCCAACGACCGAACCCGAGAGCCTGGGTGTCGCCCAGCAGCTCGATTTCCACGTCACTGAAAGTGAGCCGGCCCATGTTGACGCCGGGTTGGTAGCGGGCCCGGTAGCGGTCGAGCGTCTCCTGCCAGCCGGTGGTCACCGTGCCGCCGGACGCGAAGCGCAGGCGCGGGTCCCGCCAGTAGTGCGCCATGAAGCCGGGAATATCGCCGGCGTTCCAGGCCGTCGCCTGGGCGGCGAGCACGGCGCGGATGTCGTCGGCCGGGGTGGCGGCCAGCGGCAGGACGGGCAGAAGGAACAGCGCCAGCCGGCGTATCATGGCTCCAAATACGGAATCAGTCCGTCGATGATCGCGTCTACCTGGCGCTTCAGGGCCTGATCCGGCGGCGGCGTCTCGGTGCCGAAGCGCTGCACTATGGCATCCGCCGCGTCGCTGGCGGCGTTGTCGAGAAACGCCGCCTTGGCGTCGTGCAGGGTGGCGTGGCCGGCGGTGAAGCGGGCGAGCTGGGCCTCGCCGATCCACAGGCCCCATTCATCGCGATCCGCGAAATACACGGAGGTGATGCCATCCGTGGTGGTTTGGCAACGGACGGCCCAGCGTTCGGCCAGGACGCCAAGGGTGGCGTCGGCATCGGCCGGATCACGGGTGCTGCGCAGGCGCAGGTAGAGTTTGGCGCCGAGGGCGCGCTCCAGGTTCTCCAGTTTGTAGCCGAGAATGCTGGCCCAGGGTGGGTTGCCCGGGAGCAGACCTTCGGAGTCATCGAGATGGCGCGGGATGGCGCGGGGCATGCGGGCGGCGCGCTCGTCATACGCGGCCTGGTCGGTGGCGAAGGCGGTCGCCGCCGGGCCGATGCGCTGGATTGTCACGGTCATGGTGTCGCCCTGTTCAATGGCGGGCAACACGTCGAGTCCCTGCACGACCCGGCCGAAGACGCTGTGCAGGTAGTTGAGCCGGTTGACCTCGGTGAGGGTGATGAAGAACTGCGAGCCGTTGGTGTCCGGGCCGCTATTGGCCATCGAGATCACGCCGGCAGCATCGTGCCGCAGCGCGGGGGAGAACTCATCGGGCACCTCGTAGCCGGGTCCCCCCTCACCGGTGCCGGTGGGATCGCCCCCCTGGATGACAAAACCCGGCACCACGCGATGGAAGGTCAGTCCGTCGAAGTAAGGCGTGCCGGGGTGCGGACCGAGCTTGCCCTCCGCCAGGCCCACGAAATTCGTCACCGTCAGCGGTGCTGTTTCGTAATCGAGCTTCACCACCAACTCGCCCCGCGGGGTCGTGATCGTGGCGTAGAGTCCCTCGGGCCATGCCGCCGCGGGAGTTTGGGCGAACATACGTGAGCAGAGCGTGACCGCGAGCAGCAGGTGGGGGAAACGCATGATGAAACCTGTTTGATAAAGTGCCGCTATATGCCCGAACGGACGAGGCAATTATGGGCACCTGCCCCAAATAAATCCGCCTAGACCCTCGGCGGGTGCTCGCCGATGCTGCGCGCCGTGGCCGTCTTCAATCTGTTGGCTCCGATATTTGTGATCATTGCGCTTGGTGCCGGGCTGCAGCGCGGGGGCCTGATGCCGGCGGAGGTGGTCACGGGGGTGAACAAGCTGCTCTATTGGGTCGGGCTGCCGGCTGCGGTGTTTCACAGCCTGGTCAAGGCCGAGCAGGTCACAGGTTCAACCGGGGCGATTGTCGGGGTGCTGCTGAGCGGCACGGTGATCAGCATCGGGCTGAGTTGGGCGCTGGCGCGGGTCGGGGGCGTCGAGCCCGCCGGCCGCGGCACGTTCGTGCAGGCGGCCTTTCGCGGCAACCTGTCCTTTGTCGGGCTGCCGCTGCTGCTGACGGTGCCGGGCATCCCGCAGGCGCCCGCGGTGCTGGCGCTGGCCCCGACCTTGATCCTCTACAACGCGGCGTCGGTCTTCGCCCTGCTGGCCAGTCGCCATGCGGCGGGCTGGCGGACGCTGGGCCCGATCCTGCGCGAGATCGGGCGCAATCCGATCATCCTGGCCGCTGCCGGCGGCGCCTTGGTGCACGCCCTGAACGTGAAGCTGCCCGTGGCGCTCGACGCGACGCTGGGGGCGCTCGGCCGCATGGCGCTGCCCCTCGCGCTGCTCTGCATCGGCGCCGCGCTCATGACCGTGCCGCTGCGGGGCAACCGCCGCCGCGCCACCCTGGCCACGGTGCACAAGGTGGTGCTGTCGCCGCTGATCGGATACGGTGTGGGGCGGGTGGCCGGGCTCGACGCCGGCGCCATGTTGGCGGTCATGCTCCTGATGACCTGCCCGACGGCGGCGGTATCCTACCCGATGGTGAAGCAGATCGGTGGCGACGAGGCGCTGGCCGCCAGCACGGTGGTCTACACCGCGGTGGCCTCCGTGCCCGCGCTCGCGCTCGTGCTGGCGTGGTTCGCGGTTTGAAAAGGCGGGTGGACAGAAAATTTCCAAGGTAGGGCGGACGTCTCGGCGAGACGGCCCTACCGCGGACTTACGGCAGCCGCAGCGTGGTGCCGACGGGCAGACTGCTGGGATTCGTGATCACGTCGCTGTTGGCCGCGAGGATGTCGCGCCAGCGCAGGGCGTTGCCGTAGTAGCGGGCGGAGATGCTGGAAAGCGTGTCGCCGGCGGCGACGACATGGGTGCCGTTGCCGGCCGGGGCCGCGGCGGGAGCGGGAGCGGTCGGGGTGCTGGCTGAGGGGCGGGTCGGGGCGGCCGCTCCCGGCGTGCCGGCCAGCGCACTGGCGCGGGTGCGCAGGGTGGATAATTCGGCGGCGAGGGCGGCCTTTTCGTCCAGCGCGAGCCGGGCCTGTTCACGGAGACCGGCGACTTCGGCAATGAGCCGGGCTTTGGCCTGCTCCAAATCGGCGAGACTGGACTGGCTGGAGGCGGCTGCGGTGCCCTGCTCCTGGGCCAGTGCGTTGGCCGAGCTGAGTTGGGACTGCAGTGCGGCAGTGTTGGCCCGGGCGGCGGCCAGATCGGGCTGGAGGGAGGCGACTTCGGTGCGCAGGGAGGCCAGGGTGGCGTCGGCGGCGGCGGCGCGGGTGTTGGCGTCGGCCAGCTGGGCCCGCACGCGCTCAAGGTCGCGTTCCTGGGCCGCGAAGGCGCGCAGGCTGGCGGTCAGCTTGGCCTGGGCCTCGGCCACGGCGGAGTCGTCGCTGGCGTCCGCGCGAGTGGCGGCCTGCTGGGCGGCTTCGGCGGCGGCGAGGCGGGAGCGCAGGCCGGATTCGCTGCTGCGGGCGTCGGCGAGGGAGGACTGCAACTGGTCACGCTGGTCGGAGACGGCAGCAAGTTGGTTGCGCAGGTCGGTGAGTTCGCGGGCGGCAGCGGCGTTGCTCTGGGCGGCGGACTGGCGTTGGGCCAGCGATGCCTGCGCGGTGCTCAATTGGTCGCGCAGCGTGTTCACGTTGCCTTCGGCGGACGTCAGAGCGGATTGGAGCTGATCCCGCTGGCCGGTCACCGCGGTCAGTCGGTCGCGCAACTGGTCCAGCGCGGCGTTGGCGTCCGCGCTGCTGGCGGAGCCGGCGCGCAGTTGCTCACGCAGCTGGTTGGCCTCGGTCTGGGCCGCGGTCAGATCGGACTCCAGGGTCGGCACCCGATTCGCGCTGGCGCGCGCCGTGGCAAAATCCGTGGTCACGGTGGCGACGCGGCGGGTGGCTATATCGGCTTCAGAACGAAGCTGTTCGCTGGCCTGGCGGGTGGTCGCGAGTTCGGCGTCGAGGGCGGTGATACGTTGCTGGGCCTCGTCGAGACGGGTGGTGGCGTTGTCGAGCGAGGAAGCTGCGTCCCGGAGTTCCGTGAGTTCGCGGTTCAGATTCGTGTTGGCGGTCGCGGCGGCGGCGAGTTCGCCGCGCAGGCTCTCGGCGGTCTGGTTGGCCGAGGCCACCTGGGTGAGCAGGTTGGAAATACGGTCGGTGGCGGCGGCCAGATCGGCCGAGACGTTGCCGCGGGACTCGAGTTGGGTGCGGGCTTCGGCGAGCTGGGCGGCGGTGGCTTCCTGGCTGGAGCGGGCGGCGGCCAGGTCGCGCTGGGCGGCCGTTGTCTCGGCGGCGGTGGCGACCTGCTGGGTCAGGCGGGTGTTGGCCTGTTCAAGCCGGGCGCGTTCGGCGCGCAGGGTGGCGAGTTCGGTGGCGGCGGCCTCGGTCTCGGCCAGCAGGCGCTCGCGGTCGTTGGCGAGTTCGATCTCGCGGGCGGAGGGGCCGCCCTGGGTGGCACGGTCGAGTTCGATCTGCAGGGTGGAAAGCTGGCGGTCCTTGGCGTCGAGGGCGGTCTCGGCGATGGCCAGGCGCTTGCGCAGGTCGGCGAGTTGGGCGGTATCGCCGGTCTGGCGATTCTCGAGTTCGGCCCAGGCGGCGGAGAGCTCCGCGCTCAACTGACGCTTGTCCTCGGTGAGCTGGGCGATGCGCGCCTCGGTGTCGTCGAGGGGCGCGGCGGTGATCACGGGAGCGTTGGCGGCCGGGGCCACGGCGCCTTGTGTGGAGGCGAGCCGGCTTTCGGCGGCGGCGCGCTGGGCGGCAGTGAGGGTGTTGGCGAGATTGGTGAGTTCGCGGGAGCGCGAGCCGTTGGCGGCGGCGAGGGAAAGCCAGACGTAGGCCTCGACGGGGTCGTAGGCCGGCTCGGCGGAGTTGGCGTAAACGAGCCCGAGGTTGTATTGGGCGATGGCATTGCCGCGGGTGGCCTTGTCGCGCAGGTCGGCGAGGGCTGCGTCACTGGTCTGAGCCACCAGCGCTCCGGGCGCGGCGAGCAAGGCGGTGACGAGCAGGAGGCGAAGGGATCGGTGAGGCAGAACGGTCATGGCGAAGGGCGGAGGGGCCGGCGGGTTCAAGGCTCGTTAGTGGGAGAGGGAGGGAAAGTGAAATCGTCGGTGGCGGCTTCCATCTCGGCCAGGGCCGAGGCGAGGGCGGCATGGTCGGTTGCGGTGTTGCGGACATCCGGGGTGCCACTGGAGAAATCGATCGTTTTGCCCTCCTCGATGGCTACGTAGGCGGGGTTGGCCGGAGCCGGGCCGCCCACCGTGGCGGGCGCTGGCGGAGCGGGCGGGACCACCGCCGGGGGCGGAGTGTCAGGGAGTGAATTTACCGATGGCGACTCCGCGAGGGCAGGTTCCGAAGGGGAGGAGGCTTGCGGCGGACGCAGGATGATCACCGCGATGGCCAGTGCGGCCACAATCACGATAATGAAGGTCACGCGCGGCTTCATAGCGACATCAGGTTGCACGTGACCGGCAAAATGTCGATGCCGGCTGTCCCTCGGGCCGTTTGGCAGGGGTCAAGCCGTGGCGAGAATGAACAATCCGACGATGATCGCGATCGCGCACTGGGCGCGCCGGGGTGAATCGGATTCGCGAAACACACGCGCGCCCAGATAGGTGCCGATGAGAATGCTGACTTCCCGGGCCGGGGCCACGTAGCCCACCGGTGTGAACCTGAGTGCGGTCAGCACGAGCACGTAGGCCAGGGGCGACAGGATGGCCATGATGAGCACCTCGCGGCGATGGTCGCGCCAGACGGCGGTGACCGCGGCCCGCCGGGGCAGAGCGAAGGGCAGCAGCAGAACCGTGAGGCCGATGTTGGTCAGGCCGTCGAACACGACCGGGTTGATCGCGTGATAGGCGACGGCATTGCGATCCCACACCGTGTAGGTCGCGATGAACGAGCCCGCGATGAGGGCGTTGCCCAGGGCCCCGCGCGGCGGCTGGGCCCGGCCGGGACGGCGCTGCCAAAGGCGTTCGCCATGAGTGAGAAAAAAGATGCCCGCGACGATGATGAGGCCGCCCAGCAGCGCGATGGGCGGAGGGAATTCGCCGAGAAACAACGCCGCTCCGGCGGTCGCGATCACGGGGGCGCTGCCCCGCACCAGCGGATAGACCAAGGAGAAGTCGCCCTTGCGGTAGGCGCGTTGGAGGTAGAGCGCGTAGCCGGTTTTCAGGACCGTGCTCACGCCGACCACGAACCAATCGCCGGGGCTGAAATGCAGGCCGCCGCCGAACCAGGCGACCCCGGCGATGATGGGCACGTAGCAGATCGTCATGACGACACCGACCGCGAATACGAAAGGCAGGCCGCTCCCGGCCCGCTTGGCGGCCAGGTTCCACGTCGCATGCAGCACGGCGGCGGTCAGGACGAGGCAGAGGGCAAGCGGGGTCATGCGGCAAGGGAGAGCAATGGCAGTCGCGGGCGGCGGCGTAACCCTTGCCGGGGCCGGCAGGGTGGCCGTTAGGGAGTTTGGATCGTGACGCGCGAACGAGGTGCGTCACGATTCGCTTTTTCCGCCATGTCCACCTACGTCCAGGAAACCCGCCGCACGCTGGTGCTCGCCGGCCCGATCATCATCGGGCAGGTGAGCCAGATGCTGATGGGCGTGACCGACAGCATCATGATCGGGCGGGTCGGCAAGGTGCCGCTGGCGGCGTCGGCGTTCACCAACAGCGTGTTCGGCCTGTTCTTCATGATCGGGATCGGCCTGCTGATCCCGGTTTCGATCATGGTGTCGCAGGCGCATGGGGGCGGCGACGAGGAGCAGGCGGGCGAATGGCTGAAACACGGCGTGATGCACGCCCTGGCGGTTTCGGTCGGAGGGATCGGGCTGCTGTTGCTGCTCAGCACGCAATTGCACCATTTCAACCAGCCGGAGGCGGTCATGGCGGAGGTGAATCCTTATTTCCTGCTCATCGTGTTTTCACTGCTGCCCACGATGGTTTTCCAGGTCCTGCGCCAGTACGCGGAATCGCTGGAGCGGCCGTTGCTGCCCATGGTGCTCATGCTGTTGGGCGTGATGCTGAACATCCTGCTCAACTGGATCCTGATCTACGGCAATTGGGGCGCCCCGGCGCTCGGACTGGCGGGCGCGGGCTGGGCGACCTTGATTTCGCGCACGGCAGGCATGGTGGTCATCGCCCTCTGGCTGCGCGGCTCGCCGCATTTCCGCAGTGCCTGGCCGCGGCAATGGCGCACGGGCTATGCCTGGCCGCGGTTCAAGCGTTTCCTGGCCCTGGGCGTGCCGATTGCCTTTGCGCTGATGTTTGAGGGCGGGGCGTTCGGCGCGGCGGCGGTGCTGATGGGCTGGATCGGGACCACGCCGCTGGCGGCGCATCAGATCGCACTGAGCTGCGCGGCGTTCACCTTCATGTTTCCACTGGGGCTGTCGATGGCGGTGGCGATCCGCGTGGGTCGGGCCGTGGGCCGGCGCCAGTGGGACGTGCTGCGCCCGATCAGTTACGGGGCCCAGGCGTTGTCCGCGGCGTTCATGGGCACGTGTGCGCTGATCTTCCTGTTCGGCGGCACCCGCCTGGCGGCGGGCTTCGTGAGTGAACCGGAGGTCATCGCGCTGGCCGCGCAGCTGCTGGTGATTGCGGCGGTTTTCCAATTGGCGGACGGTGCCCAGGTTGTCGCCGCGGCGGGCCTGCGCGGGCTCACCGACGTGAAGGTGCCGACGGCGATCACGGCGGTGGCCTACTGGGGGCTGGCGTTGCCGGCAGCCTACGGCCTGGGCTTTCACACGGCGGCCGGGCCGCAGGGCGTGTGGATGGGGCTGGCGGCGGGCCTGGTGTTTGCCGCCGTGTTCCTGATGGTACGTTTCGCCCGGTTGACCCGGCCGGACCGCCTGGCCGCGCGGGGGTAATACGCAGGCTTACGTAGGCGCGGGTTGCGGGATTGGCAGCGCGGGGTCGAACCGCCAACGTGGCCGACCGCCATCCCATGTTGAATACCCGTTTGCAACGTTGCCTCGCTTTGGCGCTGGCGGTGGGCGCCGGCCTGCCGGCCGGCCCGGTGCGGGCGCAGTAGGAGGCGGCGGCGGCCTTGTCGGATGAAGGCAAGCGGCTGGTGCGGCATTGGGGGGTCGAGGACACCGGCCCGGGCATGGCCACGGAGGAGGTGGCCAAGCTGTTCGAGCCCTTCGAACAATCGACCCGGGCGGTCTCAAGCGAGGCCAGCACGGGGCTCGGGCTGCCGATCGCCCGCGAGTACGTGCGCCTGCTCGGCGGCGAGCTGCAGCTGCAGACGGCCCCGGACCACGGTTGCGTATTTTTATTCCGGATACTCCTGCCCGAGTTGGCGGAGAGCACGGTGACGGTCGAATCACGGCGGCTGGCCATCTCGGGCTACGCGGGCCGGCGGCGGCGGGTGCTGGTGGTCGATGACATCGCGATCAACCGCCAGCTGATCGCGGACTACCTGCAGCCGCTCGGGTTTGAGATCGGGGAGGCGGATTCCTGCGCGGGTGTGCTGGCCGCGGCCCGGGACGGGATCTGGGACCTGATTGCCCTCGACATCCGCATGGGCGACGGCAACTCGACCGACATTCTGCCGGAGCTGCGGAGCGCGTTGTCGCGCCCCACGCCCATCCTCGGCCTGTCCGCCAGCGTCCTCAACATGGACATGGAGGAGGCGTTGAAGGCGGGCTTCGACGACTTTCTGCCCAAGCCCTTCAAGGAGGCGGAGCTGTTCGAGAAGATCGGCCGGCTCATGCACCTGCAGTGGACCGGCGACCTGGAGGAGACCGCTGCGCCGGAGCCCGCGGTGGAGATTGCCCCGGCTGAGCTCGGGCTTTCCCGCGACACCCTGGAACCGCTGCTGGCGATGGCCCGGGTGGGCAACGTGACCGCGTTGCGCAAGGCGCTGGAGGCGCTGGAGCTGAGCAACCCGCAGGTGCGGCCCTTGGCCGCGGTGCTGCGGCCGATGCTCAAGGGCTACCGGATGAGCGACATCCGCGAATACCTGGGCGAGGCCCTGGCGGCGGTG